>Ga0209992_10002781_pt1 | contig 15496 bp, 28 predicted proteins | sample 2SBtaG_2_FD_182564 | JGI IMG/M metagenome (GOLD analysis project Ga0209992, IMG submission 182564) | Deep subsurface microbial communities from Kolumbo volcano to uncover new lineages of life (NeLLi) - 2SBTROV12_ACTIVE470 metaG (SPAdes)... | ecosystem: Environmental > Aquatic > Marine >... | reverse complement strand
ATTTTACCTTTTCGTTTTGTGTAGATATCTCTAACTGTATCTCCAACTTTATAACTCCATGTCATAGTTATCTCCTTGTAAATTTAACTATCATAAAAAGGGATGGCGAAACCAACTCGCCACCCCATATAGATTTAACTTAAATATATTTTACCTTCTACCTCATCAACCTCAACATTTTCAATCTTAACATCAATAGTATTGTAATCATCTTCAGCAAAAAAATATATTTCAGTATCATGTTTAATATCTGTCATATATGGATTTGTTAACAAAGAATTTAATTTATTAATAAGTTCTTGAATTGTCATTAAGCAACCTTCCTATCTTTTAATTTATAATTAATAGTAGGATACACAATCATCTTAATGATTTCTGCATCATGATATTTTTTCCAATCATCTGGGTATTTATCAAGCAATGTAGATAGATTACAAATGTATCTATTTTTTAATCTAACAGTAGCGAAATAATCAACACCAATAATATCCATTGGACATTCATTGCCATCAATTAATTCAGATCGTAATTGATCTTTTTCTTTAGTTAGTTTTTTTATCTTCTCATTAAGAGAGATATACTTTTCTAACTTTTTATTAGGTCTAGACATATAGACTCCTTGTATTCATGTGACACCATCGTCACAAGTAAGTAATATTAATTACTTATTAATGCACACCATATAGATGTGCATTGTATAAATAATTATTCTTTATCTTTATTAATTGAAAGTTTATTAAACTTGCGAACACCTTTAGATGCATATCTTTTTTCTTTTTTGCTACCACATCTACCATGAGTATTCGCTTTTCTTTTACCAAGTTTTTTTAAATAACTACTTGTCATTTTTTAATCCTTTGCCTCTTGTTAAAGGTTTAGGTTTAGTTTTTCTTAATCCTTTGCCTTTTGTTAAAGGTTTATTTTTTATTTTTTTCATAGTATTATTTCCTTCAATCTTTACTATCATAAATAGGATGGGGAATTATTTCCCCACCCAATACAATTAATTAAGCAACCTTCTTTGCTTTGCTAACTTGATTGTCTTTAAGAAAATCAACACCCTTGTGAGCATCAGATAAAGCAGAAAAGATTTTCATCTTATTAACTTCCCCTTTACTCCAAGACTTTAAGTAAGCAAGGTTATTAGGTTTAGGACTAGATTGAATACCTAAATGCACACAAGTAAGAAAAGCACCAAGTTCAGCAACAAGTTCTTCTTCTGCATAAGATAATTTATTTCTATCTAGTCTGTGTTTTGCACCTGTCCAATGGATATGCTCGTGAGCAAGAACAGAGTAATACTCTTCAGCATTATCAAACTGTCTCATGTCTGGCATTCCTATTTGATCAGTAGCAGGTCTGTAATAGCAACTATCTCCACTTGATATTATTTTAGCACCAAGATTATTAAAAAACTTTTTACAATTTTCAATAGGTGTAATGCTATTGTCTAAATGTGAATTGTCTTTTTCTGGGATAGGATATTCACTACCATCTTTAAATGAGTGAACATCTTCTGCTCTAAAAACATTGTAATGTTTAAAGGTAAAAGTAGTAATAAACTTTTCTTGACCAGAAGTATCAAGTTCAATTTTACCATTGCTATCTAAGATAGGTCTTTGGTTAGGTTTAAAGAAATATATCTTATGGCTTTTTGCACCCTTTACAGAGTAGCCAAGTTTTTTCCAACCTAACATAGTACACCAAATGTTTGAGGTAGACTCCCCCCATAATATCCAAGTATTCATACCACTATATTCTTTTTGAGAAATAGCATTGATTGGTATGTATCTTTGGTTAGGGTCAGCTTTCCAAGTCTTCCTCCATTGTGCATTCTCATCAGTAATTTTATTTACTAAATTATCTGCAACACTAGATTTAAGTTCTTTGTAGTAATTTGGGTTAGGTGTAAACGTCATATTATAACTCCATGATTATAAGGTTAATTAGCTAACATCATCAGTATAACTTGCTAAAGGTTATAGACTAGGGATGAACCCTAGTTTCGTATTATTCTTCCTCTAAGTGATAAGCATTTTCTACATAATCTTTAATAGATTGTTTAAGATTATCTAAATTCATATTACAAGCGATAACCTCTCCATCGTAATCATCCCAAGCAACATACAATAAGTTACTACCTTGAGTGATACTAAATCTATCGCTTACAGTTATTTCTTTTTTAATAAAACAATATCTTTTTTTTATTTCTGAAATTAACATATTATTAATCCTATCTTTCATTAATTGATTTAAGGTGTGCTAAAATTACCCAATGTGATTTTAAATAATCAAGTGTCCAATTAACACCATCTCTAACCTTCTTATCTTTGCAGTTTTTGTTAGTAGAGATTTGTTGTTTATCTATTATTTTTATTAACTCTTTAATAACAGGATTATTGTTTGCTCTAATTTTTTCTTCTTTAGTAAACATAGTTATTACTCCTTCGTAATATTATTTCTGTTTCATACTTTTGTAATCATCAGTAGCAATACACATTGCTATACAGATTATGTGGGCGAATATTTTTGATTTAATACTCTTGATTTCCATCTTGATTATCTAAACTTTGGGAAGAGATTAAAACAAATAAATTATTTATAATAACCTCTCAAGATGGCACTTACCTTTGTATGATTTTGAGTGAGAGAAGGTACAATTACACTATGGTTTTTTTTTCGATATATTTCCTATTTTTTTAAAATTTAATATAATCAAATTTATATAGATTTAAACAAAGTTTACAATACCTTTATTTACCCCAGAAATCAGCCATTATTTATAACATATGGCTTATTACATAGAATATATAAGTATATATTTAACTATATAGATAAAGACGTTTTAAAATTAATATTGTTGTATTTAATTTCATTGAATGAGCATTCAGTGAAATATGTTCTGATATTGTTACACTATTGTTCATCTATACAGATTAAAAAATATCATTACTATATGAATTATAAATTCAATAATGGTGTGGTATGTCTGCTGTTCAACTTATAAATGAATTAAGAGAAAAGATTACAGATGCACACAAACGAATACGATTATTGGAAACAGAAATTCAAAACAACGTAAGTGAAATATATAAACTCAAGCAAGAATTAGAATACAAAGAAATAAGCAACGCAAAGTATTCAACTAGATATGGTTGGACTCTTAGTAAGTAATGTTAATAGCATATTTAATAATAGTATTTATTTGGCTGTTAACAGTTCTATACGTCATTATAAATTAAAAGGATAAATGGATATAATAGATGTGTCATCAATGGCATCAATATGGTTATTACTAATGGTAAGTATCAATACATTTATTAATATTATTAGAACAATATACCATTTCTTTGTAGGTAATAAACTAAAGGATAAGAATGAATAAACCAAGCGACCACAAAGTTATTTCACTAGAGCAACTAAACCAAATAATATCTACGTTAGGCAATCTTCCTTATAAGAATGTATATACAGTAATACAAACTCTTTTAAGTTTAGAAGATGTAAACAAAGTTAATAGTAAAGATAAAGTAGAGAGTAAGTAAGTAATGAGAAAGAATAGTTTAGATTATAAAACCATTTTAAATTTGTATTTAGCAATGCCAACTCACAATAGATCAGTACGCAAATTGCATTCAGAATTATTGCACAAATACGAGCAGATGATTAATAACAAAACTATTTCAATCCCACATCTCAACACATTATGGAATTGGTCTAGTAAAAACAACTGGACTAAACTTGCAGAACAACATGACTTGAAAGTTACACATAAGTTCAATGAACGTATTGTAAACAAACAAGTAAATGAATTAGATAAGATGGATAGCATTGTTAATGACTTACAAGAGACAAGTTATCTTGCACTACAAAAGATTACTAAAGCATTAAAGCAAGACTTAATGAAACCAATTGAAAATGCAAGTGAACTAAAGTCATTAGTAAACAGTGTTACTGATGCAATGAAGATGTATTCATTAATGACTGGTGGTGTTAGTTCTAGATCAGAAACAGTATCGCATTCAATGGGTAATAAGAAAGCAATAAGAGAAGAGATAATACAACTCATTACAAGTCTAAGTAATGATGGAATAGATATTAACTTAGAAGATAAAGAAGATAAGAAAAAACTAAACTAACAAGTAATAGTCTAGGCAATAGTCTAAACAATTTATTCAATGTTATTATTAATGAAAAGTTTCTTAGGATCTAAAAGAATCATATTTGTATCTATGATAAATTTAACCCCCACCCCCCCAAAGCAGCAAACTCGATAACATCCATAATGAGCACATACTCTGTGATGATTAGTCTAGGGGAAAGGGGATGCATGAATACCTAGTGCCACGAAGGACTAGGGTAAACTCGCTGAAAAGGAGGCTATATGCACACAGCAGTAAGAAGTAGTATCTTCAATAGGAACATGTTTCTAGGCTTTGAAGATGCATTTAAGATGCTTGATCACTATGCAAGCAAATCAGAATACCCCCCATACAACATTGAGAGGGTGTCTGAAGATAAGTATACACTGGAATTAGCAGTGGCAGGCTTTAAAAAAGAGGATATCGATATATCCATTGAGAAAAATACCCTCAAGATTGAAGGGGAGTCGGCAAAGAAAGATGCTGATTACATCCATAAAGGACTCGCATCACGCAAGTTCACTCGTGCTTTTCACTTGAACAAGTACATGGAAGTTGATAAAGCTAAGATGGAAGACGGTATTCTCAAGGTTTATTTGGTACGCAATGTGCCAGATGAAGAGAAGCCAAAGCACATTAAAATAAGCTAAAAAAAAATGAAATGCCACAAGTATCAAGTGTAGGAGATAAAGTAGCCAAACTCGAAATGCTCGTAAAGAAGCTAAAAGAGGTTGAAGGCAAAGATAAGGCAAGAGATACGCTTTTAGGATATGCGAAGTATCAGATGGAAGAATATCTTTCACCCCCCCATATAAAGCTATTAGCGAGCAAGCTAGAAGCTGTAGAGAGAGGGGATATTAAGAGACTTGCTATATTCATGCCACCAAGACATGGTAAATCGATTCTGACTTCAGAATTCTTTCCAGCTTGGTACTTGGGCAGAAACCCAAACAAATATATTATATGTTCAACATATGGACAAGAACTGGCAGATGATTTTGGTCGTAAAGTAAGAAACCAGCTACAAGATCCACGTTATCAAGAAGTTTTTGAAGACGCAGGACTTGCAACAGATTCCTCAAGTATGAGGCGATTTAATACAACAAAGGGTGGAGTATATTATGCAGTCGGTGCCGGTAGTGCTATTACTGGTCGTGGTGCTCACCTCTTGCTCATCGATGACCCAATTAAGGGAAGAGAAGATGCAGACAGTGAAGCAATGCGAAGTAACCTTCTCGACTGGTATAGATCAACAGCTTATACTCGTCTCATGCCCGGTGGAAGCGTGGTTCTCATTCAAACGAGGTGGCACGAAGATGACCTCGCAGGATGGGTACTTAAAGAAACCGAACACGAAGGTTGGGAAGTAATAGAGTTTCCAGCAATACTGGATAAAAGGGCGGCTAAACTTTTAAAGAAAAAGGAAGGTCAACCCTTGTGGGAGGAAGCCTATCCTCTCTCTCGATTAGAAGAGATAAAGAAAACACTAGGTTCAAGAGAATGGGCTTCTCTCTACGCACAAAAACCTTCGGTTGAAGAAGGTAACATCATCAAAAGATGGTGGTGGAAGAAATGGGATAAAAAAAATCCCCCTCAGTGTGACTATATTCTACAATCGTGGGATACAGCTTATACCTCTAATAAAAATTCAGACTATTCTGCATGTACAACATGGGGAGTATTTGAAGATGACAATGGCGAAACAAACATTATTCTGTTAGGATCAAAAAGAGATAGATGGGAATTTCCAGAATTAAAGAAAGTTGCTGTAGATTTATACAATGATTTTAGTCCAGACTTAATAATGATTGAGGCAAAGGCAAGTGGATTATCTCTAGTACAAGAATTATCACGCATGGGTATACCTATAACAGCTTTTAATCCTAAGAAACAAGATAAGAAGTCTAGAGTGCATTCAATTACACCTATTCTGGAGTCTGGCAAGATATGGGCACCGGATAGAGACTGGGCTGAAGATGTTATATCACAATGTTCATCGTTCCCCAATGCAAAGAATGATGACTTAGTAGATTCTACATCACAGGCTTTATTACGATTAAGACAAGGATGGTTTATTAATCATCATCAAGACTTTATACCAGAAGAAAAAATAGGAAGCAAAGGAAGTTATTGGGCATGGAAAAGGTAAAAAATAGTATTAAGAAACATGAAGGCTTTAGAAATAAAGTATACAAAGATACTCTAGGAAAAAGAACTATCGGTTATGGACACCTATGTGTTGAAGACTGGTGGGAAGACGATAAAGAGTATCCAGAGGCACAACTAGATCGTATATTTGATCAAGACTTTGAAAAAGCAAAAGAAGGAGCATCAAAACTTTATGAAGGTTGTGAAATAAATGATACAGCTAAAGGTGTTATTATAGAAATGGTATTTCAATTAGGCCCTACAGGTGTATCAAAATTTAAGAATATGTGGAAAGCATTAAAAGAAACACCACCCAATTATTCGGTGGCAAAAATTGAGATGCTGGACTCACGTTGGGCAAAACAAACTCCCAATCGTGCAAAAGAATTAAGCGACACTATGGGAGGAATAGTATAATGAAACCAAGAACCGGATATGACTGGGAAAGAACACCAGATGGAAAAATAAAACACCCGTTAATGGGGGGTCTTCCTAAACAAGTAAAGATAACAAAAGAAAATAGACATCTTGTTCCAAAAAAACCTATAAGAAAAAAACGTAGAGACTCTAAATCTACAGCTAAAAAATATTTTAAAGGAGGATTAGTATAATGTTAAAAAAACCAACTAATAAAGGACTAAAAAAGTTACCTACTGAAGTTCGTAACAAAATGGGTTTTATGAAAAAAGGTGGTATGGTAAAAGGATATAAAAAAGGAGGCTCTGTGTCTCGTGGACAATATCCAGTGCAAACTACAAAAGTTAAATTTAAAGGTGTATACTAGGAGGAATGGTATAAAATGGCAGGCCCTAAAGATAAAAGAAAAAAATATTCCAAAGATCAATCTAAGATTACAGAAAAATATAAAAAAAAAGCAAAAAAACTTGATAGTATGATTGGTGAACAAAAAGAAGGACAACATACTAGAAATGCTTTGAAACAAGTAGCTGGTATTTTAGGTTCTGCGGGTCTTACAATACCTATGTTGACTGAAAAAGGAATTAGAGCAGCTAAGAAAAAAATTACTGGAAAAGCTAAAGGTGGAATGGTTATTGCACCTAAAAGTGGTTCTGCACATTATACATCTAAAAAAAATTCTAAATCTATTGCAAAAAAATATTTTAAAGGATCGTTCTAAATGGTAAGACAAATAAATGAACCAGTTGATCAAGTTTCTGTAGAAGAAGTTGAAATAGTTATAGGTGAAGATCCTATAGAAGAAGTTCAACAATCAGAAAACTTAGCTGAAGACATTGATGATGAGGATTTGGATGAAATAGCATCTGATCTTGTATCTGCTTATGAATCAGACTTACAGAGTCGTGGTGATTGGGAAGATACAATTAAGAAAGGAATGGATCTTCTAGGTTTAAAACTAGAAGAAATAGAAAATCCTTTTCCCGGTGCATGTTCTGCACATCATCCATTAATGATTGAAGCGGCTGTTCAATTTCATGCTCAAGCCTTAAAAGAATTATTTCCATCTAACGGCCCTGTTAAAACACAAATAATAGGCGAGAAAACAAAAGACATAGAGTCTCAAGCTGAACGTGTAAAAGACTTTATGAATTATCAAGTTACAGAGCAAATGGAAGAATACTTTGATGACTTAGATCAAATGTTATTCTACTTACCTATTGTTGGTAGTTGCTTCAAAAAAGTTTATTATGATTCAGAATTAGAAAGACCTGTAGCAAAGTTTATTCCTGTTACAGATTTTGTTGTATCAACAAATACAACTGATTTAAGAACAAGTGGAAGATACACTCATGTTATTCGTATGGATGGCAATGAGTTAAAGAAAAGACAAGTAAGTGGTTTTTATAGAGACATAGAATTAATGGAAGAAGATAAATCTTCTGAGTCTACTTCTATGACTGGTATTAATGAAAAGATACAATCTATAGAAGGAGTAAAGCCTAGTAACACTTATACAAAAGATGCACGTTTTACTTTACTAGAAATGCATGTTGATTTAGAATTACCTAAAAGTAAAAAAGAATTTGCATGTCCATACATTGTAACTATTTGTAAAGAAACAAATGATATTTTATCTATACGACAAAACTTTAGAGATGAAGATCCTAAATTTAAAAGATTACAATACTTTGTTCATTACAAATTTTTACCGGGTTTTAACTTTTATGGTTTAGGTTATGTACACCTATTAGGAAACTTACAAAAAACATCTACAACAATTTTACGTTCACTCGTTGATGCAGGTCAATTTGCAAACTTGCCGGGTGGATTTAAAGCTCGTGGAATGCGAGTTGATGGAGATCAACCTGTAGGTTTTGGTGAATTTAGAGATGTAGAAGGTTATGGCGATGACATTAGAAAATCTATTGTGCCATTACCATTTAAAGAACCATCACAAGTTTTAACTGCTTTACTTGGATCAATAACACAAGAAGGTAGAAGACTAGCCGCAATTACAGATTTACAAACAGGTGATATGAATTCACAAGCACCTGTAGGAACAACTATAGCTTTATTAGAACAAGGCATTAAAGTAATGTCTTCTATTCATAAAAGATTACATAAAGCACAAAGAGAAGAATTTAAGATACTAGCTAGAACGAATCACGATTTCCTCCCAAGTGATTACCCCTACGCTGTTGAAGGTGTTAGCCGTCAAATATTTAAACAAGATTTTGATGGAACAATCGATGTACTCCCTGTATCCGATCCTAACATCTTCTCAACAGCACAAAGAGTTCTAATGGCACAAACACAAATACAAGCTGCTACACAAGCACCTCAAATACATGACTTACGAGAAGCGTATAGAAGATTATATAAAGCACTTGATGTAGAGAATGTAGATGAAATGTTAATTCCAGAAATGGGAAGTAAGCCAATGGATCCGGCAACAGAAAACTATACTATGATGTATCAGAAACCTGTTAAAGCATATGGATGGCAAGATCATGATGCACATATTTCTGTGCATGAAGCGTTTATGAGTGATCCTTCTGTTATTCCACAAGATCCAAGAATGCAACAGGCACTAGCTGGAGCATTACAGGCACACATACAAGAACACCAAGCACACAAATATAGAATGGCTATTATGGCTAATGCTAATATTGAATTACCAAATGCACCAGAATACGATAGATTTAATCCGGGCAAAGATAATGAATACGAATCAATGGATAGAGATATTGAAAATGCAGTTGCACAAGCACAAGCACAAGTTTCTGGACAAATTGCACAAGCTAATCAGATGCAGGCTCAACAACAACAGCAACAACAACAAGCACAAGATCCTCGATTCCAATTAGCACAACAAGATTTACAATTACGAGCACAAGAAAATCAACGTAAAGCTGAAGAAGGTGCAGCAAGAACACAACTTAAAGCACAAGAGGTTCAACTTAAAGAAGAACAAGCGGCTTCTAAAGCACAACTTGATGCTTCTAAATTGGCTCTTGATCGTGATAAAACTATGGCTGACATGGAAATTGACAGAGAGAAATTGCGTTCTAATGAAGAACGTGATATTGCTCGTGCAGAATATCAAAAAGAAATGATTGATGCAAAAAATGATATTGAAAGAGCAAAAACAATTATAGAACGTGAGCAAAGAGAAAAAGATAGAAAAGAATCCAGAGATTAAATTACAAAGGATTGAGAAAAATAAACACTCTGTTATTTCTTTGTGGGATAAAACTAATGAAATGGCAAAAGCTGAAAACAAAACAACTGTGTTAGCTTTGTGTCAAAAACATAGAAAAGGATTTTGGATTGTTTGTCATGAAGATGACTTGCAAGATATTATAGATGCCAAAAACAATAACTGAAGAAATTTTAGATTGGTCTGAAAATTTTTTAGAAAAACCAAGTGATAAACTTGGTGGTTGGGCTGTATGTCCTTATGCAAAATCAGCTAGATTAAAAAATCAAGTTAAGATTGTAGAAGTACAACAAAGCAAAGATTTTTTACCTACTGTTGTAAAAGAAGCTAGAACAATAAAAAAACAAGATAAAAAACTTATTGTTGTTGCTAGTGATGATTTTAATATAGAAGCAAGTGAACTTGGATACTATATTGATGCATTAAACTACACTTTTGTAATGGATGATGTATACTTAATGGCTTTTCATCCAGAAGATGATGGAGAAGAAGTAGAGTTTCTAGAAGATAATTTAGAAACAGAGAATGATTTTTATATGGTTTTAATACAACCATATAATGAGTTAGAAGAGGCATCAAAAACTCTTCACAAAAAAGGGTATTATGATAAATGGGATAAAGAATATTATCAAGATACTGTAGTTAAACGTAAAACATATAGGAGTATTTACAATGATGGGAAAAAAGAAAAGAGTTAAAAGTAAGATGATGATGAAAAAAGGTGGTATGGCTACTAAAAAAGGCATGGCTAAAATGCGTGGTGGTGGTATGGCTAAAAAGAAAAGAGTTAAAAAGAAATAGTGGATACTACTAAATTTATAACTTATTTTAAAAACAAGATTAGTAAGGAAATCGACAATATAAAAGATGCTTTTGAACAAGGCAGAATTCCTAAAGAGAATTTTTATCTTACTGTTGGTGAACTAAAGGGTTTACGAACAGCAAAAGATTTGTTACAAGAATCAGCAAAGTATATTGAAAACGATGACAACTAAATTCAAATTAATAGAAGAAAAATTAGAAAAAAATCATCCTGTAGCTGTAGGTCACAGGATATTAGTTCAAGTTCTTGATGTCCAAGACAAAACTAAGGGTGGTATATATCTACCGGGTAAAGCTGTAGAAGACCATCGTAGTATTGCATCCATAGGTAAAGTAATACAAATGGGTGATGAAGCATACAAAAGAGAAGACATGATTTTGCCGTGGTGTAAACTAGGCGATAATGTTATGTTTGGTAAGTATGCAGGACACAGATTCCAATGTGGAAAATCTGAATTAAGAATAATGAACGATGACGAGATTCTGGCAACAGTGCCAGATGTAGCAAATATTAGCTAATATTTGTTTTTCGTAGCAATTGCTACGCAAATTAATCATAACTTTGGAGAAAGACCAATGCAAATTGTACACGATTCATCGGGTAAAAAAAAACCGATGCAAGTCGTGGATGATGGAAAAGAAACGAAGCTAAAGAAATTTGAAGGTGTTGATGTTCCGGAACAGGAAACACAAGATAATTCTGAGGTGGAAAAAGTCATAGACGATACACAAGCTGTCCATGACGAACAGACAACTGAATCCACGCCAATAGAAACAGAAACTGAATCAGAAGAGCAAGATGAAGTAGAAGAGACTGTTGAAAAACCAAAAAAGAAAGCTAATGCTTATCAGAATAGAATTAATGAACTTGTTAAAAGAGCAAACGAAGCTGAAAGGCAACGTAATGACTATTATAACAGGAATCAACAATTAGAATCTGATTTAAAAAAGAAAAATGTTGTAACTGAGGATTATGCTAAGTTACAAACACAATTCTTTGATTCAAGAAAATCTAATGCAGAAAAAGCATTAGAATCTGCTCGTGCTGCACATAAAACTGCACACGAAGAAGGAGATTCTGATAAAATGCTTAAAGCCGCAGAAGATATAGCAGAAGTTAAATATGAGTTGAAACAATTGGAAAATCAAACTCCTTTTGTTGCACCAACTCAAAAGCAAGCAAAAACAGTTGAGCAACCACAAGTTAATGCTCCACAACCAGAACCACAATCACAACCAGATCCTCGTGCACTTAGATGGGCACAAGACAATGGATGGTTTGGTACTGACGTAGCAAAAACTGGTGCGGCTTATGCAATTGACGCTGCTTTAAAGATGGAAGGCTACAATCCATCAAGTGAAGAATATTATTCTGAACTCGATCGTAGGATAGGCGATTCATTTCCTTCACAGGAAGCAAGTCGACCTAGACCAACTGTAGCAGGTGTTAGTAAAACAGCATCTTCCTCACCTAAGAAGGTTCGTATGAACCAGAACCAGATCGCAATGGCTCGTAAATTAGGTGTGCCGCTCGAAGAATATGCGAAGTTCGTGAGGACTGAATGACCAATAAAAATAAAAGCCACTCGACTAGGGCTGAAGCTAGTCGCAAAATAGTATATCAACCTCCTAATTATTTAGAAGCACCTAAACCAAATGTAGATGGAATCAAATACAGATGGGTTAGAGTTTCTGCGGGTGGGGAGGATGATTCACAAAACGTATCAAAAAAACGAAGAGAAGGATACGAATATGTGCGTGCTGACGAACACCCAGATTTCGATGCACCAACACACGAGAGTGGAAAATACGCTGGAGTGATTGGTACAGGAGATTTAGTTTTAGCAAAAATCCCAACAGAATTGTCTGATGCAAAAAAAGAATATTTTGAGCAAAAGACTGAAAGGCAAAGCCGTGCTGTTGATGCTGATATTTTGAAAGAACAACATCCTTCTATGCCAGTTCATCAAAGACGTAGTTCTTCAACGACAACAGGTAAAAGAAAAACCGAGTTTAGTGAAGAATAGAATTCTATTGTAAGGTGCTTCTTTAACAATTAGCAATAGGAGAAATAATATGGCAAATACTGATGCCGCATTTGGTGCTAAACCGGTAAGACACCTTACTGGAGGAACTATTCGTGCTAATGAGTGGAAAATAATTGGAGATGGAACGTCTTCATCAAATATTTTTACTGGTGATTTTGTTAAATTAGGAGCAACAGGTTACATTGATGTAGCCGCTGCTGGTAACAGATTACTAGGTGTTTTTGCAGGTTGCAGTTACACTAACTCATCTGGCGAACAGGTTTTTTCAAAGTATTACCCAGCTAGCACAACAACACAAAACAGTAGTGATATTACTGCTTTTGTATACGATGACCCTAATATTGTTTACGCTATTCAATCTTCTGGTTCTGCTGATTTTGCCGATATAGGTAATAAAGCAGACCACGTTGCTGGAACTGGTAGCACAACTACTGGACACAGCAAATTTGAGATTAATGGTACGACAGGAACAGGTACAGCGGGTTTAACAATACTTGGATTGTACAACTCACCAAAAAATGCATACGGAACCAATGGAGTTTTAGAAGCTACAATTTATGAACATGAATTGAATGAGCACATAGACGCTGATGGTACACCGGGCGTATAGGAATAGGAGAATAATATGCCGATTAGTAGATCGCAACTCGTTAAAGAGTTGGAACCGGGACTCCACGCCTTATTTGGTTTGGAGTACAAAAGATGGGAACGTGAACACGCTGAAATATTCGCAGAAGAAAGTTCAGACAGAGCCTTTGAAGAAGAAACTCTTCTTTCTGGGTTTGGTGCTGCACCAACTAAAGCAGAAGGTGGATCTGTAGAATATGACACTGCTTCAGAACAGTGGACTTCAAGATATGTGCATGAAACTATCGCCCTAGCATTCTCAGTTACTGAGGAAGCTGTGGAAGATAATCTTTATGACACTTTATCTAAAAGATACACTGCTGCTCTAGCACGTTCAATGGCTTATACTAAACAAGTAAAAGCCGCAAACGTACTAAACAATGGATTTAGCACAAGTTATCCGGGTGGAGATGCGAAGCCTTTAATGACTACGGATCACCCAACACTTGAAGCTGGAGACTTGTCTAATGAACCTGCAACTGCTGCAGATTTATCTGAAACTTCACTAGAATCAGCAATCATTTCGATTGGTGGTTTTGTGGATGACAGAAATGTGCCAGTTGCTGTTAACGCAAGAAAGTTAATAATCCCTAAAGATTTAGCTTTCACAGCACAAAGAATCTTAAAATCAGAATTAAGAGTAGGAACTGCTGACAATGATGCCAATGCAATGAGACAAATGAATATCCTTCCACAAGGATATGCTGTCAATCATTATCTAACTGATACTGATGCATGGTTCATTCTTACAGACCTAGTAAATTCTGGTCTAAAAATGTTCCAAAGAAGACCTTTAAAAACTTCTATGGAGCCGGATTTTGAATCTGGAAATATGCGTTTCAAAGCGTCTGAAAGATATTCTTTTGGATGGTCTGACTGGAGATCCATTTTTGGATCACCGGGTGCGTAATAAAGTACAAAATTAGGGGGGATTTTTCCCCCCTATTTCTAGGATCAACTATCATACCAACTGACCTAGCAGACGATTGTAGAAGAGATGGTGTGATTCAACTACAAAGGATTAATTATGGCTAATACAACTTTTAGCGGCCCTATTCGTTCAGAGAATGGGATGAAGCTAATTAGCAAGAATACTACATCTGGTCTAGTATCAGATAGAACTCTTGGTACTCCTATACAGGATGCTAGAAGAGTTTATTTTGACGAATGGTTTTTACAAAGACCGGGTCTTAATGCAAACATTGACCAAGTATCAACAGTAGAAGTACAACGTGCTTTAAATAGAAACTGGGAAGCACTTGGAACTAACGTAACTACTGCATTAGTTACATTTGCTTCAACTTCAGCAGGAGTTCTAGCAACAACAGCAGGTGCAGATCAAGACCAAGCAATTTTAACACCACACTTAGATACTGCGGCAACAGCATGGGCAGGAACTAAATGGGGAACAGAAAATGAAACTCATTTTGAAACATCAATTATGCTACCAGCAATTGATAACCAAAAAGTTTGGGCAGGATTAAAACTAACTAATGATCAATTAGTTGCAACTGATGATGACCAAATATATTTTAAATTTCAAACTGATGCTACTAACTCAGAAGCATTTACTGATTTTACTAAATGGCACTTTGTTCACAGCATTGGTGGTACTGACTACATAAGTCAATTACCTATCACTGTTGCAGCAAACACACCTTATCACTTAAAAATTACAATTGATTCAGATAGAAAAGCATCAATTTTTGTAAATGGTGTACAATATAATGTTACAACTACTTCTGGTTCAACTGGTGGTACAGCGGTAACAACAGGTACTACTCCATCTACTGCTTTAACTGACGATATTGATTTAATTCCATATGTTGGTATTGAAGCTGGTGCAGCCGCTGCGGAAGCAGTTAACTGTCACTACGTATGTTGCAGTAGAAACGTATACGAATAAAATAAATAAATAAGTGGGGCTTCGGCCCCACAGTTCTTAATTAAGGAGGGAACATGGCAGATACAGTTACAGGACCGACTATCCTACAACAAAACGACAATCGCGTCGTAATCAAAATAGTCAATCAATCAGATGGAACAGGAGCAACAACAGTTTTTGGCGA
>Ga0209992_10002778_pt1 | contig 15501 bp, 13 predicted proteins | sample 2SBtaG_2_FD_182564 | JGI IMG/M metagenome (GOLD analysis project Ga0209992, IMG submission 182564) | Deep subsurface microbial communities from Kolumbo volcano to uncover new lineages of life (NeLLi) - 2SBTROV12_ACTIVE470 metaG (SPAdes)... | ecosystem: Environmental > Aquatic > Marine >... | reverse complement strand
AATGCCATGAAAAACACACTATTAATAATAACTGCCCTAATAAGTTTAATGGCCCATTCACAAACTAGTTTTGAGCCAGAAGATAATCTGCTTACTGCCTATGCTAAAGAGCAGGGGAGTATTGCTTTTCCGGAGCTTCTTAAAAAGAAAGTAAAGGAAGCAAAGACATTAGACAATCAAATTGATCTTATAGTAGAGATATTAGAAGATTTTGAAATATATGTAAATATCGATACAGATTTAGATCTTGTCGAATGGAGAATTTCAAAGCATTACATTTTTATGCTAAAAGATCTGAAAGCAAGAGCTTTAAAAATTAAGGAGTTTGAAGTGGTTGCTGAGGGTGATGAGAAATATAACTAGTGTTTTTATAATTTATATAATCTAACCGATTTCCTATTTTAGTGATATGAAGCAATTACTTTTCATCATCTGTAATGTCTAGAATGTCATGTATGCCAGTAACGTTGTCAATTTGTATTTCTCCATAATTTCTTTGGCCATTTGAAAAACGAAAACCCCAAGAATAAAAACCATTTAATCTACTTTCAGAATAACGAGGATGAATTTTAAGTAAAGAAGATTCTGAAATTTTATATGAAATCAAAGAATTTATTTCTCCATATTTTGTGAAACTGGTTTTTTTAGCTTTACCTTGTTTGCAATTTTTAAAATTCAGTTCATAGTCTTTTGACTCTCCATCTTCTTTGTAGTTGACCCAAGTGCCTAAATTAATCCATTTTCCATTCATCGTTGGATCTACAATAGCTGGCTTGAAATTTTCAATTGACATAAACACTTCACAAACCTTTAAATTATTTGGACTATAAAATATATAATGATTTTTTTTATTGATTATTCTAGGGGAACCATTAGAGTGGTATTCAGTTCTTGAAACTTCAATTCCATTTTCATATGCAGATTTTTCAAATAACTTACCTTCTTTACTAAAATTTTGTTGAAATCCATCTAACTGACCATTTTTATAGTTTGTTTCAATACTACGATTTCCATTATGCCACCAAGATTTATAAGTTCCATCTAACTGATCATTTTTATAGCTAGTTTCAATTCTACGATTTCCATTTTCCCACCAAGATTTGTAAGTTCCATGTAACTGATCATTTTTATAGTTTGTTTCAATTTCTGGATTTCCATCATGCCACCAAGATTTATAAGTTCCATCTAACTGATCATTTTTATAGCTAGTATCAGTTATTTTAATGCCATTACTTTTTTTAATGAAAGACCCATGTCTTTTACCATTTAATATGTTAAAGTAAAATGAATCTCCATTTTTTTCTGTCTGATAAGCCCCATTAGGTAGTTTATGTAAATTTTTTTCAAAGTTTTCAAAATCAGAGAAAGTTTTTTTGAATAATTCATCATATATCAAAAAAAACGCAAAATATAATGGCCAAAAAGCTGCAAATAAAAAATAGAGACTATAGACAATACTTACATAAATTAATATTGCTGAAATTATAAATACTAAAACGAAAAAAATGTTAGATATAATTCCTATTAATCGTAACCTAAAAAAAGCAAAAAATAATTTCAAGTTGTATTTTTTAACAAATTAATTAAAATCAAGAATTTTTGCAATTTAAAAAATAAGTTTTAAGAATTAAGGAGTTTGAAGTTCAAATTAGTGATGATGACTGGTCTAAAATGACAAATATTGGAGATGTCATTAAAGCTTTAATAATTAATTCATCTTTGAATTAAAATAAATTTAATAACTTTTAACTTAGGATCTAACTTATTATTTAAAACTATGTCTCCTCAAGAATTATCAACTAAGTACATAGATGGGAAGTATATAAAGCCCATGGTATGGGCAGATTGTCTTAAAACTAAAGAAGACCTTTATTTGTTGCTAAAATTGTGGTTGAAGTTCTCTGATGCAGAAACAATTGGCAAAATTCAAAAAGGAAAAAGCATAGGGTTACAACCTTTAATTAGAATAGAATTAGGCGATAAAAGATATCAACTGAATTACGATACAAAAAGAATAGGAGTAGAACAATTTATTAAAAACAAAACTAATAAATGGGTTGTTTCTGAAACTGGAAGAATATCTAATGATATTAATGGAGAACATATTCCAAATTTGCAAATGTATCTTGTCAATTAACAAATAATAAAAGATGGGAATATTTGATTTTTTAAAAATAAAAAATGATAAGTGGTGGAATAGTTTGTCAGATAATGAAAAAGCAGAATATATTCAACTATATCCTGATAGTTTATGGGCTGAAAAAGAAAAAGAAAGAGTTGAAAAAGAAAAAGCTAAGCAAATAGTAAAAACTCAAAATAAGGAAAACAGACTGAACGAATTAAATTCAATTAATTTAATTTTAATGAAGTTTTTAAAAATTGAAGATTCTATTTCGGACAAATTTGCTGACACATTTTATCTTGAAATAAAGACCTCAAATTTTGATGAAAAATTATCAATTATTTCAAAGTGTCTTCCAGATGATGATGAGTTAGAAGTCTATTTAACAGAAAAAATTAGATTTTTCACACTTTATCAAATTTTTGAAAAATGTAATTTGATGAATATTGATGTTTCACTAGATGCTAATAAACATTCTATAAATGAAAATACAACACTTAATGAACTCTTTGTTATTCAAATCAACAATTCAATTGATTTAATTAATCAAAAAATTAATGGTAATATTAATACTAAACATGAAGTTAATCAACTTAGAACTGGAGGTAAAATAACCACTACATTTTACATGAAAGATCTGATTCAATCTTACGTTATTCGTGATTTAAGTAAGATTATAGGGAAACCTAAAGTGATAATTGCATTGAAAAAATTATGGAATCGATACAAATTTCATTATAGCATACAAAGGAATTCAAATTATTTTGTGAAACAAAATTTTGGATGGGCATTTGAATTTCAAGTTTCTCCTACTGTTATTAAAAAAGTTAAAGCTGATAAGTATAAATACTTTGTTCCTTACGAATCTAAACAATCAATACAAGAGATTTTTAATCAATCTGTGTCTGGAAATGATGTATACAAAGAGTTAAATTATATACTGTCAAAAAAATTCTATTTCGATAATTTGTAATACTATTAATCGAATTAAATAATCTTTAAAGATTAAAAATTTTGAATTGTTTGTTCAGGAGAAATATAACAGTAGTTTTAAAATTCTTTTAACTTAGAACTTGTTATATAAATGAGGTCGGTAGTTTACATATTGTTCATCTTTCTAGTTGTTGGTTGTGAGCATACTGATGTTGAACCTTCTTCTAATATAATAGATTCTATTGATTACTCTGGTGTTTGGGAAAGTAAGTCGAATACTTTTGAAAACACATTAGAGTTAGAAAGAATTCATGGTGACAAATACCGCTTCTCTTTCAATGGGTGGACAAAATCATACGATCACTTTTTAAGAGATACAACAAAATTTTTAGGATTTATGAACGATGATGATTTTATCATTATTATTCAAGATGATTATGCTGAGTTTGTTGATTCTAAAGACAAGTTAGAAGACGGTTATAAACTATATGCCGAAGATGAAGAAACTTGTAAACTTTTTTTTCAGTTCAGAAATAATAAACTTAAAGTTAAAACTGAAGACTGTCATTTAATTTATGGGGGTTATGGTGTTTTATTTGATGGAGAATACTTAAAAAAATAACTATTTAAGTCATTAATAATTTAAAATTTAATAGCCTTATTAAATTGATCTATTACTAAATAAGAGATTGTTTATGAATTTCTATAAAAGTCTTCTAATGATATAATGGGTTTAATTTCTAATGTGTTAATTCTACTAATCCCTGGTGGTCCCTTAAGTCCATTATTATACCTAATAATATTATTTGATAATCTTTCATACGCGAATTTTGGTAAAAAATGAACATCTGAAAATTCGTCAAATTCAAAATTTATTATTGATTTTGTAGTATTTCCATCATTTTCATAAACAATCTTTTCAACTTTATTTGATGCTTCATCGAAATTTTCAAAATTTAATTGATAGTCAAAATTATATCCATCATCCTTATAATTTGTCCATAATCCAATAGGTTTAATTATTGATGTTCCAGGTCTTTTTGTATCTCTAATCATTTTAATGATTAAATTGATTTCACAAGTTTTAATTTCTCCTTTAGAATAAAAAGTATAGCATTTTCCATTGTTTTTCATCCTTATGTTTCCAGATTTATAATATTCAATTACTTCCCCAGAGTAGTCCCCGTCTTTTAAAAAAGATTTTCTTAAAAGATTTCCATCTTCATCATAAGTTGTTGTCTCACCGTTTTGAATTCCATTAGAATAATAAGTTTTAAACTTTATTTCTCCGTTTTTGTGAAATTCTTCATTAGATCCATCTATTTTACCATTTGTATAATTAGTTTTTAGTCCAATATTTCCATCACGATAAAATTTCTCATAAGATCCATGTATTTCACCATTTGTATAATTAGTTTTTAGTTCAATATTTCCATCACGATAAAATTTCTCATAAGATCCATGTATTTTACCATTAAGTTTATTTAAGATAGTATAACCACTGTATGATTCAATTGTATGTACACCATCTGGCAAATACTCTTCCTTTTTTTTGTAGTATTTATAATCCTCATAAAAATTGAAAAAACCAAGAGAAAAAACTATGATGTAGAATATTGAAATTGGAATTGAAATCCAATATATATAATCACTAACATAAAGGCTTAGAAGAATTAATATTAAAGGAATTATGGAAAGTAAGATAAAAAGAAAATAAAATCTTTCTCTTTTAAAACTCGCTTTAATTGCCTTAGTATTGATCATTATATTTCAATTTATTAATTTTTAGCTAATTAGCTATACATATGTATTAACATAATAATAAAATTTCAAATAATAACTTTTTTTAGCTATTAATACTTTAAAATTTAATTGCCCTATTAAGTTGTTTGATGAAAATGATTAACAGATAATTTGTTTTAGAAATATCTAAATCTTTTTGTTTTTAATGCTCTTGTTATGTCTTTAATTTTTAAATTTTTGTTCAATGTATTTGTATTCGTATAATGAGGTACACTAATAGTATTGTTTTTTAAATTGGTCAACTCTATTTTCCATTCTTCTGGGCAATTTCCATCATTTAATTTCTCATCAATAAATTCATCGTTTTTATATGATATTTCATTCATAAAGTATGTTATTGCTTTAACATGAAAAAAATTATTATTAGGAAATAATAAACTAGATTTTTTTACAAACTCTGAATCCTTAATTCCACATACCTTTTTGTCTTTTATATAATAGTTAGTTCTTTCTTTTTCAAAATAAGATTTGGATTTAATGTCTAGGATTGTATTGTCTTCTGACCATAAAACAATACTTGCAGTAAGATCTTTAACTTCAGAAATCACATGAGGCGTCCAACTATCAGTTACGTTAATATTACCTTTCGAATGAAAAAAATCTTTTTTAATTTTCAATATATAGGAATCATCATTTTTACGTATAATGTTTTTATAAAACTCTAATGCTCTGTAACCAGGTCCGTGAAAAATAAAAGAACTTAATATGGAATTTCCATGGTGATGAATCAGATAAGCTGCATTATCTGAGTTGCTTCTAATAGCTGGAGCGAATATATTGATTTTAATTTCAATATTGTTATTTTTAAAAATGGTCAAATAAGGAATTTCATCGTTAAGCCAATTTCTATTTGTAAATTCTGAATTTGATAAATTTCTTTCAAAAATTTTTGAAATAATAATAGGACTTTTTAACTGTTTTAAAACATTATGTGCTCTTTGATGAAAGTCAAATGCATTTTTATTTGAATTGTAAAGGTCTAATATTTGATTGATTAAAAAGTTGTAATTAGTTATCACTTTTAAATGATTGATTTACATTTACTTTTGATCATCTGTAATGTCTAGAATATCGTCTATTCCTGTAATATTTTCGATTTTCATAAAACTATTTGTCCTATTTGATGTTGGTGGTCCTTTTAATCTTAAACCAGACCATGAATACTTATTGATGTATCTAGAATAAATAAAGTATTCATGAAAATCTAGATGAGAAAATTTATGATTTTCATAAGAAATTAAAGAATTTAATTTTCCGTTTTTTGTATGAATTGTTTTTTTTGCTTGACCTTCTTTACAATTTTTAAAATTTAACTCATAGTCTATGCTTATTCCATCTTCTTTATAATTGACCCAGGTATTTAAATTTTTCCAAATCCCTTTAAATTCTGGTGAAAAAGTTCCTTTAGGATTAGAATAATTATCAATTGATATATAAACTTCACATACTTTTTTATTCAATGGGCTAAAAAATGTATAATGATCATCTTTTTTAACTATTCTAGGTGAACCATTCGAGTAGTATTCAGTTCTTGCAACTTCAATTCCAGACTCATATTCACTTTCTACAATTATTTTGCCTTTATAATGAAACTCTTTATAAACTCCATGTCTTTTACCATTTTTATAGTTTGTTTCAATATGAGGATTTCCATTAATAGACCACCAAGATTTATAAAAACCATCTAACTCACCATTTACGTAGTTTGTTTCAATGTTAGGATTTCCATTATAGTCCCAAGATTTATAAAAACCATCTAACTCACCATTTACGTAGTTTGTTTCAATGTTAGGATTTCCATTAGAGTCCCAAGATTTATAAAAACCATCTAACTCACCATTTTTATAGTTTGTTTCTTCTTGAGAATTTCCATCAGAATCCCAACATTTATAAACTCCATGTCTTTTACCATTTTTATAGTTTGTTTCAATGAAAGGATTTCCATTAGAGTGCCAATCTTTATAAAATCCATGTCTTTTACCATTTTTATAGTTTGTTTCAATGAAAGGATTTCCATTAGAGTGCCAATCTTTATAAAATCCATGTCTTTTACCATCTTTTATGTTCAGGTGAACTACGCGAGAGCCTGCTTTTCGTTTGTGAAAACCATCTGGAAGATTAACATCAAAATACCTGAACTCATCAAAATGAAAATAAACTACTGCAATTACAATAAGTAAAAATGAAATTAACGCATAGTAGAAATAATGACTTAAGTTTATACTAGCATAGAATAGAAAAGCAGTAACCAATAAAAATATTACAGAATATATTTTAAATAAAAGATTTTTATGTTGAATTTTTAAATAATGTATAAACGTTTTCATGTTATTTTATTTATTCTTTTTCACTTTCATCTTCGTCTATTTTTAAAATAGGTTTAAAAGATTCAATTTCAATATTTTTAAGTTTTTCTATGTTAAAATAATCGCTATCGATTTTTTCAAGGTAGGAAGGGCTGAAAACATCTTGCTCTAAATATTCCTCAAGATCAGGGTGTTTTTTTAAAATATCTTCATCTTTGATATTTAATTTTGACCTTATAAGTTTAAAAAATTTAACTTCACTATATTTTATTTCATCATCGGCTTTTATGGTTTGAATAGCTATTTCTATAAGTATTAACTCATCGTTTTCGTTTAATTTGGCTTCATTAAGCTCTTTTAGGTATTTCTTTAAAAAATTAAATCCTTCATTGTTAATCTCTTTAACAAAATCATTGAGTCTTTCCTTTAGATCTATTTCACCAAAAATTTTTTTTTCACGATGAATTTTACTAATTAAATTGACTTCTCTTTTGTCTATTTCTCCATCACATGCTAAGCATGAAAATGCTGTTTTAAGAAACAATTCATATTTTTTTATATTATCCATATTGCTTTATTAAAATCCAATCCTTGGTCTTTTGTTTTCATTTTTCTTTGATTTCCCCTCTATTTCCATCATTATATCCTCATATCTTTTTAGTTCATCTATAGAAATAGAAGGTTTATTTTCTTTTATAGTTAAAGAAAGTAAATCATATGAAATTCTAGAATCATTTTCTAGAGCAACTCTTGATGCTTCATCACATAAGAATTTTATATCACTAGAAACGTAATTTTCTGTCAAAGAAGCTAAAGAATCATAGTTAATACCTAGTTCAGTTGGTCTTTTTTCGAGATAAGCTTCAAACATTTTCATTCTTGCTTCATGATCTGGTGGTGGAACATAAATCAATTTATCTAACCTACCTTTTCTAGTAATTGCTTTATCAATAGAGTTAGGTCTATTAGTAGCTCCAATAATAAATACACCATCTTCACCCGTATTATCCATTTGAGCTAAAAATTCATTCACAGCACTTGTATTCATGTGATTCACACCTGAAGTATCACGACTTGGTAGCAATGCATCTAACTCATCAATGAAAATTACACTTGGTGCATTTTCTCTGGCATCATCAAATAATTTTTTAATATTTTCTTGAGATGCATTGACCCATTTACTTTGAATATCTGAGGGTTTAATCTGATAAAAATTAAAATTAATTTCTTCAGCCATTTTTAAAGCAAAAAATGTTTTTCCACATCCAGGGGGGCCGTATAACAACATACCATTAGGAATACTTAAACCATATTCTTCATATTTTTCTTTTTCATTAAGAGCTTTAATAACATCACGTTTAATGATATTTTTAAGAGCTTCCATTCCAGAAATAGCATCGAAACCTTGTTTACCTTTTGATTTTTTAGGCTTTATTTTTATTTTCTTTTGATTGGAATCAGAAAGTTGAACTTCCATTTCTCCATTTAAAGCTTTAATAAATTCACTAACACTATTAAATCTGTTTTCAGCTTTTGATTCCAAAGATTTAGATATGATATTTATAGTATTCTTCTCAATAGTATTATCATTATCTAAAAAATTTAATTTCTTTTGTCTTTCCTCAATAATGGCATCTTCAATATTTATTTGATCAGATTTATATTTAGATAATTCAACATGCCATGGGAGTTTCCCAAAAACTAAATGATAGTAAAGACAGCCGACAGAAAAGATGTCACTTTTTATTGAAAATACTTTGTTAAAGGCTTCATTAGATTGATAAAAAGGATTTAAACCTTCTTTTAAAAATTTTTTTGTAGGTTGATTAATCCATCTCGCATATCCAAAGTCAATAATTTTTGGTATTGGTTTTTTGCCTGATAGATCAAGCATTATATTTAGATTCGTAATGTCATTATGGATCAATGATTTGTCCAAACTATGTAAATAGTTCAATCCATTTAGCACTCCTAAAATTATTTCTTTGGCTTCATATTGATTTAGTACACCCTCATTTTTCATTTTATCAGATAGGGTTTGTCCACTAATAAAGTCCAAAATTACATATCCAAATTTTTGATTGCTGATAATTATTTCTCCAGAATCATGGTATTTAACCACATTGGGATGATTTAAAGTTCTTAAGACTTCAATTTCTAGTGGTTTTCCATCATCATTAAATTGTGTTCTATCTAATTGTGAATAAATAAAAAGCTTTAGCAGTCTGGTATTTCCCTCATTGTCTTTAACTCGATATGTTTCGGCATATGTCCCTTTTTTAAGAAAGAAGAAAATTTTGTATTTATCATCAACAATTTCGCCTTTTTTTAATATGTTGGTGTTTGTACTCATTTAACCTTTTAAAATAAATTCTTCAGGAACATCTGGTCCATCATCATCGTTTCTTTTATTAAATTTTCCATTGTCAAATAAATCGTTAACAATTGGTTGTAAAATATTAAGGCTTGGACTATTAAAAATAGCTTCTTTTCCTTTGTTAATTTGACTTGTTGCTGCATTTTTATCCATCCAAGGAATATTATCAAATTCTTTTTCACAATAGAAGATGAATCCCATTAAGTTTTCCAATCTTTCCAATTCAAATGCATAGGTTTGAATAGTGTCAATTAGCTGGGGAGCATTTCTGCTATCTTTATCAACAATGATTTTTTCAACATCAGTTTTTATTAGTGCGACCATTTTAGTTGTTTCATCATTGCCTTTCTCCTTGTTTGCTTTTTCAAGTTTATGGAATGCATCTTTGAGCTGTTTTTCTAATTCTGGCCATTCTAAATCATCGTTTAATTTGTCAATAACTTTTAAAGATTTCCTTAGATTAGAAAGAGTTTCTTGTTTGGTATCTGTGTCTTCTTTTGAACTTTCGAAATGTTTTTTGCCATCCTGAATTTCTTTTTCAGCTTTGTCTAATTCTTCTGAACTAATTCCTTTACTCTTTAGTTTTTTTACACTAGAAATGGCTTTTTTGAATTCATTCTCAAGCCAATCAGTTTGAATGGAATCAATTTCAGTTTGGCATTCAAATTCATATTCTAATTCAATGGAAGGAAAAAATGCTTTTCCAGTTATTTTTTGAGATTTGTCAATGTTTAATGTAATGTCTACATCACTATTTTCTGGTAATAAAGAGGGGAAGTCATCACCTGTTATGTAAATTGTGTTTACATGATGATTGTGAATTGCTCTAGTGTTTTCAGCACCATGTTCTCCCTGAAATATTGAAATTTCAATATAGTCATCTTGCATTCCAGGTCTAATCTGTTTGGGAGTTTTTAAACCATTTTTAACACCTGTTGCAGGTAGAGATTTATTTTTTTCAAGCCCATTAAGAGTTCTAAATACTACTTTTCCTGTATTAATGTCTTTTATTTCTATTCCTAAATTGTATGGTAATGTTGCTGATCCTACAACAGAACCTTGTATTACATTGAAAGAGTTGGGTTCGCATTCGAAAAGGTTTCCTTTATCATCATAAATTTTAATTTCAAATACATTTGTTTCTCCTTCATTAAGTTGAACATCAATAACTTCACCTTTTTCATTAATTTCAACTTTTCCACTTGCCCATGCATTATCGTTTCTTTTAATTTCTGCAAATACTTTTTCTGGAATAGATCCCTCTGTTTTGTCTTCTAATATTCTTAATGTAACGAATTCTTCAGTCTCAACTGTAGAAGCCTCAAAATCAATTTCTAATTGAATTTTGGTTTTGTCTCTAGTTTGATCTTTAATTTCATCCGATAATTCAACTGTAGAAGCATAAAGAGCTGCCCCAGTTGCCACAACAGTCATAGGATCAACGGAAATATCAGGTTTGCAAATTTGCTTTTCTAACATTTCTCTGACTATCGGAGATAATGTAGGACCACCAACAAGAATTAAAGAATCTAAAGATGAACCTTTTAAATTATTTCTGTCCATCATTTTGATTGCGCAATCTATAGCTTTCTGAAAAACAGGTGCTAATACTTCTTTTAATTCTTCTTGAGTAACTGTAAGATCAATTTCAATCTCTTCTTCATTATCATCTTCACCGCAATCACCAGGATCTACATATATATTGTGAGATGATTTACTTGAAAGACTATTCTTAATTTCTTCTGCAAAAAACTTTAATGCTTCTCTAAACTTAGCTTTTTTTGTATCATCCCCAATTATTTCATTTATTTCGAAGTTTTCTTGTATATGTGGTATTATAATTTTATCAACAATGGTGTAATCAAGATTTTTACCTCCAAGATAGTTATCTCCTTCTGTATCAATTACTTTCATGATCCCTTCATCCACTTTTAACAATGCTGCATCAAATGTTCCACCGCCATAATCAAAAACTAACCAAAAGCCATCTTTATTTTTACTATTTATTCCATATGCCATAGAGGCTGCTACAGGCTCTTGTAATACTTCTACATGTTCGAAGCCAGCTAATTTTGCGGCCTTTCTGGTGGCATCAATTTGATTATTTTTAAAAGCAGCTGGAACAGTTATAACTGCTGCATTGATATTCTCATCGTTTACATATTCTTTTAATTTTTTAAGTACTTCCGCAGATAGTTCTTCTGATGTAAGGTCTTTATCAATATTTTTACTATTGTAAGTTTTATCGGTTCCCATAGTTCTTTTAAATTCTACAAATGAATTCATGGGTGTTTTTTTTGAAAGTGATTTTAAACTGTCAGATCTATACATTCTATAAGCTGCATCTCCTACAAGAACATTGCCATTTCTAGTGTATGCAACGCATGATGGGCTTGTGTCTTTTTGGTTATCTAATGATTTAATTATTTTAACTTTTCCAGAATCTATTCTAGAAATAGCTGAATTAGTAGTTCCTAAATCAATACCGTAATCAATTTTTGTTCTAGCCATTTTTGTAAATTTAATTTTGTGAAACATCAACTTGTGCTCGCTGAATAAGTTTGCCTTTAAAGTTGACTTGTGGTTTAGTAATTTTGGTAATAATTCTTTTTCCTTCTTCTAAATCTTCATCATCATTAAAATTGATCACATCAATTTTCATTCTGTCATCATAGTTTTTGTTGAGAAGGTTTATAATTTCATATCCCTTTGCTTTAAAGTTTTCTTGAATTCTTTCTATTCCTTTTACAAGTGGTTTTATTCCTTTTGTTTTAATATCCATTTTAGAAATATTCTTTTGCATTCTAACTATCTCATCAGCAACTTTTAAAGCTAATGAATGATCTTCACTTTCATTAGGTGGTTTTCTAGAAGCTTCGTCATTGATGATTATTAATTGAGACTCCAATAGCTCAATTAATTTACTATCCAATTTGATACTTTCATTCTCTAAATATTTCTTTGTTTTGTTTATCTGTGATTCTATGTCGTTATTACTTGAGTTAATACGTTTTCCCATTAGCCAAAATATCAATGCTCCAGTAATCAAAGTTAATAGAGTGGCAATTATCCAGTACAATTTGTTCTTGTCTACATTGCCATTAAGAACAGAAATTTTATTATTAGACTTTTCATCATTTAAGTCTATCTTTTTTTCTAAATCATTAGATATTATACCTAAGTTCTGGTTGTTTAAATTCACAAGATTAGAAATACTGTCAATTCTTTTGTTGTTAATAGAATTGATTTTTTCAAGATTATTGATTTCGTTATCTTTTACAATAAATTTTTGACTATAATTTTGACTAACATTTTTTAATTTTATTAAATCAGAGTTCTGTGCAGTGACTTGATTTTTTAAAATAGATACTTCCTCAATTAAAGCATTAAACACACTGTCATTTTGTGAAATCAAAAGATAAGTTGATAGAATCAATGATATTGTAAGTGATATTTTTTTCATCTTTAATTAATAATTTTTATGAGTAAGTCCAGTATTTTTCTGATAGTAAAATTTATATATTTTTTATTTTTTAAAAGCTCTACGGTCTTTGGAGACCATCTATAATAACTGCTAATAAATAACCTGCCTAAATATGACTTATTTAAATGTGAATCTCTGAACTTCCGAAGTTTAATTACTTGAGGATGATCGTAATTTCCATAAGCCATTGTAGCTATGTAACAACCACTATTACTACTCGTGGTTCGTTTTTGCTGACTAAAACTTTTACCAATATTCAATATTGCAGATTGTACATCGCTTTTAATTTTAACAATTGAGATTTTATTTTCTGAATAATAATTTTGTGTTTGTTTATTCATGTCAAATGTTTTCATTTTATCGATGACATTTTGTGCTTCAGAAAGTGTTTTATTAAAACTCAATAAAAAAGATGGGTCATAACCAATAGAATTATTTTGTTGCGCATTTAAAATATTTATAATTGCGTTTAAACTATGACTTACAATGGCACTACTGATATTCAAATACAATTCATTATCAGAACCCAATATCTTTTTAAGTTCATTTATATCAGTTTTCGTATTGATAAGTAATTGCTTGGCAGCATTTATTGTTTTAAAATTATTGTTTTTAAATCTTTCTATCTCTGATGTAATGGATTCAATATGATCTTCAAGTGAACTACTCTCGCTCCACTCTTGTATTCCTTCAATATTTTCATTGATTCTTTTAATTATTTGAGCATCTATTGCAATATTTTTTGCATATTTTAAAAGTTGAATTGCTTTTTCACTAGGGTCTTTTATATCTCTCCAAGCATTAAAATAATCTATTCCACATTGTAATATTTCATTGGCTAGTTTATTTGCTAATGTTTTAAAACTTAAATCATTTGGACCTACAACAGATTTGATAATTTTTATTGAGTTTACTGATTCATTGTAAAGATTAATAGCATATTGATATGCTTCTTTAGGATCTTTTTTTCTATTGTCTTTAGTTATTTTTATTAACGATTCGGCATCTGTGATTGGTTTGTTAATAAGCTTTTTGGAAACATATTTTTTTACTTTATTACTGCATTGATCAAATAAATTCGAAAAGGTATCTAAAGAGAATTTTTTTTTCAGTTCGTTAAATATTATATCAATGGTAATTTCCATTTGCTTTTGCTGATTTATAGTAAATGTTTCATCAGCAACTTGTTTAGATAATTCAACGTAAAAATCTGACTCTATTAAATTTAATTTTGTTGTAATTCCTTCTTTTATGACGTCTTTATTGTTGTTCAATAATTTAATTGTACTAACATTATTAAAACAAGAATAATTTTTTTTAGTTATTTCTTTATTAAATGTTACTTTCTTCCATATTTCAATTGCTTTTTCTTGATCTCCATCTTTCAAGTAATTTAGTGCAGTTTTGTCTATTGAATTTGAATCTAAAAACCAAAAAAGTGAATTAGAGACTTTATCTTGGTTTTGTTCAATTTTTGAAAAAGCATCCGATACATTTTTTTCTGATCTTTCAATAGGACTTAAAAAATTAAAATCATATTCAGAATCAACGCTTTTTCCTATTTTAACATACTTTTTTAATTTGCTTTGCTGTTTTTTTAATTCTCTTTCACTTGAATTTGATAGAATACCAGCTATTCTAAAGGGATTTTTATTGATGACATCCATTACAACTCTACTACGATAATTAATACAATATATTAAATTTTAATAGATTAGAAAAATTAAAAAGATATATATTAAATACATTGATGAAAAACAGACTCTAAAAGAAAATTATGTCTTTGCATTTTTAATTTTTACCCCAGCTACATTAATTTCCTCTATTTTTATTATCCCTTTGATTATAATTGCTTTACCCTTTTTGATATTTCCAAGAAATGTACAAGATAAGGTCACGAAATATTTACTTTTTATACAGCATTCTGTAAGCTTATCTTGTTTTTATGTTTTGGAGGAAGTAGCATGGGATTATTTTTTTAACAATATAACTTGGCCAGATTCATTCAATTACATGGATGTTGTCTATGGTACTTTATTTGCATTTGTTTTTTTATATAGGTCTATTAAACAAATGGTAGGTGAGACTATGCAGAAAATGAATAAAACTATTTAAATGATTAATTTATATATATGTTTAGGAGTCTTTATCTTTTTATTATGGTTTAATTATATAGTGGCAAAAGGTAGGGTTGAAGGTATAAACCAGTTAAATAATTAGAATTAAGACCTTGGCAATGTTTCTGAAAAGGATTTGAATCTTTAATGAAAGGAACTTATAAAAGAATAGCTTTCATACAAGCTATTATTGGTTCTACTATATGTACAGCACTATTGTATACATTATTATATTTTATTAATTAAGTTTTTATAACAAGAAATATTTTATGGTAATGATGTCATTGAGCTCAATTTTTTGAATAGATTTCTTTAGAGATTTTAAAGAGATTTTAAAGAGATTTTAAAGAGATTAGAAG
>Ga0209992_10002775_pt1 | contig 15523 bp, 29 predicted proteins | sample 2SBtaG_2_FD_182564 | JGI IMG/M metagenome (GOLD analysis project Ga0209992, IMG submission 182564) | Deep subsurface microbial communities from Kolumbo volcano to uncover new lineages of life (NeLLi) - 2SBTROV12_ACTIVE470 metaG (SPAdes)... | ecosystem: Environmental > Aquatic > Marine >... | reverse complement strand
CATTTGAATATCACTTCGATTTTTGGTATTTTTTGAAATTTTTTGGATTTTACCAACTCCTTCAACAATTCCAGTAAACATGAAAAATATCTTAATTTTTAGATATAAAATGATTTAGATAAATATTATAGTATACATAAACACGTTTGTTGTTTGTTACCTTACCTATTACAACAAACTAAATTAAAAAGATTATTCTTTTGATAATTATTGTTAATTAAATTACAAACTATCAAATCTATCATTTTCTTCTTGTGATTCTTCAGCTGAAATAACAATTTCACCTAATGATTTTTTCAATTCAGAGTGTGATTCAGAAAAACTTTCTAAAATTGGTCGTATCATGGTACAAAAAGTTCTAAATCTACCAAGTATAGAACCACCACCTCCATATCTAGAAAAAAGAGGACCACGTTGCAAATAGTCATTAAAACCATCTTCATCTAAAGGAATTTTCTCTTTTAGGAGAGTTAGAAGATCATATCCTGCTTCACCCTCAATATTATTATGAATATCAATTGCCATTGCTTTTGTACTAAGTTGATGTTCAAATAACATCCAAATTAAAGAAAGTTCAAATTTTCTAAGATCACTACCTCCAAAAGCATGGAATGAAGCAATGTTAATCAGACGTTTTATTCTCCTAAGATTTTTTGGACCAACAACTGCCATTAATTCTGCAAGATTATCAGGTATGGTAGGAATAAGAGAGAGAATGTATTTTTTTAATTCATCTTTTGGCTTAGGAGGAAGACCAATTTTCATTTGGAAAATTTTATCTAAATAACTTGTGCCTTCAGTTCTAATGTCATTATCCATCCCATACCTAGTTTTCCAAGCAAGTTCTAATTTTTTCATATCAACTGCTACAACAAAAAGACATTGTTTAAGAGAGAGAAATAGTTTAAGACTATTTAAAATTGATAATGTATTTTCAATTGTACATCTATCAAGATCATCAATTAGAACAATTAATCTTCCATCAGACAAAGAATCATTCAAAGTTTTTTGTATATGAGTACCTAATGTGTCAACTGCGTGAACAGATTCTTCAAAATGACTTTTCATATCTGCTACACTCATGTTTAAAATATTTCTTGCAGCTAAATCAACAACTAGTTTACCAATATTCATTGCAGTTGCAGCGTTTTTAGATTGAATAGGTTTCATCATTCTGTAAACTAAGGCAGCTGCTGGATTACTGTTTTCATATTCCCAAGCATCAAAATAGATAACTTTCATTTGTTTTGCAAGTGATGAGATTTTTTCTTCTAATTTTTTCTTAGTAGTAAGTAAAAGACTACTTTTTCCACTTCCCCATTCTCCATTAATTGCTATGACAAAAGGAGTAATTGTCCTATCTGAAGTTGTAAATTCAGTTAATTTATCAGATAATTCATCAAATCCAAATAATTTTGCTTCATTTTCTGGATCATCAGATATTGGAGTAAGTGAAAAATCAGGCATGATTTATGCTCTCCCATACCATTTTAGAACTTTCTCAACACCAGTTTTAATTTCAGAAATACCATCCGCACCTGGAACTCCAGCAATACTAAGACTACCAAGAATAGTATCTGCATGATCAAAATATTTTTCCCAATGATCTGCTAATCTTCTAATCTTTTGAGAGATTGAACGTTTGTTATTAAATTCATTTTTTTCTTCTAATATCTCTGAAAATCTTTTATCAATTTCTTTGAGTTCTATTAAAGAGTCATTTACTAATGCTAATTTAAAATCTAATTCAGAATCAGTTAAACCAACTTTTTCTAATTCTTCAATTGATTTGAGTTCTTCCAAATATTTTTGTAATTTATTAAATCTCTTACTAGTTTTTTCCCACGCTTTTTCCAATAATATCAAATTATTATGAAAATCAGTTGATTTTTTATTTTTGAAGAAAATAGATGCCCGATTAGTAACAAAAAAGTCCATTCTTTCTTGTAAATGATTTGAAAAAGTAACAAGTTTAGTTATTGAAGTTGTATTAGAAGACATTTGATATCAATCTAATCCTAGTTTTTTTAATCTTGATTTGATTCCACCTTCACTTCTATCAAGTTTTTCACATAATTCATGTATCTTTTCATCTTTACTTTGTTTGTTTGATTCATCATTCCAATAATTCTTCAAAAATTCATCATTAGATATTGTCCATGGTTCATATGCTGTTGGATTAATTTTTTTGGCTTTTATTTTTTGTAGTTCCTTTTTTTCATGTCGTTCTTCTCGTGTTAGTTTTTTTGTTGGAGGTTTTTCTTTTGTTTGTTTTTGTGTAAGTTCTTTTTGTGGTTCTATATTTTGTCTAACCACATCAAATGAAACTCTCCCTTCTTCTACTGCAATTCTAACTGCTTTCTCTTTTTCACTTAATCCTGCTTTCTTTGTACTTTTGACCTCTACTAATACTACATCTATAGGGATATCTCTAGCTTTTGTTGTTTTATCATATTCTGACATGTTTTTAAAAATAATATAATCAATAGGACTTCCCAAAAATCTTGCATCTGATGGTTGATATTTTGAATAAAATTCAGGGAAAAGTGGTGACATCTGTTCACCAATTCTTCCTTTCAAAGAATGTCTTGAAGATTCATTAGCTTTTGATCTTTCTTGAAGTATTGTTGTTCTAAATTTTTCTTGTTGTTCTATTCTTTCTTTTTCCATGGCTAAATTAATTTCTTGAATTTCATTTTCTTTATCATGAATATCCAAATCGTGTTTTTTCTTTAAATTTAGTAAAACTATAACTAATATTCCCAAAGTAATAGTCATGATAATTGCCCATACCAGAATCAATATCATTTCATTTTCCATTATTTTTCTACAATTATTATGAACTTAAGCATTCTCAAGATTTGCACCAACAGTAATGTTATTGTTAAAACACAGATTAATATTAAAAATCACAATAATTAATCAGAGAAAAATTGAAACCAAACCACACATTTACAAACATCTCGAGCTCAATATATCAAGAAATTAAAAATTTTATCAAATTAAAATATAAAATCCAGATTTTAACAAAAACCTCCCCAGGATTAGAAGAATCTTTCGATATTTTATTTGAGTCTATCAAAGTACATTACTATACAAAAGGAAAATTACTTTTTCAGTCAAGCCCGACAAACAAAACATATACAAATTTGATTTCAGATATAGATAGAAAATTTTCTTTAAACACGCTTAATAAAATAGAAGAAAGTTCAACTGACATTTCTCCTGATGTAAAATATTTTGTAGGGTGTGATGAGTCTGGTGTTGGAGAAACTTTTGGTTCAATGTTTCTAGGAGGTGTAATAATTAATGCAAATGATTTAAAAAATATTAAAGGGATTTTTGATATTCAAAACATCAAGATACTTGAAGAATATGAAATTCTTGAAAAATATGATGCAATCAAAAAGTATTGTAAGATTTCTGTTAAAAAATGTGAAGCATCAAAAATTGATGAAACCAGTAAAAATACACTTCTTGATCGAAAATACATAGAATTGTTAAGTGAGATAATTTCTGAAAAAGAAAAATTGTGTGTAATAATTGATGATTATGGGATACAAAGAGAGTTAAAATCATTTATTGATGTACTTCGTGCTCAAGGAAATACAGTAATTGTTGTAAACAAGGCTGATGAAAAATATGCAATATGTCAAGCAGCTTCTGTAGTTGCAAGAAAAGAAAGATTTGAAGAAATACGAAATATCAACAAAGAATTTAATGTACAAGATGAATCAGGGAATAAAATTTATCCAGGAACAGGTAATGCTTCAAACCCACAAACTGTGCAATATTTAGAAGCATTCATGAAACTATATCCCTCTAAAGAATTTCCTACTTTTGTAAGAAGAAAATGGAGTAATGTTAAAAAATTATTGCAAAAAAAATCTAATCATAAAATTTCAGGATTTTTTGAAGAATAACTTGTTACAAATTTACTAGATTAATCTAAGAATTCTCATCTAAAAACTTCTGCAATTTAGGCATTGCTTCTTCTTGATAGTGATTTAATCCAGTGTGACATTTTCCACATAACTCTACAGTTATTCCTTTACCATATTCTTTGACATGATGTTCACTTGTATAAGCAATATCTCCACATGCAAAACAGACATTTACTTTTTGCTTACCTTCACTCATTTTACAAATTAACTAAGTATTACTTTGAATTAAGAATTTAAAAAGATGAACTGAATGTAAAATATCGTGGTTTTACACAAGATCGAAGATGGAAAACTAGTAGAATATACTAAAACACCCGTTTCAACAGAGCTTGAAATACACAATTTTATAGAAAAACATCCAAAAGTTCTAGGCGAAAATATCTTAATTATTGGCAGGGAAGTTAGAACTGCTGATGGTAACTTCATAGATCTATTAGGTTTGAATCATAGTGGAGATACTATTATTATTGAAATTAAAAAAGATCAGACACCTAGAAAAGTAATAGCACAAATTTTGGAATATGCTGAATGGATTAGTAATTCTATAAGTTCAGATGAATTAAATAAAATTGCAAAAATTAAACATTTAACAAATTATCCTTCATTATGGAAAAAATATGAAACAGAATTTGGTGAGATTCCAGATTTTAATGAACACCAACAATTATTTATTGTTGCAGAAAAAATAGATCCAATTACTGAAAAACTTGCAAGATATCTAAGAAAAAATGGAATTGATATTTTTTGTATGGAATTAAATTTCTATGAAAAAGAAAATCATAGATTTTGTAATACAAAAATGATTGTTGGTAAAGAAAAAGCAATAATTCCAGATTCATCAGAAAATTCAGATATCAATTACAATTGGAAATATTTTTCTGAAAGAAGAGGTTGGAGTGATGAATCAATTTTAAAAATGAAAAAATTTGTGGATGAAGTAATAGAGTTAGGTAAACATGAAAGTTGGAATCTAGATGTAAAGTTTAATCAAAGATATTGTGCAATTCAAACTAAAAATAAATACAATATTTGTGCATTAAAAGAACGAAATGGGTTAATTCGAATTGAACTCCCAGCATTTAGAAATAAAGATGAACCTCCAAAATCTGATTTGAATTGGAATTGGTCTGAATCTCAATCATTTTGGCAGGGTAATTTTTTAACAACAGAAATCCCTTCTGCAAATAGCATTAGAAATATTTTAACAAAGTCATATGGTTCAAGAGAATAATAATTTAAGATAATCTATATACAACATATACAAAGTATTCAATATGGTCAAGACTCTCCGTATCTCAGATGACTCCATTCACAGAGATTTACTCAAAATTCAGGGTCAAATTCAGGCTAAAACAGGTGAATTCACAAGCATGGAAGATACACTGACTGAACTAATCAAAACATATCGTAAGAAATCTCGCTAATTTAGCAACAACATTCAGCAAATTTCCAGCCTTTCTTGTATCTAGAAGATATATGTCTAGCCTCAATTTGAGCTGATTCAAAATCAAAACCCTCATGCCAGACTGTAGTGTCTGATTTTTGTTCTAATTGTTTTGTATAATATCCACAAGAATTCTTATGAATTTTTACTTCTGTTGCATCTAATTTATCTTCAAAAATAACAAAACTCATTGAATTTTTTCATCATCCAAATATTTTTTCATCAATGCAAGTATGTATGAACCATTTAGTGTAATCGTATGATAATTTTGTCTTACAAACTGTTGTTCTGTAGAAAATGTTTTTGCCATTTGCCAAACTTTAAGGAATTGTTCTTGAGGAATTTTTCTTTCAATAAATGAGGAAGGAGTAATCAAGATAATTCCATTTCTATATGCTACTTCAAATGGTTTTCTTTGAACTATTGTATGCATATTTTTGGAATTAGTTAAATCACTAATCATTCTTTTCCAGAAATCTCCAAAGTTCATTGTATCAAGTCCTTGGTTTTTTAATAATTACAGTACCATCAAAGTTTGCCTGAAAGATTAATTGTTGACCTTGTTTAATTTTAAAATCCTCAACAAAACTATCAGGAAGTTTTATTGTATTATTTTCTCCAATTTCAATTAGATATAACTCTCCTGCAGTTTGATAATTAATATCGGATGTAATTGGGTCTGTAAGAGATTTTGAAATATTTGATTTATTGTATTGAGAATTGTATTGAATGTTATACCAATCAACTACATCTTTAAACTCTATAGGAATCATCTCAGCTAGTGGAGCACTATGTCCAGTAGATCTTGTTTCATGAAAAGAATCACCTTCTCTAAATAATCTATACCAACCAGACTGAACTCTAGTTAGTTTTCTATGTTTATCAGGGGAGGCTTTAGTTGATGCAACACAATGAGATGTAATGTGCATGTTAATTGTAGAGTCAGATACTGAAAGCAAATTCATTTGTTTTACTTTGTTAAAAATTTCTTTAGCAGAGAATGCATCACTTTGTGGATTATCTCGGTGTAAGAGGGCAGTTGCTAACCATACTACAGTTGGAGTGGTAAGGGATTTTTTTAGACCGCCAAAATTGATTGTATGTCGTTGTTCTATGGTTGAATCCATAGATATTGTATAGAGATAAATCCATATATAGATTACTATACATTACTATAATTATGTAAGTAATTCACGACTAAAATAGTAAGAATTATGATAAAATATCATTTTTTAAGAACACATATATAATATTATATATATTAATATATATGGTTAAAAGACAGTCGTTAGAAACAATCAACATTAAACTAGACACAAGTACTGTTTCTAAAATCAATAAACTTGGATTCATGGATGAAACTATTTCAGAATTTATTGAAAAAATGGTCGAACATGTATTGACTTGTGAAAAATGGTGGTGGGATAGAGACCAGGAAAGAGGGCTATGATTCATCTTGTAACTGTAAAATCATTATTATTTGAAAATAGTCTTATCATATCTCTAAGCAAAGATTGGTTAAATTATTTTTCAAAGATTCCGGAATTTGGTGTTGTGATTGATAATGATGGACGGTTATGTATTACATCACAAGAAAAAGTGACACAATGTAAGGGGATAAAAATTGATCTACAATAGTAAAATAATTAACAGCATAATGCCTTGCGGTTTTAGAGGCTGCGATTATAATGTATTCTGTGTAGATCAGAAAACTTCAGCTCATTTACAATGTGTTGATTTAATTTGTTTTAATTGCAAACATAGAAGACAAATAAGTTTAGAAAATTTTGAATTAATGGTTGATATGAAAAGACGTGTAATCTATGATAAACTGTATAACAATATAGAATGGGATGAAGAATCTGTTAGAAAAGCAATGATGCAATATAACATTACGGAAGATATGAAATGAAATTGATGAAGGAGCTAAAAGATGTTGTTGAATGATGGTGTAAAAGATAATCATAATATAGAAAAAACTAACGTTAACGTTGTTAATGATTTTAAAGAGGTAGAAATTGAGCACATATGATTATTATATAGAAAGCCAAATGCCTTGCGGTTTTAACGGTTGTGATTACAATCTATTTGCTGTAATTATAGAAAATTGGGATGTTGCACAGTGTTATCATTTATTTTGTTTAGAATGTCATAACATACGAGAAATCAGTTTTGAAAATTTTAGACTAATGAAAGATCTTGAAGGTTATTTAGAATCTACAATGATGACATATGGAACAAACTGGACAAAAGAATCGATCAGGGAAGAAATGATGCAGTATAAAGTTACTGGAGATATGAAATGATATTATCTTCAAATGTATACTATGTTAAAAATTTAGAAAGAAAGAAAGAAAGAAAGAAAGAAAAATTATTTCATTATACTATAATTCAATTATTTACAGATGAGGTAATTAGAATTGTATAATGTTAATTTTAAAACAGATCAAGCATTATATGATAAATTTAGAATTATAAACACAATTCTAAAAGAAAAACATCAAAATGTATTAACAAAGTTAATTGAAAATTATGTAGCTGATAATGAAAAGTTTATTGAAAATCCAGAAATTCAAGAAGTAATTAAACAAGAATTGCCTACATTTTTTGGTAACGCAGAAGAATGGTCTCATTATATTAATAAATTAGATAAGACTAATTATGTGAATACAGTAATGCGTATCACTTTTCTTCAAAATTTACTTTTACATCATAAACATAACAAATACAATGATGTGGGATTTATAGAATTTCTACAAGAGAATAAAGATTTTAAAAAGACTGATGATTTTAGATATCTTACTAAATCAGGCATTTATCTTAACATTAAAGATAATGCTGATCGTTATGGTAAGACACTTTTAGGCGATGCTAATGATTATCTATAGTGAAATCAATAATTCAAAATTTTGCATACAAATATCATAATAATTAGAAAAATTTTCTGAACAGAATGCAATAAAGAAATTGATAGTAGAAAATATGCTAAAATAGAATGATCACATGTTATGATACAATGGTGTATCGCAGAGAGCATGACTGTCAATCAGTTGAATGCACAGAACTTACTGCATACATTAGAGTAGAAGGCAAGTGGGTTAGAATAGGATACTTTGGCTCTGCATGTAAGCAATTCAATGAATTAGATCTACAGAAAGAAGAGAGAGATAGAGAGTTGAGAGAGAAGCAACAATACATCAAATCACAACTGCAACAAATTAAAGCAGAGAACAGAGATAGAAGAAAGACATTAGAAGTGTTGAATGTGTCAAAGTCATTTTTAAATTAACAGTCTACACGCAAGCTGTAACATTTTGCAAAATTATACACTATAATGAGACAATATACGTACAATTCTACTCATCTTTTGAGACTTTTTTCTCATCCTCTGACAAGATGCTACAGTATCACTGAGCATAGATGATATCTTATAACATCTTTGACGTTGTATTACATTTCACATGATGAACAAATCCTTTATGATATATTATTTCAGTTCTTCAGATATATCATAATATCTAGTTTAAATCAGATTAACGTCATATGATTTCAACATATAATTAAGAGATGAAATATCTCTCAGATACATGGAATCGTTCATAAAATACATCATTCAGGGGGATGATGAAATTAAAAAACAGGATGAGCATTATGAATATTGTAAAAATAATAATATCCCATACATTACAGCCATGAATGATTACAAGGGACACTTTAGAATAGATGTAGATCTAGCTGATACTGATTTTATGCTTGATGACGATGGGGAAAAACAAATCAAAGAAATACAAAGTTCATATTTTAAAAACAATACTATACCCTTAGAGAAACAAATCTTTTCACCACCAACTACAAGTGGTTTTTACATAAACTCAGTAAAAAAAGAGAATGTAGAGGAAATTTGCAATAAATTCTTTGATGAATGTATGAATCATAAAATCAAAAAATAGTATGTATATTGAATCACTCTATTATGAGATAGACACAATAATCTAAGCGTAAGATCTATTAACCGATTTGAAATCGTTGAGTCATGCCTGAGACTCAAAAATGGTGGAAGGGACTACCATCTGAACTAGATTTCGACATTGAATCTCAGTAATTTTTAGGAGATTACAATCATTATACTAAGCAAATTTTACATATATTATCTAAAAAATATCTTTTTGCTCTACTCTTGATTTTATTTTAATTCCATAATGTAATTTTGAGATTATCCACAATCTTAAATTTGTACATCTCACTATAAGACAATATGGAAAATGAATGGACTGAAAAAGAAGAAAGTTCATTTAATTGTCTTGAAGCAATTGAAGATTGGCACGAAGAACAAGAAGAAAAAATACAAAAAGCCAAAGAAGTAATGGAATCTGCTCATAAAGGTCAATTCCGAAAGGATGGTGTTACTCCATACTCAATTCATCCTGAAACTGTTGTCAAAACATTGAAACTTTTGGGAGTTGAAGATTCTGATATTTTATGTGCTGGTTATCTACATGATGTATTAGAAGATACAATGTATTCTGCAGAAAAAATTCAGAAAAATTTTGGAGATAAAGTTCTCAGTATTGTTAATGAATTAACGTTCGATAACGACATTACTGATGAAGAATATTGGAATGGATGTCAAAGTATGTCTTTAAATGCAAAATGGGTTAAAGTTGCTGACATTCTAACTAACCTTGGAGACAAAGGTGAGAAATCTAGTCACTTTATTCAAAAAAGAGTTGAAGCATTAAAACGACTTCTCAGTGAATTACCTCTAAATCATCATGATCAAAATTGAAAAAGAACCTGAAATCACATATCTTAACGCATCAGTTACTGATTTTGCAGATTCTCTAGGGTATTGTGAATACAAAATTCCCCTCTCTATCAAAGGTGTAAAACCCAAACCTTCTCAGGCATTAATTCAAGGAACTAAAGCCCATTCTGCTGAGCAAAAGTTCGAAGAAGAACATGTTGAACTAGAACCTGTATCAGTTGAACAAATCGAAGATAAAGAAGAAGATGTTGAATTTGCTCGAGAAAACATTCATTCTACTTTGATTATGCCCTTTGAGTTTCCTTCAGAAAATGTCTTACTTACACTGTCGGGTAGAATTGATAAGATTTTGAGAGCAGATGAAACTCTAATAGTTCAAGATGACAAGTTTGCAGGACGACCTCAAATCTACGATAACAAAACACAACCTTATCCTAGTCAATTACTCCAAGTGTTGACATATCTAAATTCTAGTTTTTCAGCCAAGAGAAAACCAGATGTTGATGATTTCTTTGAGATGCCTCATACTCACAAGAAATGGCAAATTAGAATCTGTGATAGAAAGACAAGAGAACCATACAAAGTATTCTCAGAAGTTCAAGATGCATTTTCTCTTAATTATTTACACAGATCACTGCAGAAATTTACAACAATATCACTTGGAATGAGTGAACCTGAGCATCACAATAGTGTGAACAAATGTAATGCTTGTAATTTGAAATCATTTTGTGATTATAAGATATGATAATTGTAAATTAAATTGTATTTCTAATGACTTTGTATTTTCCGTTTGAATCTATTACCAATGCCATAGATTGTGCAGTTTTTTTATTCATTTGATCATGCGCATTTAGATGATTTAGTACCTCTTCATAGTCATCAGTAGGTATGGCATACAATACATCATATTCAGTTTTTTTCCCATCTGACCACAATCCAAAATAAATTCTATGGCTGGTCTCCATGCTTTTGATATAATTCTCATAGTCAGAAAATTTACTAATGTCATATTGGTATCGAGTCACTGCAATCAGACTAATCGGTTTACTATCAACTGATTCTATTTCATGGATTTCCTTTAATGAAATTTTTTCTGCATTTTCATTAAGAAAAATAGGCTCACTATTTTCAGAGAATGTTTTATCGAATTTACTAAAGGTTTCTTGAATTTTTTGATATTTTGGATTTTGAGTTTTTAATAGATCTCGTGGATCTGACCACGCATTCCATGCCTGTTCTAATGTAAGTTTTAATTTTGAAGCATAGATAGAGTCGATGAATTCAAGTTTGATGTGAGGAAATTCATCGATACTAGAATCCTCTCTTGTTAAATCCCATTTTTTAAATTCATTTCCAAGATACATTGAATCACCCCCATCAATCTCAAATGCATCTTTAAGATAGATTCGATGTCCTTCAACACAATCAAGTGCTCCAATATACATCTCAGAATAATATTCATCTTCTATGACCATATCTTTCATGATAAATATCAGTGGAAAATCTCGAAAAGATTCCAAACTTTCTGCATTTTTTTCTATTTTAATGAACGCATCGTTTCGATTATTGCTCATCTCTTATCACCCCACAATCATAACAATTCTTACAAATCCAGTTTGGATTATAATTACAGTTCATAATAATTTCATAGTCATTACATAATTCAAAAATATTTTTCTCCATAAGTTCCTTCCATGATCCCATCTTATTACCTTGAAATCCAGGTTTAAAAAAAATACTAATTCTCTCTGAATCACATGTAGGACAGTTTAATTTTTTTCCAGGAGAATATCCAACTTCATCAGTTATTGGATATCCTCTATTGTTTTCTAAATAGAAATGAAATGAATTATCTTTCATGTTCTCTTCTATTTTTTTGTTCATTGAAAAATCTCATTTCTGGTATGAAATAGTTCATAGGCAACTTGATTTAATCCAGAAATCAATTCTGCAGTTGAATCTAGATCTAAAAACAGATGTACATTACCACAAGCAATAATGACTCCCGCATTTTTGTCATTATCTTTTGCATCAAATAGAGTGAGAGATTTCCCCTCAAAAATTACATCACTCATGGTGTCACCTCCTCACAACTACAACAACAGGGATTGTTTTGTTGTGATTTTTTTTGCTTTGTGTTAGTTTTACTATCTTTTTCCAGACTAGCACATTCTGAATTTTCTTTAGGCTCTAGTTGCCCATTGTTATGATTTGTACTCATGTATCCTATAGGAGATTATGCTATTTAGGATCCACTATCATATAGTCAGTATACTAACACCTAAATATTTTGGTATCAGTGATTTTTCATGTGGCTACCGGAACCAAAAGATATCATATCACTTCGGAAAAAAATGGGGTTAACTCAAAGACAACTTGCAAGTAAATGTGAATTAAGTTTTGCATGGATTTACCAAGTTGAAAAAGGAGAGATAAAGGATCCAAGTTATTCTAAATTAAAAAAAATTGCAGATTATTATGAAATTCAAAAGAAAACCCAAGGATGGACTGCAGGGGATATTTGCAATACAAGTATGGTCTCTACAGAAATTAAACAATCACTACAAAAAGCAAATGAAAAAATGATTAGTAAAGGGATTTCTCAGATTCCAGTTTTTGAAAAAAATGTTTGTGTGGGTATGTTAACTGATAAAACAATTGGCTCTTTTTTTAGTGTAGATAAATCAAAAATTTTGATTAATCAAAAAATGTTAGAACCAACTCCTCCAATAGTTGATTCATCTAGTCCTGCCAAAGTTCTCAAGGAACTTTTAGAATTCTTTGAGTGTGTTCTTGTAGAAAAAAAAGGTAAAATTTATGGAATAATTGTAATGCAAGATTTGAATAAATTACCTGAGTTTAAAAAATTATAATCTTAATCCAGTAGATTTTATTTTTTCAAATCTATCTTTACATTCTTTTGCTTCTTCAGTTTTTCCAATAATTGATAAAATTTTACTTTTGAGAAATAATGCATCTACATAATGAGAATTAATTTCAAGAATCTTATCCATGAGTTTTATTGCATCCTCATAGTTATCAGCATCACACAAAAAACCACCCTTTCTGTACAGTAAGACAGGATGATCTGGTTTTATCTTGAGTGCGTCATCATAATATTTGATTACCGTTTCAAAACTTGCATCATCAGGTAAATCATCAACACCATCAACTAGATTCCATAATTCATCATCTTTTGTAAAATCATGTGTTTCTGAATAACCCATATCAAATTACTCCTCCATCTTACTAGTATCAATTAAAAATAAATTCTTATCAAATCCACCACGTTCATCTTTTTTCATAATTTGAATTTCTTCTAGTTTTCCTTTTTTAATTCCTTTAATCTTCAAAATTCTATCTATTACTTCTAAAATATCTGCCAACTCCTCAAGTGATTTACTTTCTCGATATTCTAAAACTTCTTCAGTTAATTTTTCCTCTAATTTTTCTAAAAACCCTTCATCAGATAATATTTTAACATTGCATTTCTTTCCAGATTCTGCTATAATTTCAGGAATTTTATCTCTGATTGCCTTATGATATTTTGTCAAACTTTCTCTCCCAGAATGAATCTCTCTTCCAATTAGCCATCTCTTTATACAGTGTATCTTTTGCAGGGCTAAAATCTTCTTTTCCCTCCCATAGTGTCAATTTCTTATCTACTGCAATTTTGTATTGACTCCAAATCATCTGTTTTCTTTGTTCTGGAATTACTCCTAATACTTTACGTAATTCCTCTTTTAGTGGTAAATCGCTTTGTAAAACAAATTCATTTCTGTCAATTAATTTCTGAACAAAATGTTTCTGAGGTAAATGATTACTCTTCCACAAATTACAAGATTCACAAGATAAAACTAGATTCCAAATCTGATCATGATTAACTGCATCATGCGGTATAAGATGATCAATATGTATTGAATCATTAATTTCAAATTTCCGTCCACAAAAGAAACAGATCCCATCTTGATACCCATTAAGCACTGGTCTTAATCTTGAGATTTGAGTTCTCTTTTTCTTTTTCAATACAAATTCTAATCCATCATCAATCTCAATTGATTCCTCACCAGTAATATTTTCAAATCCAAATTCTAACAAATCCCATCTAGACATTACTTCAGAATCTAGTACTTGATTTTCTTTATCTGAAAATAGTTCTAGTAGATTTTTTTGTAAAATCATATGTGTATCAGTTAATCGATAAAATGGTTCAGGGATTTGTCTCTTAAACAAAGTGTGAAATTTCTGTAAAACCATCTTCTCTAATGAATTTTTTAACACAGAGTCTACTGCTTTTTCCCTATTTTTTCCATCTTTTTGCATTTTTTTAGATTCTTGTTCAACATATGTCAAACCTTTTTCTTCGCCGTTGATAATTTTACGTCTACTTTGCGGTTTGTTGTTTTTTACTTTATCTGCATATAACCCCATAAAGTCTTCAGACAAATCTCGTAGTGGAATTTTTTCTAAATTCTTGTTTGCATAATTTATCAAAAGATGTCCCAACCCCATCTTGTATGTAGACATGTTACTGCCGTAGAGAATAATTGCTCTCCAAAAATCCTTAGAAGTAGGCTCAAACATGTTATTTTCTATCCTCTTGATTAATGAAATACTTTGTTAACATTTTTCATGCATTCTTTTAGACATAATTTCAGATATTGTTTCCCCATGTGCTTCTAGATTTACACAAAAATCATCCTGATAAAATGGATTGAAAAATTTTATCCCCAATAAATTACATGTTCTGATTAACTTTTTATCAAAAGTTATCACGATGTCATTTCTTGTTTTACTTATTGCGAGAATCTGATCATCCCCTCTGTGAATAATTTTGTGAATTTCAGACATCTCTTTAGCAATTTGAATTTCATATTCTGAAATAGGTACAATTTCAATCACACAATTAAATAATTCTGATAATCTGTGTCTTATTTTTGATGTTTTTCCATTTCCAATTATCTCATTTAGTACAACCCGATAAAGAACAATCTTTGTGTTTTTCTCATTAAAAGCATGTTTTATCTTCTCAACTATGTTTTCAGATTCTCCCATCAATGAAATTAATACACATGAATCCAGAGCAATACTGAATTTGGGCATTTTGACATCATTCATTATAAATTCTCTTCAGTTTATTTTCAATCTACAATTTGAACACAGAAAATAAACTTCTGTTCTGTCATTTTCAAAATCATGATTGCATTCAATACACACTGAATCGTCTTCATCTACAACATTAAAAAATACTCCTAGTTTTTTCTCACAAGAATCACATGAATTAATTTCACTTTCAAAAATTCTTTTTTGAAGAGCACATGTCATACAGAAAAAAGAACTTTCAGGATTGCTGGATTCATCACATGTTTC
>Ga0209992_10002774_pt1 | contig 15544 bp, 15 predicted proteins | sample 2SBtaG_2_FD_182564 | JGI IMG/M metagenome (GOLD analysis project Ga0209992, IMG submission 182564) | Deep subsurface microbial communities from Kolumbo volcano to uncover new lineages of life (NeLLi) - 2SBTROV12_ACTIVE470 metaG (SPAdes)... | ecosystem: Environmental > Aquatic > Marine >... | reverse complement strand
CCCAGATCGTCGCCGACATGGCCGACGTCGTGGACCCTTCGCCCCCCACAGGAGAGATCTGATGGCCGAATCTCGATCAGCGCGCTGGGCAGGCGTCGGCGAGCTCGACGTCACCGAGGGAGAGGCGCGGCCGCCCGGTGAGGGCGAGGTCCAGATCCGCGTCCAGTCCGCCGGCATCTGCGGGTCCGACCTCCACTTCTACCGCGGCGAGTTTCCCGCGGTGATGGGTCTGACGCCGGGCCACGAATTCGCCGGCACCGTCAGCGGCGTCGGGTCGGGTGTTTCGCACGTGACCGAAGGGGATCTCGTCGGTGTCGAGCCCCTCCTGCGGTGTGGAGTGTGCGCCTTCTGCGTGACGGGCGACTACCAGGTCTGCTCGGATCGGCAGCTGGTGGGTGAGGACGCCGATGGTGGATTCGCCGACTACGCCACCGTGCCTGCGCACACGGTGTTCGCCGCACCGACGGGCGTCGACGCCGAGAGCGCAGCGCTCGCGGAGCCACTGGCATGCTCGGTCCACGGGTTCGACAAGGTGCGTTTGCGGGCCAAGGAGACCGTCTTCATCGTCGGAGCGGGGACGATCGGGCTGACCTCGGTCGTGTCGGCCAAGGCGGCGGGCGCCCAGGTGATCGTTCTGGCCCGCCACCCGCATCAGCAAGCGGCGGCGCGTGCGTTGGGGGCCGACGAAGTCGTGGACGAGAGCGATGCGGGACGAGACCGGATGCGTGAGCTTCGGCGCTCGAATGCCATCGACGTCGCCGTCGAGACGGTCGGCGGAAGCGCGGACACACTTCGCCAGGCCCAGATGATGCTCAGGCCCAAGGGCCGGCTGCTTCTCCTCGGAGTGTTCTCCGCACCCCGGACCGAGATCGATGCGCTCCACTTCGCTCTCCGCGAGATCGAGCTCGTCGGCGCGATGACCTACGCACGCAACGACGGCAAGGCCGACTACGGCGTGGCGCTCGACATCATGAGCGACCGGCCCGATGCCGTGGGGCAGCTGGTGACACATCGGTTCGGCCTCGAGGAGATCGGCGCCGCATTCGCCACAGCCCTCGACAAGTCGAGCCGCTCGATCAAGGTCCATGTCCGCCCCTGACAGACGTGACACCAGTGACGACGACCCCGTCGACCCCGTCGACCCCGCTTTTGGGCGCGTGAGCGCCCGGATTCCGAGCGCTGGCGCGCCCGAAACATCCGATGACGCAGTCGCCGAAGCGATCCTGAGATCGCTCGGGGCGCGGATGACCACGCAGCTCGGGCGGGGCGGTGAGGGCATCGTCTACCCCATCGACGACGAGCGGGTCGTGAAGATCTACAACGCAGGCGCCCAGGACCCGCGGCCTCGTCACGCGCTCGTGGCCGAACTCAGCCGGCGAGTGGGGTCCACACCGACGGCGAGGACGTTTCGGCTTCCGGCAATCCTCGAGGTCGGGGTCTCGCACGACCGCTGGTACTCGATCGAACGTCGGCTCGGCGGCACGACTGTCGCCGACGCTCTCGAACGGCTGGTCGGAGATGAGCGGACTCGGCTGATCCAGAATCAACTCGACGCCGTGGCTGCACTCGGAGATCTGCCGCTCGACGACCGTGGTTGGTTCGGTGATCTCGCCCACCCCGATCCGATTCGCGCCGACACGTGGATCGACTTCTGCCGACGCAAGATCGAGCACAGCCTCGAGCACGCGCCCGGCTTCGGACGGATCGACGCCTCGAGAATCGTCCACGAGCTTCCGGCGTGTGATGACCCGTCCTTCGTGCACCTCGATGCCTTCGTGGGCAACATCCTCTGCGAAGGCTCGGAGGTGACGGCGGTGATCGACATCGGCGCCACCTCCACCGTCGGCGATCGACGCTTCGACCCAGTGTCTGCCGTGGTCTATCTCCATGGGGAGGGAATTCGGCCCGCCGCGACGGAGCACGACAAGCGCACCGCCGCGGGTTGGCTGGCAGACGCCGGCCTGTCTGATATGTACGAGCCGGTCAGGAGGTGGCTGGCCGCGTATTGGGCGTGGGCCATCGACGACGAGGACCTCCACCACTGGTGCCGATCCGTGTTGCTGTGAGCCCGTAGAGGTCCCGCTTTTGGGCGCGTACGCGCCCGGATTCCGAGCGCTGACGCGCCCGAAACATCCGATGGCGAGCGCCGACGCGCCCACAAAGAGCGGTCAGTCGTCGGGTGAGTACACCTGGTTGGGGCCGAACTGGTTGCGCCGGACGGGCTCGCCCGTCTCGGCCACATGCGCCACCCCTCGGACGACGGAGTCCAGGTACGGGACAAGCGCGCCGCGCAGAACGTTCGCCTCGTACGCGGCCTGCGTGGCTTCGTCGACATCGGTGCGCACGAAGCCGACGCACTCGATGCTGAACGTGCACGAGTCCGCGGTCTCGGGTTCGATCCGCCACTGGGCGACAGCGATCTTGCGACCCTCGGGCGGACCGACCCACAGGTCGTAGCCGTTGCCCTCGTCCCAGGCAGTGACATCTCGCTGATAGTGAACGCCGCTGTAGTAGCGGATGAAATCGCGCCCGTCAGGGCCTGGCCAGCGCACGACCTCGGTCGATTCGCAGAAGGGGTGGATCGTCTTGAGGTTGCCCGCGGGCGCGATGGCCTCCCAGACCGACTCCGCCGATGCCGCGACAGGTGTGCTGCCGAGCAACGGAGCAGACGGCGCCATCCCCACCTCACCCAGCCCGGCCAGTACTTGTTCGGTCGACGTCACCCGTGAGACGCTAACCGCCTCCCGGGCGCGAAGGGGCTCCCACCTCCTTGTTCCGGGCGCGTGAGCGCACGGACTCCGGGCGGTGGGGTTCTCGAAAGCGGGGGCAGCGAGCCTCTGAGCGCCCGGAATCACACCCGCGGGTAGCGTTCGGCCCATGAGAGCCGTCGGAGTCATCACCTATGGAGGGCCTGAGGCCCTCGAGATCGTCGACCTTCCCGAGGTCCATGCGGGTCCGGGGCAGGTCCGGCTCCGCGTCGAGGCGGTGGCGGTCAACCCCACCGACACATATGTCCGCAACGGCGCCAGGGCCGATGCGCAGAAGGCCGACCCCCCGCCGTACGTCCCGGGGATGGACGCCGCCGGAGTCGTGGAGGAGGTCGGCGACGGCGTCGGCACCGGCATCCAGGTCGGCGACGCCGCCATGGCCATGGTGGTGCCCGATGGGGCGCACGGCGCATACCGCGAGAACCTCGTGCTGGAGGCGGGTGCGGTCGTGCCCATGCCGGCCGGTTCCACCGCCGTCGAGGCGTGCACGCTTCCGATGAACGGCCTCACCGCCCGTCTGAGCCTCGACCTGCTGGGCCTTCAGCCCGGCCAGTCACTCGCCGTCACGGGCGCCGCCGGTGCGTACGGCGGCTACGTCGTCCAGCTCGCCAAGGACGACGGCCTCACCGTCATCGCCGATGCCTCCGACTCCGACACCGACCTCGTCACCGCATTGGGAGCCGACATCGTGGTGCCCCGCGGTGCCGGGTTCGCAGCGGCGGTGCGTGAACACTTCCCAAACGGCGTCGACGGCCTCGCTGACGGATCGGTTCAGAACGAGGAAGTCATCGACGCGATCGCCGACGGCGGCGCGTTCACCTCGGTGCGGGGCTGGCGTGGCGAGCCGACGAGGGACATCACGTTCAGCACCACCTGGGTCACCAAGTACGACGGCGACTACGACCGTCTCGACCGCCTGCGCCAACAGGTCGAATCGGGTGCCGTCACGCTCCGCGTCGCCGGCACCTACCCCGCCGAACGGGCGAGCGAGGCACACGCCCGCCTCGAGGCCGGCGGAACCCGCGGCCGCTGCGTCATCACCTTCTAGACCAGCACCCCGTCCCGGCTCGATTCTGGGCGCGCACACGCCCGCAGGCCTTCGTTCCGGGAGCACCAGCGCCCGGAACCCGACGCCCACGCGCCCAAAAGCAGAGCCCTGGAAACGGCGCCGCTCGTCAGCCGGTGACGTTGATGAAGCGTTCGAGGGCGTCGATGTGCTCGGCGGGTGTCTGGAGGTTGGGTGCGGGCGTCCCGGCCCACTCCGACGTCGTGCTCATCGTGTTCACGCACATGTGACTGATCGAGGCCTCGCGGGCCTCGGCGACCAACGACTCCCACTTCCCCTCGCCCAGCCCGTACGGGATGTTCAGCTCGATAGGAAACGACTCTGCGTCCCGGCCGGCGGCTGCCACCGCTTCTCGCAGCTCCTCGGCCTGCTCGATCGTCTTCGAGCCGGCGCTCGCGAACGTGAAGCCGTCGCCCACCCTCGCGGCCCGCCGAACCGCCACCTTCGAGAACCCGCCGAACCAGATGGGAATGCGATGCGCGGGACGGGGAAGGATGCCCGCACGGTCGACCCGATGGAAGTCACCGTCGAAGTCGACGACGTCGTTGCCCCAGAGAGCTCGGATCAACTCGAGCTGCTCGTCGAAGATGCGACCGCGGTCGCCCCACTCGACGCCCAGCGACTCGTACTCCACGTGGTTCCAACCCGTGCCGACGCCCATCCGGAGGCGACCGCCGGACAACACGTCGACCTCGGCCGCCTGCTTCGCAACCAGCGCAGCCTGGCGCTGCGGAAGGATGATCACCGCTGTCTCGAGCTCGATCGTCGAGGTGACGCCGGCGAGAAACGCGAACACCACGAACGGCTCGTGGAACGGATCGGCCTCGGTGTAGGGACCCCACAACTTGTCGTCGCGGTCTGCGTGAACGGCACCGAGAACATGGTCGTAGGCCACGATGTGGGCGTATCCGAGCGACTCGGCCGCCTGGGCCCAGTCGCGAATCGCGACCGGGTCGTTGCCGATCTCACACGTGGGAAGGACTGCTCCGAACTGCATGCCCCACACTCGCACATCGAGCCTGGGCGCCGCGGTGTCGCATCGACCACACTGGACCGGATCCGAGCAGAGAGCCAGGAGTCCCCGCCCATGTCCGAACACATCCGCGTCGACATCGACGGCGCCGTGGCCGTCGTCACCATGGCGAAGCCACCGCACAACCTCCTCAACGGCGAGTTCATCGCGGGCCTCATCGACGCCTTCGAAGGCGCGGCCGACCAAGGCGGGCGCTGCATCCTTCTCCGCAGCGAGATGAAGCACTTCTCCGCCGGCGCCGACGTGGATGGATTCGGAGGCGAGGGAGGCCGAAGCATCCCCGCAGCCGAAGTGCTCGAACGGCTCGAGGGCGTCGGCCTTCCGACCATCGCCGCGGTCCACGGTCTGGCACTCGGCGGAGGCTTCGAGATCGCCCTGGCATGCGACTTCATCATCGCCGGTGCGTCCGCCCGTCTCGGTCTGGTCGAAGCCACGCTCGGCCTGATGCCACTGCTCGGCGGCGTGCAGCGGGTGGTGGAGCGGGCCGGGACCTCACGCGGCAAGGAGATCGCCATGTTCGCCCGCCGCCACGACCCCGAACTGCTCGAGAAGTGGGGCATCGTCAACGTGGTGGTCGCCGACGACGAGCTCGACAACGCATCGCTCTCCTGGGCGCGGCAGCTGGCGACCGGTCCCAACGTCTCGTACGCGTCCATCAAGCGCTTGGCGGCGGTGACCGCACACGAGGGTGTGCGGGCCGCGGATCTCGAGCAGGACAACGCTGCCGCCGCCGTCTGGGCCAGCGACGACCTGAAGACCGGCCTGGAGGCCTTCGCCGAGACCGGTCCAGGCACCGCGATCTTCCAGGGCCGCTGACATGGCTTCCGCCGACGCAGCACCTCTCGCCGGGGTCAAAGTCCTCGACTACACCAGGGTCCTGGCCGGCCCACACTGCACCAAGACGCTCCGCGACCTGGGCGCCGACGTGATCAAGGTCGAACCGCCCGCGCCCGACACCGGGAGGAGTGGGCAGCCACACGTCGGTCCGATGTCGCTCTACTTCGCCCAGCAGAACGCCGGGAAGCGGGCGATCAGCATCGACCTCAACTTCGCCGAAGCCCAGGAGCTGGCGATGAAGCTGAGCGCCGAGGCCGACATCATCGTCGAGAACTTCCGCCCCGGAACGCTCGACAGCTTCTCCCTCGGGTACGAGGACGTGGCCAAGGTCAACCCGAGCGTGATCATGGTGTCGATCAGCGGCTACGGGCAGACGGGCCCGTGGCGCAATCGACCCGCTTTCGCTCCGACCGTTCAGGCCGAGTCCGGGTTCACCGAGATCATCGGACGCCACTACGGCGACGCCATGACGCGGGTGGAGAACGACGCCTACAACCACGCCGACGTCTACACGGGCCTGCAGGGTGTGATCGCCACACTGGCTGCGCTGGCGCACCGGGATCGCACCGGCGAGGGTCAACACGTCGACATCGCCATGGTCGCAGCGGTTCTCGCCGTCAACGACCGGGTCAGCTACGAGCTGTCCGGGATCGACGTGGAGGGCGAACCGCTGGCCCTCAGCGCGCCCGAGTCACCGGTGATCGAGCTCCCAGACGGGCGGATGATCACCATCGCGGCCAGCCCGTTCAGCACGTTCGTGTTCCAGCGCTACTGCGCCATGATGCGGCGCAACGACCTTCTACTCGACCCCCGGTTCATCACGGCGGAGTTCCGGCGAGCCAACTGGCGCGACCTCCACGCCGAGATCCGCAACTGGGTTCTGACCTTCCGCACGGTCGAAGAGCTCGAAGCGCAGGTGAGCGAGGCAGGGCTCGCCGTGGGGACGATCCGCACCGTGAAGGAGATCGCCGAGTCGGAGTGGGCCGAGGAGCGAGGGGCGATTCGCGAGGTCGAGGATCGCGCCGGCGGAACCGCCCGAGTCCCAGCCCCACCCTGGATCTTCTCCAAGTCGAAGCTGCCCGACGCAGGACTTCCGCCGTTTCAGGGCGAACACAACGACGAGGTCCTGCGCGACCTGGGACTCGACCAGGCGACCATCGACGCCCTGCACGACACAGGCGTGGCGATCAACACCACCCGCTGACCCGACTCCCTTCTGCCAGCTTCCACGGTCACCCCAGCCACCACACAAGCTGGCAGAACGGGTAGCTATTCCGCCGAGCGCTTCTGGTGCTCGCGGTCTTCTCGCTTGCCCTCGTAGACCCTCATGTCGATCGCCCGAATGGCGTTGCGGTCTTCGCGCGGGTCGAGGCGGAACAGAATGCGCGGCTCGGTCTTCATGTTGGCCAGAAAGGCCTCGGCCGCTTTATCCCCCTGGGCGCGGCGCACGTACTTGTCGACCAGCAGGGAGCTGATCGGCCAGATGTCCTCCACCTCCGGATCGAGGTAGTTCACGGCTCCGTCACAGCCGACGTGGCCGGGAACGGGTTCCATCGCCTCGATGCACAACGAGGCGCGGCCGTCGGCGATCAATTGCTTGCACCACACACGGGTCGAGGTGCCGGTGAGCCAGAACGCCCCCTCGTGCCACAGCCACCACACCGGAACTGTGTACGGCAGCCCGTTCTGACGAAGGGTGGCGAGCACCCCCACATGCGCCTGGTCGAGGAAATCCTCGAGATCGTCGCCTCTCAGTCTCGGCATCAGCCCTCCCTAGGCCAGCAACCACCCGCCGTCGACGTCGACGGTGGTGCCTGTCACAAAGTCGTTCTCCACGAGGAACATCACGGCCTGCGCGCACTCGTCTGCGGTGCCCGCTCGGGGAATGAGGTAGCCGCTCGTCGACGCCTCGTAGGCCTTGCGCCGCTCCTCGCCCTCGAGCGGGTTCATCGGCGTGTCGATGATCCCAGGCGCCACCACGTTGAGCCGTCGCGGGGCGATCTCGGTTGCGATGCAACGGGCCATCGCTTCGACAGCTGCGCCAGTGGACCCGATCGCGATCATCCCCGCGGGCTTGACCGCCCGCGCCGGCGCGCCGCTGACCAGCACGATGGCGCCGTCCTCGCTCATGTGATCGGCGCCGAAGCGCACGACGTTGGCGTAGCCCCACAGCTTGTCGAAGCTGCCCTGGAAGCCGTCCATGTCCATCGACAGGAACGGCCCAACGGCCCGGCTGCCACCGGTCGCAGCGCTCACCAGAATGTCGAACGGTGCCTGCGCCTCGAAGAGCGCCTGAAGGCCGTCCCGGTCGAGCACGTCGCAGGCCGCGGTCGTCACGCCAGCCGGGAGATCCGGCGCCTTGCTCGGGTCACGGCTGATCGCCACGACCTCGGCTCCGGCCGCCGCGAGCCGCAGGGTGGTGGCCAACCCGATCCCCGACGTTCCTCCGAAGACCAATGCCTTCTTGCCGTTCACGTCCATGTCCGCATCCTCCCGGGGGCCTCGAACGCCCGAACCCCGAAGACCCTACGCAACCCGGGCGCCCCGCGAGCGGCCGTCGCGCGATGCCGCGAAGGTGCCACTATCTGTTGCATGACGCAGACCTCGACAGACACCTACACGGAGGCCCGCGCCTGGTACGAGGCGAACTGGGACCCACAGATGGCCCTCGGCGATTGGTGGCAGTCACTGGCCGATTCGGGATGGGCGTTCCCTCGGTGGCCTGAAGGTTTCGGCGGGCGCGGGTTGACCGGACGAGAAGCCAAAGAAGCCGCTCGGGCCCGCCGCGATACCGGCGCATACGGTCCCGTCAACGGCGTGTCGACATTCCTCGCCGCGCCGACCCTGCTCACCTACGGCACCGACGATCAAAAGCAGCGCTTCATGCCCGGCATCGTCAACGGGCGCGACATCTGGTGTCAGCTGTTCTCCGAACCCGGCTCCGGCTCCGACATGGCGAGCCTCGCCACCCGCGCCGAGCGCGACGGCGACGAGTGGGTCGTCAACGGTCAGAAGGTCTGGAACTCCGGCGCGCAGTACGCCAGGTACGGAATCCTGATCGCCCGCACCGACCCCGAACAGCCCAAGCACCGCGGCATCACGTACTTCCTGATCGACATGGAACAGGACGGCGTGGACGTGCGGCCGCTCCGTGAGATGACGGGAGATGCGGCGTTCAACGAGGTGTTCATCAACGACGCACGAATCCCCGACCGGGACCGCCTCGGCGATCTCGGCGACGGCTGGCGGGTCGCCATGACGACGCTGTCCCACGAGCGCGATCCCGACAACGACGGAGCGGGAGAAGGCGGCTTCATCGGCAGCTTCGACCTCACCACCTCGGTGGCCGAGCACAAGGCCGCGCTCGAGGAGGCCATGGACGGCTTCTCGATCGCGATCAGCGGTGGAGCCACAGGGCTCCTCGACTCGGTGGTGCGCGAGTTCGGAGCGAACGACGACCCGATTCGACGCCAACGGCTCATGCAGATCCTCACGATGCGCCGTACCTCGCGCTGGTCCGGGCAGCGCACGGCGGCGAAGGTCAAGGCGGGTGGTCAGCCCGGACCGGAGATCTCCACCCTGAAGGTCCTCGGTTCGGAGATCGGTCGTCAGATGCGCGACACGGGCCTCGACGCGATGGGGCCACACGGAATGCTGTGGGGCGAGGATGCTCCCGAGCACGGGCAGTTCCATGCCTTTGCGATGTTCACCCCGTCGCAGTCCATCGCCGGCGGCACCGACGAGGTCAACCGCAACATCATGGGCGAACGGGTCCACGGCCTGCCCCGCGAACCGGGCGAGACCGAACTCCGCAACACCCCCTGGAACGAGCTGAAGCGAAGCTAGTCCCCGCCGCAATCCTCGCCCGGCCCTGACGGGCCGAACTCGTCTGCGGAATGCCACGGCACCGACCGCGGCTCACGGCTTCGCCGAGTCGCCGCTACGCGCGGAACGAACCTCGTTGGCCGCCGGGGTTGTCCCGCGGGCCGTAGTACCCGAAGCTCCAACCGGGCCGTTCGGCGTACTCGATCGCTGCGGTGTCGGCCTCAAACCGCCGAGCCGCCGCCACGAGGGCGTCCTCTGCTGCGTAGTCGAACGGGTCCTGCAGCCGCCCCACGACGGTCGGATCAGAAGGCAGGTTGTCCACCTGCCAACGAATGGTCTCCCTCAACCCTTCGATCGGATCGACGAGATCCTCGTACCCGAGCTCGGCCCGCGCCTTCTCTGTGGAGAGCAATCTGTGCGTTGGTCCGTGCGCGTGCAGCATCGGAACGGCCGGCTCGGCCTGGGCCCACGGGACCGACACCAGCTCCCACTGGTGGTTGAGCTCGTCGGCAACGATCTCGGCGAGCTGGGCGACCGAGAACTGCCGGTCGTCTCCGACGTTGTACGCCTGACCCGCGGAGCGGTCGATGTGATCGATCGCCAGCAGAACCGTGTGGGTCGCGTTGCGGACGTACGCCGAGGTCATCATCGACAGCCCACCGTCGGCGACGACGAGCTCTCGGCGCCCGTCGAGCGCCCGCTTCACCAGTGACCACTCACGCGGCAACACCTGATTGGGCCCGTAGATGTACGGGTAGCGAAAGTGCGTCGCATCGGGGTGCAGCGAGAACACCAGCTCCTCGGACTCGGCGATCTTCTGCGTCTTGGCGCCGTCGATTCCGTCCGAGGCCAAAGCGTGGGTCTCCCTGGTCGGAAACGGCATGCCCACCGGGAACAGCTGCTCCGGCTCGCCCCACCCTCGATACACCGGGAAACCACCGATCGAAAAGAGGCGCGGCGTGCGTCCCACGAGCACCTTGGCGATCGAGCGCAGGCGGCCGTACATCGCAAACACCACGTCGAAGTTGCGACCCTCGATCGAGGCGGTGAAGGCCTCCTCGTCGAAGGGATCGGTGTGGATGTGCTCGAGATGGTCGGGGATCGTGTCCACCTCGTGATTGCCGGTGTGCAGGATCACCACGTCGTGGCCGCGGTCGACCAGCCCGTTGACGATGTGCGGCCCTGTGGGCCCCGTTCCCCCGATCACCAGGATGTTCACGAGCCGGGACTCTACCGAACCCGCCGTCTTCACTTCCGAGCCCGCCGGCTTCACTTCCGAGCCCGCTCGGACACCGCAAGCTCCGCCGCCCCAGGTGCTCTAACGTTCCACTCGTGACAGCGCCCGCCGCCGACCCGCAACGCGTGCTCTCGGATCGCTCCCTCGGCTGGCTGCGATACCTCGATCGCAAGGCCAACACGCCCGACGACTGGAGTCGTACGGGCCAACCGCACCCGCACTGGGACGATCGCAGCGATCCACCCATGGCGAGCTGGCACCGCTTCGACCTCGTCGACTCGTCGTACGCGATGGGCTTGATGGCCCATCGCACACCGGCGTGGCGTGAGCGCTACGTGGCGATCCTCGACCAGCTCATCGAACGCCACACCGGCTGGTGGTCAGCGGCCGACTGGCTCACCCAGTTCGGCCACGACCCAGACCGGGGCAGCTATCCCGAGGTCTACAAGCTCCTCATCCCGCCTGAGCTCTGGGGTGACTACGACGTCCCGGGCTGGACCGCGAACGGCACCGACCCCTGGGGTGTCCAGATGGACCCGGTCGCCGCCGACGGGATGCTCTTCTACAAGGGCTTCTTCCTCGTGCTCCTCGGGATCCGGTCGATGATCGCCGAAGACGACCGCTGGAATCAGCCATTCGAGATGATCCGCGACGGCGACAACACGTTCGCCTGGACGCACACCCAGATCGCCGAGCACCTGTGTCAGCAGTGGCTCGCCGCTCCGATCGGCTGCCACTGAGAGAACACCAAGATCTGGCCATTCTGACTGGCTGGAGCGGGTCTCGGTCTGAGATTCCACGACAATCGACACGGAACCGACCTGCACGAGCAGGCCTTCGGTCCGTGGTGGCAGTACGCCAGGGAGCACTACCTCGACCTGACCCAGGACGGGCTGCCCACCACCACCACGATGTACTACGACCCGTTGGTCGACGTGCAGCACCGACTTCCGGCCGCCATGGCCCTCACCACCAGCTACTACGCCGGGCCGCAAGTACCTGAGGACGCCCGAAGGTTGTTCGAAGCAGCCTGTGTGTCGGCGGGGTGGGATCGCGACATCCCGAAACCGCTGCGCGCTACCAGGGGCACCGGCTCGTCGCTGGTACTCGCTCGAGAGTGGGGCCTCAGCGATCTCGAAGCGAAGCTCGTCGCCGCGATCGAAGACTCCTACGAACCCACATGGGATGAGGCGACCGGCGAGTTCACGTGGGGTCTTGGCCTCGACGAGGAGCACCCGCGCGGCCAGTTCAACGCTTTCCTCGCTGCGGCCGAGGCCTCGGGTGCTGCGATGTGGACGGGGCTCTCCGCCGCGCCGCTCGACCCCTGCCCACAGGTCGTCGACGTCGATTTCCCCGAGGTTGCGCTCACCAGGGCGGAATGGATCGACGGGGCGCTCTACCTTCGCCTCGCACCGCTTCACCCAGACCCTGCGGCGCGGACGTCGTTCCGGATCGTCGGAGCCCAACCGCGCCAGTGGGAGGTCAGCGGGCTCGACGGGTGCACGGTGGACCTGACGACCACGGGGGTCCAGGTCAGGGTCCCCAGAGTCGCGGCCGAGATCGCCTTCACACCGAGCAGCTACTGAATAGCCGAGCGCAAGGGGGACCCATCGTGCAGACGCTCACCGATGAGCAGCGGGAACGCTGGCAGACCGACGGGTACCTCCATCTCGAAGGGGCGCTCGACGCCGACGAGGTCGCCTTCTTCTCCGACGAGCTCGATCGCATCAGGCTTCAACGGGGATACGAACCGGGGAGCGACCAGCTCGGCCACTACTCGATGATGGACACGGCCAGGAGCACCGACCCCGACGGCTTCATGGATCGCCGGATCCTGCTGGACTACGGCCAGCACTTCGTCGACCTCGTCGATCGCCCCAACGTGTTCGACCTGGTCGTCGACATCATGGGTCCACACATCATGCTGAGCATGACCCAGGCCATCGTGCGGCCATCCACCGACACGTTCCCCGGCTACACGCACACCGACGGCGGAGAGGGCCTCCGGGAGATTCGGGTGACCGAATCCAGCCCACCGCTCGCCATGAAGGCGATGTACCTCCTGAGCGACGTCGAGGGTGAGGACGCCGGCGCCTTCACGGTGTACCCGGGAAGTCACATGCGGAAGTTTCCGTGGCGGCGCGACGAATCTCTCACCCCGCACTCCCCCGGCGCCGTGCAGCTCCCTGGCAAAGCAGGCGACTGTTACCTCTTCCCGCATGCGCTGTGGCACGGTCCCGCGCCCAACCACTCCGGGTCGGCGCGCAAGACGCTGCTCTACAACTATGCCCAGATGTTCATCCGCAGCTACGACCACGAAGTCACGCCCGAGGTCAACGCGCAGCTGTCCCCGAGGCAGCGCCGGCTCCTCGGCGATCTCGGGTACGGCTTCCGTCCGGGGTCGTACTTCTACGTGCCGACCGACCAGGAAGCGGTGATCTACCAGGACGACACGCTCGGCGACACCCAGTGGACCGGACCTCAGATCGTGCGAGACGTCGATCTCTAGCTGTTTTGTCGCCACGGCTCGTCGCCCTCCGGGCTCCTCACGCGTGGATTGGCTTGCCGTGGTTCAGCCCACGTCGGGCGAGAGTCCCCGCACGATGAAGTCGGCCTGCTCCTCGAGCGCCTTCACGGTCGCCAGCACGTCCTCGTCGGCAAACCCGTTGTCCCGGTAGCCCTCGATGAGCGACTGGGTCTGGCGCCCCATCGGCACGGGTACGTCCAGCTCGTCAGCGAGGTCCATCGCCAACCCGATGTCCTTGCCGGCCAGGGTGTTGGTGAAGCTCGGGCGCAGCCGGTCTTTCAGGATCGCTCGGGTGCCGCTGTCCCACACGAAGCTGGCGCCACTGCTGGCCTGCACGACCTCACGCAGAACCGCTGGATCCACGCCGGCCTTGGCGCCGAGGAGCAGTGCCTCGGTGGTCCCCATCATCCCGATGAAGGCCAGCATGTTGTTCACGACCTTCACGACGTTGCCCGCGCCCACGTCACCGCACAACACGACCTTCGCGGCGAACGTCTCCAGGACCGGCTTGTAGGTCTCGAAGACGTCCTCCGGCCCGCCGACCATGACCGCGAGCGTGCCCTTCCTGGCGCCGTAGACACCGCCAGACACCGGTGCGTCGAGAAACGCGATGCCCCGCTCGGACGCCGCTTCGGCCAGCTGGCGGCTCATCGAGGGCGAGCTGGTGGTGAGGTCGAGGATCGCGGTTCCCGAATCGAGTGCGTCGAGCAAGCCACCGTCCGCGGCAACCACCCCTTCGACATCCGACGGCATGGGAAGCGACAACAGAACCGCCTCAGCGCCCGCGGCTGCCTCGGCCGGCGATGAGGCCCGGCGCGCTCCCGCCTCCTCCAGCGGATCGACCGATTCGTCACGCAGGTCGAACACGCCGACGTCGTGGCCGGCCGCCACAACGTGCGCGGCCATCGGCCCTCCCATGTTGCCGACGCCGATGAATCCGAGTCGCATGTGGACTCCTATGCCTCGACGCTCTGGGGACCCCTGATCAGCACGCCGGGTTTCTCACCGGTGGGATCGCCGTCGCGGTAGGTGACAACACCGCGCTTCACCGTTGCGACGTACCCCTCCGCCCGCTGGATCAGGCGGCGACCGCCAGCGGGCAGATCGAACACCATCTCCGGCGCTCGGAGAGTGAGCCCGTCGAAGTCGATCACGTTCACGTCGCCGAGCATCCCTGGTTCGAGCGTCCCGCGATCCTCGAGGCCGACCTGGCGGGCGGTGTCGCGGCTCTGGCGCTGCACGAGGTACTCGAGCGGAATGCGGTCACCCCGGTCGCGATCTCGCGCCCAGTGGGTGAGCATGTAGGTCGGGTAGCTCGCGTCGCAGATCACGCCACAGTGGGCGCCGCCGTCGGACAGTCCGGGAACCGTGCCCTCGCTCAGGTTCATCTCCCGAACGGTGTCGTGGTTGCCCTCGGCGAAGTTGGCGAGCGGGAACAGCATCAGCTCGCGGCCATCGCGGGCGAGAAGCATGTCGTACGCCATCTCCACCGGTTCGACCCCGGCGGCTTCGGCCCGGCCCTTGATGCTGTGTTCAGGCCGCGGTTCGTAGTCCGGTGGATCGCCGAGGGGGAACATCTTGTGGAACGACTGGGCGACCATGCCGGACATCCCGCGGGTCCGGCCCGCGTGCTCCTCGATGAGGGTCGCCCGCACCTCGGGTTCGCGCATCCGCTCGACGCGCTCGTCGAGTTCGAGGTCGGCGAGCTCGCGGCGATAGGTGGGACACGTGATGAAGGGGTGCATCGAGCTCTGAAGCCCGAGGAGCAGCGACACCGGCCGGATCGCCACCTGCGCCGTCAGGTCGTGACCCTCGGCGCGGCTCGCATTGATGCGGCCGAGGATCTCCTTCCACCGTTCCGGCGACCGGTCGTCCTGAATCAGCAGGATCGACAGCGGCCCGTTGCCTGCGTCGGCCATCCCCTCGAAGATCTCGAACTCCACGTCGAGGTCGACGAAGTCCGACACGATCTCCATGTGCCCGAAGCCCTTGTTGGCGAGCGCCTGGCTGATGCCCCACAGCTCCTGAGGCGCGCTCGTGAGCGTCGGGATCTGGTTGCCGTCGCGGTCACGGTGGTTGATCGTGCGCGACGTGGTGAACCCGAGCGCACCAGCATCGAGCGCCTCCTCGGTGAGGCGTGTCATCTCGGCGATCTCGTCGCCGGTGGCTTGTTCGTCGTGATCGCCACCACGGTCGCCCATCACGTACGTGCGCAGCGCGGAGTGCGGCATCTGAGCGCCAATGTCGACCG
>Ga0209992_10002772_pt1 | contig 15549 bp, 24 predicted proteins | sample 2SBtaG_2_FD_182564 | JGI IMG/M metagenome (GOLD analysis project Ga0209992, IMG submission 182564) | Deep subsurface microbial communities from Kolumbo volcano to uncover new lineages of life (NeLLi) - 2SBTROV12_ACTIVE470 metaG (SPAdes)... | ecosystem: Environmental > Aquatic > Marine >... | reverse complement strand
TTAGGAAGACCTTCAGCAAACTCTAAGGGATTTGCATCGACATTATAAGATGCAACTACAACCAATGCAATAATAATTCCAATTACAATATTATTTTTCGGAGTCATCAGCATACATCTCCATAATATCTTCGGTGTTCATATCTCCAGTCTGAAAATCAACTATAGTGTCACCCTCTACACCAATTTCTAAAATCTTATGTCCTTCTTTGATCACTGCTACTCTATTTGCATATTCTAAAGCTAGTTGCATATCATGATGAACCATAATAGCAGTCAGATTCATTCTTTTTTGGGCATCAGCAATTAAATTCATAATTTCTCTTGCTGTAACATGGTCTAATTCTGAAACAATTTCATCTGCCAATAAGATAGTAGGTTTTTGCATCAAAGCTCTTGCAATTGCAACTCTACGTTTTTCACCACCACTAAGCATGTAGGCCTTTCGGTCTTCTTTTCCTGACAATCCAACAAGAGCCATTATTCTTTTTGCTTCTTGTATTTCATGTTCAGGAAATTTTTTGAGTAAAGATTGCAAAGTAGTCAGTCTAGGTAAGGCACCAATCAAAATATTTTCTAAGACTGTGACATTTTTTATCAAACCAAGACTTTGAGGAATATATCCTATACTGTGCATCATTTTTTTGAATTTTTTATCATTCATGTTTGGCGTAATGTAATCAATTTTGATTGTACCCTTACTTGGAATCATCATTCCATTCATCAGTTTTAGTAAAGTTGATTTTCCAGAACCAGATTGGCCAACAATTGCATAGTTTGTTCCTCTGTCAATAGATAGATTGATTCCCTCTAGTGCAAAATTTTTAGAATCATATGATGTCCACACATCACTCATCTGGATGATTTTATTTGTTGAAATTAATGAAAAAGAGGGGTGTTTGGTCATCTGAATTTGTTTCATTTTCAGAATACCCGGTTTTATTTGCTCTTGTCATGTTTCTCAAGAATTAACTGATCAAGTCCTGTTAAAGCATCGATATAGTCTCCAAATTCACCAATATGCATAGTTGTAGTTGTTGGGACTAGAGCTTCTGCACCATACAAGTCAGTCAAAATATGATTATTTTCATCATAGTTGAGTTCAACTAGTGCATTAACAAGTGCAATTTGAGTAGATTCTGACATGTCAGCATTTACCATAAACACATGTGATGGTACAGGTCCAATTGTTGTAACTGGACGGAGTTTTACTTGATCTTCTAATTCAAGATATTTTTGTGGAGCGATATCTGAACCAAATGCAACATCCACATTCTCATTTAGGAGTAATTGTAGTGCAGCCTTGTAACCACCTGCAAAAGTGTAACTCTCAAAGTTATTTGCCAATGCAGATTCCAAAGCAACAATATCATCACCTTCAATGGTAACATGACCTTCAGTAACTAAAGTTCCCATAGGTCTAACAAAACCAGATGAACCAGTAATGCTAGTAAATGCTACTTTTTTGCCAACTGTGTCTTCTAAAGATTGAATTGAATCATTTGAAGCCAATGTCCAAACTGTTGCTTGATAGTTTACCTTTCCTTTCACAAGTTCTGCCATTACAGCTTCTGCACCAGTTCTTTGGTGAGTAATCCATGCAGGACCAGTATCCATAAAGGCAGCATCAATGTGACCAAATCTCATTCCTTCAATAATGGTCTCATAGTTTGTTGGGACAACAATTTCGACATCTACACCAAGTTCTGATTCAAGAAATGACTCTAATGCTTGAGCTTTTGGAGTCAACTCATCAGCTTTTTCAACTGGAATAAATCCAATGGTAAGTGTGTCGACATCTACAGTGTTTGATTCAGATGAAACATCAATGATTCCATTTTCTAAAAGATATGTAATTCCATTTAGAAAAGTTTCATCATCTAAAGTACCATCAGCCCACCAGCCAGCATTTTTTTTAATCCAATCAGGGATCAAATTTTCTGCCTGAGCAGTTTGGGTTAATGGTACAGACAATACACCAATTACTGCAATTACAGCAATCAATGTTAATGTAATTTGTCGTTTCATTATTAACAAAAAATTAGGATAAGCTAAATTATTTAAATCAGGGTTTCATTCCAAATTATCATTCCAAGTCTATAGAATGAGAACATATCAAGGAAAATGAATTTTTCATATGGAATAATCTATGAATTTGACTTGGGATTTGCAGTATTAGAATAAAGATTTAGGCTAGGCTCCAAATCATCCAAAGTAATTTCCACCTTACCAATTCTACTTCGATACATTTTGATTTTTTTACCTTCACCTGAAATAATGTATTTGTCAACTTCAGCAAGGGCAAGATCCTCTAGAGTGGACAATGTTTTGTATACAGTTGAAAGTGAAATTTTTAATTCATCTGCAATTTGAGTGGCATCTTTTGATTCATTTTTAACTGAAAAAAGAACTGAACGTGTGCACACATTACTCAGGGATTCAATAATTTTTTGAGTAATATCAAATTCAGATAATTGGATAATGGTTGGTTTTTGCATATGATCACTCAATTAGGAATTAATGTCAAACTAGGTTCAGGCTTTCTTATTGAAATGTCAGCTTTGCTGATCCTGCTTCGATAAACTTTGTATTTTCTACCTTTATCAGACAACATCCATTTTTCAACTTCGATTAATGTTAATTCTTCAAGATCTGACAATTTTTTGTATACAGAACTAAGAGGGATTTTGAGTTTAACTGATAGTTCGGCAGCAGTATTTCCTTTTTTGATAATAGAAAATAAAATAGCTCTTGATTCTGAATCAGCTAATGCTTCAATTACTTTTTGTGTAATATCATATTTTTTTAATTGCGGTAATGTTAATTTTCTAGACATGTAAATATCAAAAATATTCTACATCTATTTAAACTGGACTGGATAATTCTCATTCCATAGACTCAGAATGATCAAGTGTATTGAGATGTTTTTTTACTTGATTCTATACGATTCCAAAATAATCCCAAAATTATTCCAACAGAGACCCAAAATGATGAAACACCTAACACAGACATTAATCTAAATTCATTTACAAGGTTCATAGGGGCAGTGATTTCATCCGGATTTTCAGGCATTGCAAAAAAGACTACTGAGATAAAAATCCCATAACCAACTACAGACACAAGTTTTTTGTTATTTTTGAGTTTCCTTGATAATTTATAAAATGCAAGAGCACCTAGGCCAGAAATTGCAATAAAAGAAAGATACAAAATTGCCCTCAACACAACGGTTTCCCCATCACCTACAGTTGGAGGATTTGCAGGGTATTTCAGGAAAGGTATCAAATACAAAGTAAACCACATCACTCCAGCTAACATGAGAGATTTTTTTACAAAATGATTACCAGGAAGAGAACTATTAGATAATGCAAATATTATTCCAAAAAGAGCACCTACAGAAGTACCTAAAATTACACCAGCAAGAATTTGGCCACTCTTTTGCCAAATTCTATATCCATCATATTCTGCCCAAAATTGAGGAGTGTCTTCTGCTTCTCCAGAATCAAATAAATTTTGATTTTCAATTCCAATTGCTTGATCAAGATAAGGTTCAACAATTACAAAATTTATAGTTCCATGAATTAATCCTGCAAATGCACCTGAGATCAATACAATGGTAACAAAAAGAACAGTTTTCAATTTATGAAATTCCTAATGACAAGGAAAACCTGCAGCATGTCTCATATCATGTGTTAGTTCATGAATGTAAAGATCTGTAAATGCTTGTTCGCCATAAACTAGACTGAAGATATGGCCTTGATCAAAACCAACAACGAATAATCCTGCTGCAAATACTATTGCTAATGCAAGAATTGCCAGTTTAGAAACTCCTGTTTTTGAGACAGTAATTTGTCTTGATTCAGACATGAAAAACATCATTCTCTGAATATATTTAAGCTCTTGGATGCCTGTATTATTTATAAACAAATCAGAAAATCTTTACGAATCTTGTTTGTATATGATCTAACATACTGTTCCTTTTGATAGATTATTTTCATATCATATTAGAAAATGGCTGCTTCAGGAACAGAATCAACAGGAAATAATTTTGAAAAACGCTTATCTGAAATCATTCAAGGTGAATTAATTGATCTCTATGGAGGCAGTGGATACAAGTCAATCATGCAAACAATGACAAAAATCTCAGGAAGAAGAGAAGAAGAAATCATTACAAACTATGAATTATTTGCAGAACTATCTGAAGGAGTATTTGGAAGATTATCAGAATCAAAAATCTTAGGCCCCATCAGATTAGAGATGGATAAAATTGGTAAATCCAACATTCAGCAAAGTATTCCATCTAAAAAAAGATCAATGAGAATTTTAATTGCTGATGATGAGCCTGACATTTTAGCATTATACAAAACATTTCTTGAAGCAAAAGGTAAAGAAATCACATCTGCAACGGATGGTCGAAAATGTGTAGATGTTTACAAAAGAAAAAACGATTCAAATGATTTAGAGAATTATTTTGACATAGTAATTCTTGATCAAAAAATGCCATTTATGACAGGATTACAAGCAGCAGTGGAAATACTAAATATCAATCCACGACAAAAAATAATCTTTGCTTCAGGATATCTTGAAAAAACATTATTGGATGCATTAACAAAACTTGATAGAGCAATTCCAGTAATTGAGAAACCATTTTCATTAGATGTTTTAGAACATATGATAAACAACACAGAAATTTTTGAAAAATTAGATAAAATTTCTATTAATCAAGAAGAAAAAGACACTAAACAGAAATTATCAGAGATAATGACTGTTTTAGAAAATCAAATCTGAATTTATTAGACAAGATTTTTACTTGAAACAAATTTTATTTGAGTATGTCAAATTATCATTTATTGATCATTCCAATAGCAATTGGAATAATTTCTGGGTTGTTTTTAGCATATTATCCCGAATCAGAAAATGAATCCAGTTTACTTACGACTGCAAAATTAATCGAGGGAGGCTCTCCAATCTTAGGAAATTCTGATGCCCCAATTACAATCTTAGAATGGGGAGACTATCAGTGTACTTTTTGCTATAAATTCCACCAAAATACATTAGATGTGATTCAAGAAGAGTTCATAGAATCAGGAAAAGTGAAACTAATTTTCAAAGACTTTCCATTGAATGGTCCGGATTCACTTCTTGCATCTCAGGCATCATTTTGTGCACATGATCAAGGGAAATATTGGAAATTCCATGACGAATTATACAAGAATTGGGGAGGAGAAAGAACAGGATGGGTTACAAGAGAGTCATTAGATAAATTTGCAAATACAGTAAACTTGGATTTGGAGAAATTTAACAAATGCCTAGACGAGCAAAAATATCAAGACAAAGTACTTTCATTGTATGAATTTGGAAAAGAGGTAGGAATCGATGCCACACCTTCATTTTTAGTCTTTAATGATGAAAAAATTATCAAAATACGAGGGAATCAACCATTAGAAGTATTTTTGAAAACCTTCGATGAATTATAATTTTAAAATCGACAATCAAAAAGATATATTCGTAGATCAAAGATGAAACATAATGCCTAAGGTTAACATTGAAAAACAAGATTCAGTCAAACTCTATAAAATTAGAAAAACACTAGAAGAGTTATCTAAAAAATCAGGAAGAGGTACTGAGTTAATTACAGTATACATTCCAAAAGGAAAACAACTTCATGAAATTATCGGTTCATTACAGCAAGAACAAGGAACAGCTGATAACATCAAATCAGATTTAACAAGATCACATGTAGTTGATTCATTAGGCAAAGTTGTTCAAAGACTAAAACTTTACAAAAAAACTCCTGAAAGGGGATTGGTAATGTTTTGTGGAGCATTACCTCCTGAAGAAGGAGGACCGTTAGGAAGTGAAGTAGTTACAGTATGGGAAGTAGACCCTCCAAAAGATTTGAATCAGTATCTTTACAGATGTGATGATCATTTCCATGTAGACATTCTAAAAGATATGCTAAAGGATGATAATCTAATTGGATTTTTAGCAATCGATGCAAAGGATGCAGGATGGGGACTATTGCACGGGGACAAAATTGAAGTATTGTCACAAACAGGCTCAGGGGTTGCAGGAAAACACAGACAAGGAGGACAATCTGCAAAGAGATTTCAAAAATTAAGAGAGATGGAATTGACTTATTTTTACAACAGGGTAGCACAAACTACCCGAGAATATTTTATCGACATCTATCCAGTTAAAGGACTAATCATTTCAGGTCCTGGACCTACAAAAGAAGATTTTATCAATGGAAATTATCTAGAATACAGATTACAAAATAATATCATTAGTACAATTGATTCATCATATTCAGGAGCAGAAGGAATACGAGAAGCATTTGCTAAATCTTCAGATATTTTGGGTAATTTTAGATTGGTAGAAGAAAAGAAACTAGTTGAGGATTTATTCAGAGAAATAAACACCAATACTGGAAAAGGTTCCTACGGATTACAAGAAGTGATTGAATTTCTAAAAAATAATGTAGTTCAAACTCTGCTAATTACAGACAATACCAACTTGCATAGAGTTGAAGGAAAATGTAAAAGATGCCAACATACTCAAGAAGAGATTGTGGAGAGACCAGACGTGATTCCAAAAAAAACAGAATATGTCAACAAACCATGTCCTGGATGTAATTCGATGGAAGTAGAAGTAAACGAACAAGATATTGTAGATTATCTCGAATTACTTGCAGCAAAAACAGGTTCTCAGTTAGAGGTAATTTCAGGGAGTGCAGAACACGGAAACATGTTATCTAGTTTAGGGAAAATTGGTGCAATCTTGAGATATAATCCAGGCCATGCTAAATAAGACTACGAATTTTTTTAGACAATTCTAAAAGTTCATCATCGCTTGAAATTTGGCGTTTTGTCCATACTGTTCCTTTACTATTGTATCTAGGGATTATGTGTATATGAACATGAGGAATGATTTGTTTTGCAGCTCTACCATTATTTTGGCCCAGACTAAAAGCATCAGCTCCAGTTGCTTCTAAAATTGCTTTTGCTATTTTAGGAACAATGGAAAAAATATTTCCGACATCCTCAGAATTCATATCAGTAATTTTTTCACGATGTTTTCTTGGAATTACTAAACTGTGACCAAAATCTATCGGATATTTGTCTAGAAATGCAACATGAAATTCATCTTCATACAAAAAATGGCCATCTCGTTTACCATCTAAAATATCACAAAAGATACAACCCATAATGAACAGCGTTTTGGGATTTTATTTATTGTTTTTATTCAATTCAAAATCAAATTACTCGTACTTTGAGGAATAAGTTATCCATTAAAGGTAAAACCAAAAGATCTAATTTTCTTCTTGACCACAATGCATGCATCTTTTTGAGGATAATATCTCAAACCACACAAAATCATGAATATGTCCCTCTTTGCAACTCACAAGATGATTAATTTGAATAGCAATACAAAGAGTCTTGTCAAAAACAATATCGATCAGAATGAACTCTTTCCAATAGTGATGAAAACAAGTTAAACAGATAAAATCAAAATCGGCAATTGTAATGAGATATAGTGACGAATGGTTAATTAGGGTAAATTTTAGAGTGGAAATATCCAATGGGCCGAAAAGAAAGACGTGAACGTGAAGCAAAACGTGAAAATTATGCTACAAAACATTCTGCTGAAAAAAGAAAACACACTCTAATTGCAATTGGAGTATTAGCTGTAATTGCAGTAATAGTTGGATATGCAGGTTACATGTTTATGAACATGACAGAAACTGCACCAGGGGGCCCAGAAAACGCAGGTGCATTGGGTAGCGAACACTCACATGCTGCAATTTTGGTTAAGATTTTTGGAGACACATTTGAATTTTCAGGTCCAGCATTTCAGATTAAATCAGCTTGGATTCATTTTGAAGGAAGAGATGGTACTACAGTACACAAACATGCAACTGGTGTTGATTTAGGATATCTCTTTGAGACATTATCAATAGGCTTAGATGATCAATGTTACGTATTCCCAGATGGAAAATCATTCTGTTCAGACGAGGATTACAAATTAAGATTTTTCATCAATAGCGAAGAAGTCCCAGATATTAGAGATTATGAGATAGAAGAAGGAGACAGAATTTTAATAGTATTTGGTTCAGAGACACCTGATGAGATTGAAGCATATTTGTTACAATTAGATAATCAAGAATTAATCGAATAGATTAATCATGAATCATCTTTAGTAGTAAAAGATGAAGCACTTTTGTCAAACATCATGTAATATCCACACATAGAGCATCGTAGAACAGTTAGCTCTGTTGTGAGGAATTCCTTATCTTCAAATCGTCCACCAAGTTTTACGTCATCGCCTGCAATTTCGGCTTTGTTGCTTTTACATACAGGACATTCTAGGGCCTTTTGTTCCATGAAAGTATGCAAAATATTTACAATTTAAACTCAATGAAAGTTTTCAATCAGATAATTTCAATAAAGTCTAAATTATAGCAATCTAAAATTCCCATATTATGGAAATATCTAGCAAGAACGTTGTAGGTGGAACTGCACGTTCACCACACAGAGCAATGTACAAAGCTATGGGGCTGGATGATAATGATCTAAGTAAACCATTCATCGGAGTTTGTCATACTGGAAATGAGGCAACTCCATGTAACATATTATTGCCAACGTTGGCTGAAGAGGCAAAAAAAGGTGTTGCCGAAAATGGGGCAACTCCAAGAATGTTTTCAACAATTGCAGTAAGTGACGGAATTGCCATGGGCCATGAAGGAATGAAATCCTCTTTAATTTCACGTGAAGTCATTGCAGACTCTATTGAATTAATGGTAAGAGCACATCAATATGATGCAATAGTAGGCATTGCCGGTTGTGACAAAAGTTTACCAGGAACAATGATGGCTATGGCCAGATTGAATTTGCCTTCAGTTTTCGTATACGGTGGAACTATCATGCCAGGTATTCTTGATGGAAAAGAACTAACAGTTGTTGATGTCTATGAAGCAGTTGGAGCATATGATTCAGGACAAATTTCTTTAGAGATGTTAAAAAATATTGAAAATACCGCATGTCCCAGTTCAGGATCATGTGGAGGAATGTTTACTGCAAATACAATGGCATCAATTTCAGAAGCTATTGGTTTGTCATTACCAGGTAGTGCTAGTCCACCAGCAGAAGATGAACGTCGCAATAAAATGGTCTATGATACAGGTGCAGCATGTGCAAAATTGTTAGAATTAAACATCAAACCAAGAGACATTATGACATATGAGGCATTTGAGAATTCAATTGTAATGTTAAATGCAGTTGGCGGTTCAACAAATGGGATTTTACATTTGTTATCAATGGCAAACGAAGCAGGAGTAAAATTAACTTATGATGATTTTGAAAGGATAAGAAAAAAGACACCACATATTGCAGATATGAAACCTGGTGGAAGTTATGTAATGAACAGTCTTGATAAAATTGGAGGAATTCCATTTGTTCTAAAAAAATTAGCAGATAAAGGATTGATTAACGGGGATTGTATTACTGTTACAGGTAAAACTATTCAGCAAAATCTGGATTCTATGACAATTCCTGAACCAGAACAATCAATTATCAGGCCGATTGAGAATCCATTGCATTCTGTAGGAACTGCAGTTGTACTCAAAGGAAGTCTTGCACCTGATGGAGCAGTGATTAAAACAGCAGGGGTTGAAATGACAAAATTTACTGGCAAAGCCAAAGTGTACGATAGAGAAGAATATGCATTTGATGCAGTTGCCAAAGGAGATGTAGAGGAAGGCGAAGTAGTAGTAATTAGATATGAAGGTCCAAAAGGAGGTCCAGGAATGAGAGAAATGCTTGCAACAACTGCAGCCCTTGTAGGTCAAGGTTTAGGTAAAAAAGTTGCAATGGTAACTGATGGAAGATTTTCAGGAGGTACCAGAGGATTCATGGTAGGCCATGTTGCACCTGAAGCATATGTAGGCGGTCCAATTGCTTTAGTAAAAGACGGAGATGAAATTACAATAGATACTGAAACTACAGTTATTGATCTTCATGTATCAGAAGAAGAATTAGCAAAAAGAAAACTAGATTGGAAAAAGCCAGAGCCAAATTACACCTCAGGAGCTCTTGCAAAATATGCAACCCTTGTAGGCTCAGCAGCACAAGGTGCAATTACATCTGCAAATCCTTGATGAACAATTTATCCACAAGCTTTATAGATCGCGATCTCAAAATCTAATCAGAGATAACAGGAAAAGAATCAACTTATGCTTATCAAATTACTGTTATCTACTAAAGACAGATAGACTCAAGATTGTTGTCGCATGATAAAAAATCAACAAAATGTATTGTTACGACATCTGTCAAAACCAACAGGTTACAAAATACAAAAAAAAGGATTGTTAATTTGTAGAGGGACTCCTAAAAGTAATCACAATCTTGAATTTGTGTTATAGTAATTTTGAAGGTACCTACTTTGAAGAGTCTTAAACCAATTTTGTAATTCCCTTTTGAGGCTGTGAATCCCATTTTTGAGACATTCGTATTTAGATTATATTACAACATCTTGAAATTCTTATGATATATCATGAATCAATGCAGTGAAGTACATGCTCCTACATACAAAATAATCTACAAGGGTGCAAAGAGTAGTGATTATAATCCTGAATGGCTTGTCTGTGAATCTTGTCATGAAAAAAGACATTTTGGAACTCTTGAAGATATTGTTTCGATAAAGAAACTCAATTAAATCCTCAAGAAAATTGTTTTTAAATGGTTAGAGTCCTGAACTAACTTTGTAATTCCCTTTGACAGCCTAAATTATTCTAAAATGTTTGTTCATTTGAACAAACATTGTTGGGATTTTATTTTCCTGAAGAAGTTCTGATTTTTAACAGAATTTCATCAGTCATCTTTTGTAAATTTTCTATTTCAAGGCTAGTCTCTAATTGTCTGTGCATAAAAGAAATAACAATGATTTCTAGATAAGAATATGTCATTACAGTTTGTTACACTTTTTTTCTATCACTAGCTAATTGTTAAAAGCGATCAGTTTTTGATTGCCATATTGTCATTTTTAGAAAAAATATCTTTTGAGTTAGATAATTTTGGTATTAGTTTCAATACCATTTGTCCAAAAGAGAACCGATCAACATTAAAAATGTCCAGCCTGCCTATAACTTTCATAAATCAAGCATTGATGAGGAATAATGACTGAAACAAAACCAATTTCCCTGTTTGATGAGGATTCAGACACTGCATTATTCAAACATAAAATCACACTTGATAAAATAAAAAAAGAATTAATCAATTTCGGGTTAACATCTAACCAAAGTAAAGTTTTCATCTATCTGGGAAAATATGGTTCAAAGACGGCTTCAGAAGTGTCAAAGGCATTACAGACCCCTAGAACTGAAACATATCATCTTGTAAATTCATTACAAAATATGGGACTAGTCACTGCGGAATTGACACATCCTACAAAATACACTGCAATGGATATGAAACAAGCTATTGAAACAATGGTTAGACAAGAACAATCACGAATCAATTCTTTGGCAACTAAAGAAGAATCTATTTCTGAAATGTGGAAGGAAATTCCATACTTTGCTGTAGAAACTGACGAATCAAAATCTGAAAAAATGCAATTACTTCATGGAACTAGCTCCATTTCAAACAAAATCCAAGAAATGATTGAATCATGTAGTGACGAATTTAAAATATTTGGAAGTTTATCTGATGTTAATCGTTTTTATCATTCTGATGTATTTGATAATGTAGGACAGTCGTCGGGTGAATTAAAACTACTAATTTCACCTCTTGACAAATCCCCTGAATTTCTATCTGAAATTGATTCTAAAAAAATTCACATTCTTTCATCAGATTCAAATAACAAATGCTTTATTGTAAATGACAAAAAGGAGGTTCTCATATTCATGCGAAATGCCAACCATCCAACAAGACAAACTTTTGCATGGTGGTCAGATTCTGAAACCCTTGTAGACATGATGAGTTCGATGTTCGAATTGTCTTGGGAAAAAGGCGAACAGTTGTACTAGAAAATAACCCAAAGGATGTATTTTGATTATGAAAGATTCTAAACATGATTACAAGGAATCCATGCAAGAGATGTTACTTGAGTTAAAAATTAAGACAAGTAAATTGATGAAAAAATTCAAAGAACAATCAAAAAAAGACAAAGTAAGTAGATGAATTTCATCAGACAATATGGCAATTCCTCAATGGGTAGCTGAATCCCCGTGGATTTGCATTCATACTAAGTTAGCACTAGTAAAAATTTGGATTCGATATTATATACCTCAAAAAAAATTTCCATTTATGAAGTGCAAGAATTGTTCTAAAGACTTGTTTGAAAGTCGCCATAAATTTTGCTCTATTAATTGTCAAGATGATTATATCGCTAATTTAGAAAAAATTGTTGAAAAGGCTGTAAAAAATGATATGGGTCATACTAGGAAAATAAGTGAAACATTATGAAGAAAATATGTAAACACTGCGAGCGTGAATTTGAGAATCATGCTAGTGATTATTGTTCCAGTGATTGTATGTTTTCAAGTTTTGAAGAAAAAATGAGTGCTGAATCAACTTGTAAGTCTCTTTTGAGGACTAAATTATCCCAAACCTTATTTTCCAAAATTATGCCTAAAATTTCCATTAAAGGTATTTTTTTAAGTGATCTGTTGTCTACAACAGGTTTTTTAAAAAAATATTTGTACCCGAATAACTGACAAAAAATATGAGCATTTTAGATGTTGTTGAAAAGTTAGAGGATTCAAATAAAGAAAACAAAATGAATTTAGAACAATTACATGAACAGTTCGATGACCTTCGTGCAGATCCAAGATTTGTGAATTTGCCAATGAATGAATTAGAAAATTTATTTTTAGAATACCTAAAAGTATGGATTAAAACCAATACTGAAATCATAGATTTATTGACAAATAAAAAATAAAATAAAAAATGATTAAACTTAAGTTTGAAATCATCAAGGAAAATTAATGGATATTTACTCTAGTAAGTTTGCAATAATTATCATAATTGTACTTGTGGGGATTCTAGCATTGCAAGTGATGGCAAACAGTAATGATTCATCAAAACTGATTGATGCTGAAACGTGTGAATTGTATGTAATGGATTCACAAATAAATGCAAAAAAATACCTAAATGAGTTTAATCAAAAGTGTCTAGATTTTAAAAATCTAAATCCATAGAAAATTAATTAATGAAACTAAATTCATTAAATATCATGGAAGGCCCATCTGAAATTAACTCAGTATTTTGGAATGAGGAGAAGAAATCATGGGATTATAAAATTATTAAAGTTGATGAATATTTTGGATTCAACGAATGCCAGCAATGTAGAAAAGCAATGTCACATAATATAAAATCAAATGGAGAATTCAAAATGGTTTATGTGAAATGTGGTTGCTCTGAAAGAAAATTTTAATTTTTAATCAAACTACATCCATTCCCAAAACATCATAGTATGCCTTTGGAATCATTTGTTGGCCTTTGAAAAAGACATTGTTTACTGCAGTATCCAAGACATAGGTTTTTGCCCAATCATCATCACTCCTGATTGAACGACCAAATCCCTGCAAAATCTTGGTTAATGTTTGAGAAGTATACCATAAAGGAAATTTATTCATTTTTGCCCTTGTTCTCTTTTCAGTATAATTAGGATAGGGCACCTTGGCAATAATCTGAAATCTAGAGAGGTCGTCTTTCAAATCAACACCTTCCCAAAGAGAAGAAGACAGTAAAACACCGGTAGGATCAGAGGCATGTTCAGAGATTACTTCATCTTGTGTTTTACCATCTTTGTTTTTACTATGACATAGTCTAATTCTTTGAGTATTTTTTGGAGACAAATATCTAATTATTTTCTGACATCGTGGAATTGAAGAAGTAAGAATTAATCCACGTTCATCTGAATGTTCATCCATTATTCTATCAATTGTTTTGATAACTTCAAGTTCATCTTCTTCAGTTGAACCATAGCTAAGTCTTTTGATGTTCAAAAGATCAACTGTTCTATGTTCAATTTTAAATGGGGATTTTTCTGTATCAACAAATGCAACATCATCTTTTTCTAATCCCATATTTTCACAAAAACTTGATTTGTCAATTGTGGCAGACATAAAAAGTTGATATTCTGTTTCAAAAAAAGAATTTGCAAATTTTGATACATCTATAGGTTTTACAGAAATGGTTCTAAAATTTCCATTCAAATCTTTAACAGGATCATTTACAATAAAATTGTCTTTATCAGCCACGATGTCTATTTTTGCTTGAGCAGAGCGGTCATGTCTACGTTCTAAGCCAGCAAGTAATTCAAAATCAGGATCATTTTGAAATGCTGCGCTTTCTTTGACGTCTTTGATTTTTTTAGCATAAGAATATGTCATATCATCAGTCAGTTTTATCATGGAATCCAAGTCTGTAAAATCATATTTTTCTGAATTAAGATTACACTCATCAACTTGCCCACTAAAAATATCAAATCCTACAAATTGAATAATTTGATCCTCTATTTTGTGAGCTTCATCAAATACAGTAATTTTTCTATCAAGATAGTCTTCAAAGAGTTTTTTATTGAATTTCATAATTGTGAAAAATGCATGATAATTCCAAAGAGAATGTTTTGAGACTAGGGCATCGTACTTTTGCATATAATAGTGACAAGAATTAGAATCAGCAGTATTTTCTTCAACTTGTTTTATGGTAGGCTTGAATTTACAAACTTCAAAGACCTCTTTGCCATTTTTAGAGACTCTTTCCTGACATTCTCCTTTATCACAGGACAACCCCCATCTCATAGCCCTCCTTTCATTTTCAACTTTTTCAGATTCCATTAATTTTAAACATGGAAAATTTTGTTTTCCTTTAACTGGTTTTAAAAATGGAATATCTTTGATGTATTGATCTTGAAGGTGTTTAGAAGCAGTAACAGTAAATGAGCTATCAAAATAATTTGAAACAGTTGCACCTACAAGGGATTTTCCCACTCCTGTTGGAGCACATAAAACAATTTTCTTAAATCCAGAGTTTAATTTTTCTTCTATTTGAGTAATGATCTCAGTTTGTATATCTCTAGGAGTATATTGTTCTGGGAATTTTTCTAATAAAGACAGGATCACATCTCCTTATATTCAATATTAAAAGCATAAGGGTTATTGGAATATCCTAATTTTTGTAATCTAATTTAATATCTAGTATCAATATGACAAAGTATGGAATTATTAGATGATAAGATGAGAGTTTGGACAGATAGTGCTCAATATGTAAAACCCAATCCAGGTGTCTATGTGTTGTATAATAGAAGTAAAGATGTCATTTACATCGGAGAGACCAGTAATTTAGAAGAGACATTTACAAATTATGTTAATACTGAATTTGAGGAAAATGAATGTAAACAAAAAACTTCATCATATCAAAGAGTTTATGCAGAAAACCCAAAAGAAATACAACTACGATTAATTGAAGATTTTAAAAATGAAACAGGCAATATTCCTGTCTGTAATTCAGAGATCAAAGTAGAAACTCATTAAATAATTACACTGCATTGC
>Ga0209992_10002771_pt1 | contig 15552 bp, 9 predicted proteins | sample 2SBtaG_2_FD_182564 | JGI IMG/M metagenome (GOLD analysis project Ga0209992, IMG submission 182564) | Deep subsurface microbial communities from Kolumbo volcano to uncover new lineages of life (NeLLi) - 2SBTROV12_ACTIVE470 metaG (SPAdes)... | ecosystem: Environmental > Aquatic > Marine > Volcanic... | reverse complement strand
ATCAATAACACCCGCTTCCCAAATGCCTTGTTCCTTAGAACCTGTCAGTTTACCGCTACCAGGGGCGGTCATTGGGTTGTCAGCAATCGCAGCGTTTTGTGGATAAACACCGTCCCAACCTCGACCGTACATCGCTGTACCAACAACAACTTTATTACTCGGTACACCTTGCGCTAACAATAACTTCACTGCATTGTCAGTTGTGTAAGCTGGGCCTTTGCGCGGCTCGCCTTTATCATCTAAGCCAGTACCTTCACACTCTCCAGTGCTCATATGAGAACCACAATAAAGCGCTGTTTGATGACCCGTTACAGTGTTCCAGCCACCATAAAAGTCATACGTCATCGCAAAAATATAATCCATATACTGAGCTGCTTGTTGGTAATCTACGTCTTCAATTTTGTCGTAGCCTGTACCAATAGCTGAAGATAGCTCGTATTTACGACCTGTTTGAGCTTCAAGGCCATCAAGCATTTCTCGCAACTCTTTCATTAACGCAACATATGCCGCGCCATCTTCTGGGCTACCAAGATTCGCATTTGGACCACCGCCACCTGGGAATTCCCAGTCAATGTCGATACCGTCGTAGAACTTCCACGTTGTTAGGAACTCTTTCATTGAGTTTACAAACACATCGCGGTTTGCTTTAACAGTAAAACCATGGAATGGGTCAGATAGCGTCCAACCACCTACAGAAGGTAAGATTTTTAGATCAGGGTTACGTTGCTTTAAAGCCATTAATTGTGAGTAAGTACCACGAATTGGATCTTTACTGTCTACACCAGGAAGTGCTTTTTGAATCGCTGCCCATGGATCGTGAATAACCACTTCGTAATCTTGTGAATCAGCACAGGCTGTTTGAAGCGCACGTAAGCTGTTGCCATTTTCAATCTCACCCAGTGATGCATTCTCACCACAAATAGGTATGAACCCATATAGAATGTGCGTTAGGTTATCGGCTGGAATTTTAGTAACATCAAACTTACGACCATAAATACCCCACTCTACAAAGTAAGCACCTACAACGGTATCAGTTTGTTTTGGATAAGTTTTATTATTTGGATCAAAATCAAGTTGCAGTGGGTCTAAATGACCACCGTCTGTATCAGCAATAACGATCGGTTTTGCCGCAGACTTAGAACAGCCAGTCTCATCACACAGTGCTACACGTAGTTCATGACGACCAGACTTAGTGTAAGGGAATGAGATTGTGCCGCCATTTGCACCAGCAGCAACTGAGCCCTCGTTGACAACTTGATCATCAAAGTACACTTTATAGCTATCACCTGCTGAGCCGGACCATGCATTCCATTGAATATTGATCTGCACTTCAGATTTGGCTTTTACTAATTTTTTATATGAACCAATTGCCTCTAAGTCGACTTCGACAAAAGAGTAGTTCTGAGGTTCCCAGTTTAAAGTTGGTGTAGCAGGTGCTGCAACTGCACTCGATGCACTGATTGCCGCTGCTACCGCAACCGCCGAGGTTAAACGTTTAAACATTTTTAGTTCCTTCAGTCTTGTTGTTAAATCCCGCCGTTTTTTAATTTAAACTCACAAATTTACCGCATTACGCCATGCACCTTTATTCATTGCATTGGCGCTTTACCATAGACTTGCTCACTCAATTTAAAATCCTTTGGGTTGTTATATTAATAATTCGTTATTTAAAGTTCTTTCCACACGTTACTGCCAGTTGGTATTTCACCTCGTGTCCACCAGCGGGCTTGATATTGCTTTCCTTCATAAGTCACGATGTCGCCACTGTTATAAGCTTGGTTGGCTTGCCACTCATTTCCGCTATTAGCATCAATCAATTCCCACGCTTGTGAACTGTCTGGCGAATCACCTTTTACCCACCACCTCGCTCGATAGTTTTTGCCTAAGTACACAACGGTATCGCCTGATGAATAAGCTTTGTCCTTTTGCCATGTATCATCAGGGTTTGTGACTGGCACATTTTTTACAAAAACAGTGAGAGGCACAGTCTTAGTAAACTCGCCGTCAGAAACGCTGACTTCTCCCACAAATTCTGTATCAGCAGTCACTTCAGGCGCTAGTACAGTGATGGTTGAACCGGCACCAGTAAATGTCAGAGGTGTTGGCAGTTGCCATGAGAAGTCGAGAGTCTGCTGCTCATCATCAAAGGCATGAACATGAAGATGCGCACTGGTATTTTCATCAAGTATCAATGTTTCTGGCGTATGCACTGTTGGTGGTGTATTTTTTGGTGCTGAAACGACTGTGAGGTTAAAGGTCTGATTTTTATCAGTCACAAACACTTGGTTTGATAGTAGGTTTTGGTTATCAAAGAACACATTACCCTGTGCGTCTTTGACACCTATTTGGATTAAATTGGCAAAGTCTAGGCTCACTTGCTCAGCCAATTGTTGCTGCCAATTTGGCATATCAGCGGCAACTTTTAATTGTTGCTGAATAAGCTCTTGGCCATTGGCATCAAATAAACGCAGCCAAACTGTGTCGCCTACATTGGCTTCTTGCCCTTGTTTAATGAAGTAACCTGCCACATGCCATTCAATTGGGTTAGGATCTGTGACTCGTTCAATGGTAATGTCTGAACAGTTATAAAAGCCCTCACCCACTACATCATTGCGCTGCCAGCGACTGAATAAAATGGCTTCACCATTGAATTTCTCTGGAATCGCAACGTCCATTTCGTAATAACGCTTACCATCTGGCGCCATAAAAAACTCAACATTGCCATGCTCTTGCACAAGTTCTACATCAGCCCAATTTAATGGCTGTGCGTGAATATCTACACTTGGTTTAGATAAATAAAATTGCCAAAAACTTGGGTTGTGAGGCGTCGTTGCACGATAGCGAATTTTAATGGTGCCATTTGCATTGGGTTTAACAATGGTGCGCTGCCAATCAACTGAAGGTGTGTTGATACCGATTTTATTCACATCGCCACCTGAGCATAATTCACGGTCTGGTACTGCCGCTTCGACTGCCGCTTGATTTAAATAATCAGGTACATTGGCTGCAAATTCATTTAACTGTATAAACTGCACTTGCCCGCTAACTTGGTAAGCCGCACGACACGCTGCATTAGGAATATTACTGCCGTCTTTAGGCCACCAAAAACCGCCTTGCTCTTCACAGATTGCCTGTCTAGCTTTGGGACTATCCATGTAACCATGGGCAGAAACAGAGTCAGCAACCCCTAGACCCATTGCCACAGCAATAGCCGATAACATTATTTTTTTCATGATGGTTCCTTGGGGCTGTCAAGCAGCCCCTTAGATTTCTGGTTAAATAATTTCTAGTTAAAGGTTTGGCTTACAAAGCACACACTTTTTTCCAATCGCCGCCTTCAACTGGCTCTTTCGATGTCCACCAATTTGCCTGGTAAACAACTTGGTTGTGTATGATGTAATCACCTGCATTGGCGTGGCTTGGGTTGCCCGCCCAATCAGTGCGTGGCCAATCTGGGTAAGTGTTAATGGTGGTTACATCAACCCCATTACATGAACCTGTTCCGGGGTCGCCATTACCTGGGTTACCTGTATCTGGCTTCGTCGCGATTGGTAGTTTTGGATACTCACTCGCAAATGCATACGAGGCACCATCTTTTTCAATCGTAAAGTTCACAGGACCGGTAATTGGTATGTAATAAAGTACTTGCGCATTCACAGTTTCACCCGGCTTGAATGATTCAGCTGCACCACCCCACTCATTAGTCAGAGTGATTGACGCTCGGTGGAATTCATTCTCAAACCCACCAATATTATTACCAGCTGCATTAGAGTTATTCGCATCAATCTTGATACCTAACTTCTTCTGCGCATTCCAATCTGACTTAAAGATTGCAGAGGTAGATACTGGAATATTGAATGAAATCGTTGCACCAGATAAATCAATTTCTGAGTTGTTAGTGAACGCGAAAGTTGGACGAATTGGGTAGTTATCATCGCCAACTGGGAAGTCCTTCGCTTCAAATTTAATATCAACCGCTTTAGCTGCGGGTACAAATGCACCGTCACCTAAGTGCGCACCATAAGGTGTTGATGCTTGGTTGAAGGTGTCATAAGCAAGACGCGTCATCGTACTCCCCATGAAGTACTCGCCTTTTTGAGTGTCGTAGTCAAAGTCACCTGCAAGTTCCCAAAACATCACACCACCAAGCTCTTTATTGACCACATAATCAAGCTTGGTCTTCATTGACTCTTCATCTTCAATAGATAAGAACACTTTCTTTTCTGCATTGAATAACCAAGGCGCAATGGCAACGCTGTCATAATGACGCGTATAAGTACCCACCATTTTGTCTTCAGGGTTATTTACCGGATCTAAGCCGTACACACCTAAGTAGCTTGGCGTGATACCATTTTGCAGATTTTTAACATGCCATAACGGGTTACTACCCGCTGGTACTTCAATACCATCGACTGTGTCATGCCATAAGTTATCGATACCAACAGCACCATTACCACACTTGTTCTTCTCACCAACCCCTGTGCCTGGCGCACAGTCTGCTTGGTTTGGTAACGCTGCACGACCCCATAGGCCATTATCGCCACCCTGCACATCTCTAAAACCACGGGTGTAATAAGGTAGACCTATATTGATACGACCTGCTGGTAATGCACCTCTAAAGTAAGTCGCTGCCCAGTCAGTATTTAAGTACCCAATGCCTTCAAATTCTTTAGTGCCATACACATTCCACTGCGCCAGCTCAGAATCTTTACCTGTATCGTATAGAGCTGCGTTATGACCAACATGGTCGTTCCATGCACCATGTAAGTCATAAGACATGATGTTCACAAAATCTAGATATTTAGCTGTTTGGAATGTTTCCATACCACGCAGTAAGTAACCAGAAGATGGTGATGCAATTGTGAGCATGTAATGTGTATTGTCTTGCGCACTTGCCGCATCTAATGCTTCACGAAGTTTGCGCATTAGTACATCGTAAGAGGCATTTAGGCCTGCACGACGAGCATTACTGATTGGAAAGTCATCAGGGTGACCTGAGTCTTTCATTGATGAAGGATATTCGTAATCAATATCTACACCATCAAAGCCATACTCACGGATGAATTTAACCGCACTTGCTACGAATGCGTTGATACCAGCATGGTTTACACTGCCATCAGCATTCGTAGTCATTGTATAGAAGCCACCGCTGTTCACACGATTACCATTTGAATCGAAGAAACCACCAGTTTCAGCCCAACCACCAACAGAGATCATCGTCTTCACATCAGGGTGTAGTTTTTTGTATTTATTTAATAAGTTGAAATGACCTTTATACGGTAAGCTTGGATCCATCTCCGCACCTTCAACACCCGGCCATGTCATGTTGGTAGCCGCGTTACCGGCTGCATTTGGATCGCCGATGCTTAGTTCATTCGCTGCATTGACGTGGGCAAACGCATAGTTTATGTGGGTGATCTTATCCCAAGGAATGTCTTTTACTAAATAGCTTGGTTGACCGTTCGCGCCATTTCTCCAACTTGTGAAGTAACCAATAACACGACGTGGGTGATCCGCACCCATTTTTTCACGACCCTCTGTGTCATAAATATCACAGTAAGCGGGTTGTACACCTTGCGCCTGGTACAAACCTGCTGGGCGACAGTTTTCATGACCTGTAATTGGGTCACCTTTTTCTTTAACGATGTAAACACGCTCAACAGGTGTTGCTGCCAGACCCAGTTCATCTTTAGCCGTCAACGTGAATGTGTAAGTACCCGCTACTGTTGGTGTCCAAACATATTGTTCAGACCCTTTAGTGCTATTTACAACCACTTCACCGTTAACTTTCAGTGTTTGCGTAACCGCATGGCCATCTGCATCTGACGCGCTCAGGTTAAAGGTCACTTGCGAGCCGACTTCTAATTCTGACGGTAGAGTCGCTGCTAAGCTGACAACCGGTGCGCGGTTTTCATTTGATTTCTTTTGAACAACCACAGAGTGACGTGCCGACTCCGTTCGCGCACCGTCATCATCCTGAGCAATCGCATAAAATACATGCTCACCAAGCACTGCCGTCCAATTAAACTCATATGGCGCAGCGCTAAGCGTAGTTAGTAATTGACCGTCTAAATAGACTTCAACTTGTTTAACTTGACCGTCGGTATCGCTCGCTTCCACCAAAATGGCAACGCTGTCATTTTCGTTCAACAAATTACCATCAGCCGGGGTTAATAAAGTCACCTTGGGTGCTTCATTGGCCGGAACATCAGTTTGACAACTTCCTAACTTAGTCCACTCTTGCCATTGTCCAGAGCGAGATTTAGGTTCAACTTTATTCCACCAATTAGACTCATAAGCAATATTCTCTTGCTGAGCTTGCATACCCGCAGTGTATGCTTTTCCAGATTCCCATTCGGGAATGTTAGAGCAATCAACATTTGCTAAAGCCTGTGTACTGAGTATCGATAAAACCAATGCTGAGGGTTTGAACCCTGCTCGCATTAAATTAAAATCCTTCATAACTTGTTCCTGATTGAATTATTGTAATTTGTTAAATTCAATTAACCTACTAGCTACATATGTACCTGTTAACGAATCGAAATCAGTCTAGAACATAAATTTAAAATCACAAAGTTTTAACATTGCGACACTTTGGCGCTCAAGAAACAAACAGCGACAAAGTAAAAACTGCACAAAAAGCATTCGAATATGAAAGTTATATGAATATTTCTATACTTTACATAGACATATACTAAAGTCGCATAATGATAAATACAGGTTTACCATAATAAGAAACATTTAAGCTTGAGCAGAAATCTTTACGAAATTAACTCATCTTACCAGGAGAAATGCATCCACAAAAAAAACAAAAGATATATATTTCAGATTGTTAACAAAAAAACTGGAAAATTAGTTTAATTAAAACCGAGAACTAAGAGATATTAGCTAAAATTCTAAATGTTAAAATTAGTATATAAACTTTAAAAAGCCAACTTAAAACAAATGAGAATTATTCAATAAAGGGTGTTTTGCATAATTTGCAACAATCAATATAATAAAAACTTATGAACAAAGGTTGAGTGGGATTACCTGAATTGATAGCATCGCAACAGCAGTAACATCTAATTAAGTTAATTTTTTTCTGCCGAATATCACTTTAGGGATTTATTCACAGTGACGTGCTCTTCTCCAAATACTTCTTTGAATAAAATCCCGTAAAATATCAAATAAGGATTTTTTGTGAAAAAAGCAAACCAAGCAACATTACTGTTAGTTGCATTGTTAGGGTTAACCGCGTGTGGCGGTGGTAGCTCTAATGAGACTCAAAACGATGTAAAACAAGAGCAAAACAACAAGCAACCACAAAAAAAAGAAATAACGATTGTTGGTAGTGTTGAGAAAGGGCCATTTGTAATAGGGTCAGCAGTTACAATTAATATCCTTAATAAAAACGGCGAAAATACCGATTCAACCATTGTAACTAAAACCACTGATGATCTGGGTAACTTTGAATTCAAAGTTCCTGCGGGCTCCATAATTGAAATCTCAGCTTCGGGTTACTATAGAAATGAAATAACGGGTGGCTTATCTGAAGGTGAATTAACTTTAAGAAGTATCTACAAAGCCTCAGAAACCGAAAGACAAAATGCGAATGTAAACTTACTTACTCATTTAACAAGCAACCGTGTTTTAGAATTAATAAAGGCAGGTGAATCTAGCTTTGAACAAGCAATTCAGAAGGCTGAACAAGAATTTACAACAAACTTTAAAAACGTAATCAACAGCTCAAACAACGCAAATTTTGCAAGCTTATCTATTTATAAAGATGAAAATGCTGAAGCGAGTGCTTATCTACTAGCTCTATCTTCAATGTTTTATCAACATGCTATTAATACAGCAAAAAACAATCAAACTTCACCTGATGCAGAATTAAGCGCAGCTTTGAATGAATTAGAAAGTGATTTTGGTACTGATGGTAAGGTAGATAATCAAGAAGTGCTTACGGCAATTCAAGAAACTCAAAAACTAATTGATCCTTCACAAGTACAACAAAATCTCTTTGATTGGGTAACTGGTAAAGATCAATATGCCGTACCAGATATCAATGAGTTTTTAGATACGGACTTAGATGGTATCACAAATAATAAAGATAACGATGACGACAACGACGGCATAGCTGACGAAGATGATTCATCGCCTCATTTAGCTGACTTTATTGTTGAAGATAAAAACATTTCGGTTTTAGAAGACGAAAGTATTACGCTTGATCTTACAACGAATGCACCTTTGGGCGATGAGGTGAAAATTATCGCAACTCAAGTAAAAGAGCCTACCAATGGTGAACTTTCAGGATACTTCCCTGAGATTACTTACACGCCATTCAATAACTTCAATGGACAAGATAAGTTTACACTCACTCTTTTCCAAGATGGAATTGAAAGTAAACCTTTTACAATTAACGTTGATGTAAAAGCAGTTAATGATGCCCCTACCATAGAAGGTCAGCCTGAAGTAAGCATTCTAGCCAATAATGAGTATTCCTTTTCACCTTCTATTTCAGATATTGAAGACAGTCAGCTAACTGTTACTGTTGAGAATTTACCAGAATGGCTTACTCTAGACTCGACAACAGGAATGCTTCAAGGTACCCCGACAAATGCTCAGGTTGCCACTTATAGTAATATTCAAATGTCTGTCAGTGACGGTGCTACGACTAGTCAACTGCCTGCTTTTTCTATTAACGTAGATTATTCAACTCTCGCTGCACCAACCAATCTCGAGCAAACAAGCTCAACTAAAGAAAAGCTCCAAGAGATACATTTAAACTGGGAGCAAGTGGAATTTGCTAAAAGCTACACTGTAGAAATCTCTCTGTTTGAAGACTTTATAACAACCTTACAGACTGAGACGATAGAAACTAACAGTATCACCTTAGAGAAAGAACCAAATCATTATTATTGGAGAGTAAGTACAGTTAATCCAAATGGTGAGACAGGTTTTAGTAGCGAAATCATGTCACTTCAAGCAGGTGTTTTTACAAAAGAATTTGGTGGTTCACTAAACGACACACCGACCAAATTAATTAGTACTAAAGATGATGGTTTCATTCTTTTAGCTTCAACAAACTCACCAGAGCTTAATGCAAATATCGATAGTGCTGGTGATGATTGGATCTTCAAAACAGACATTAATGGCAAGCTACTTTGGGAATATTTTCACCATTCAACTGGTTCTCAAAATCTAACCGACATTACTGAACTTAAAGATGGTTCGATTTTTGCCGTGGGCAGAAGCTGGGACTCTGGAGAGAGTGTCATACTTAAATTAAATAAGAAAGGTCAAAAAATTTGGAGCAAACCATCAATTCCAACTAATCCAAACCATAAACAGCTATTTTTAAATGTAACTGAAGCTCATGGCAAACTATACATCATAAACCAGTTATCAAATAGAAATGACAATAGCCTTTTAGAATTTCAGCTGCTGGCAATAAATTCAGATAACGGAGATATAGATAGCCAGACAACGCTTAACGCTCCTGAAGGATTAATTGTAAGTGGTATTGGTAGAATTTTTGAAAGTAAGAATGGCAATTTAGTTATTTCTGGAAGTATGTCCCCTCCTGATGTGAACGATTTCGATGCAGGAGGTGCATTTATTCAACTAATGAATGAGCAGCTAGAAGTTGTAGCTGACTGGAACAATGCTGGTGAGTTTTCACATATTAATAGTGATTATAGTATTGAACTCAATAGCGGTAGTTTTGCAATCATTGGTCAAGAAACATTCGGTGGTGTAAGTTTATCGATTATTGATTCAAACCTAAATCAAGAAACTAACTCGAAGCACACTGATGGTTATGACGGGTATCCTCATGGCTCATATGGTTTGTCTGAGAATGATAATGGTAATTTTAATACATTTATAGAGTCTCAAAGTAACTATTTTTTTGTTGAAATGAATGATAAGTTTGATATTTTATCTCAAAAACTAATTCATGATGATACTAGTAACTTCTACTCTTACCCTAAAGGATTAATAGAAAATGATGATGGTACTCACACGATTATTATTAAGAAAACTCAAAAGAAATCGAGAATGAGTAGCATCCTTTTGAAAAAGTTTAGAAATTAACCTTAGAGAGGATCAAACATTCGTTTGATCCTCTTTTCACAACCTAAACCCTTTCATCTGCTGCTTCAAATTATCGATAAACAACCTTGTCTTTAAAGGCGTAAAGCTTGTTTTAGGATAATACGCCCACAAACGATTCACTTCGCTTTTTACGTTAGGTAAAACAGGCGCTAACACGCCGATATCAAGTTCTCTCTCAACATAATCTGGAGAAATGAATATTAGACCCATGCCTTGTATTGCAGCTTTCAAAATTGCATCAAGATTTTCTGATACAAAGTTATAGTTTGAAAAAGCTACGAACTCGCCGTTTTCTAGCAAGATTCCGCCCTTTTGCTGGTAATAGTTATTGAGCAACATTTTATGCTGAGCTAGGTCTTCTACTGTATTAATGGGTGGGTATTTTTCTAAATAGCTTGGTGCAGCAAACACACTCATTTGATAATCAATTAAGTGCGTGCCTTTATGTGATACAGAGTCGAACTCTTCATGATATCGAGTGATCACTAAATCATGATTTAAATCAGGATCATTACCTGGAATAAGCACGTTTAATTGCACCGACATTTTTGGATATTTTTGTAAGAACCGCTCTATGTTTGGCATTAACAATGAGCTACCAACAGCTTGCGTTGCCGCGACTTTTAGCACACCTTGTGGCTCTTCATGAGCACTTTTTACTGACTCCAGCATGGCATCAAATTGCTCAAGCCAAGGTGAGGCTTTTTGCAGAAAACCTTGTCCTGATTCGGTTAGGCTTACTTGTCGAGTGGTTCTCACAAATAAACTGGTTGCTAATTGCTTCTCTAACCAATCAATTCGTTTACTCATCGCTGAAGCAGAAATACCTTGCTGTTCGGCAGCTGATGTAAAACTGTTTGTTTTGGCGACAAGCTCAAAGCTTTTAACTGCTGATAGCCAATCCATTTATTATTTCCTTTTAGGAATCAGTATTTTTATTATTACCCTATTTTTAAGAAAGTAAAAAGCCAGTATTTTATGCGTCTGTTTACTTTTTTAAGAAAAGTTATGTCTTCGATTGTATTTCTAGCGGTGCTATTGATGTCTTGCTCTCAGTTTGCAAGCCAGCTTTATATGCCTGTTTTACCAGACATAGCAGCAGATCTAGCTTTAAGTTCAAGTGCCAGCCAAGCGGTGATAGTGAGTTTCTTCATCACGCTTGGGCTAACCCAGTTGATAGCAGGGCCTTTAAGAGATAAATACGGTGATAGAAAAATTCTCATCGCTGGACAACTAATCTTAGTAGTAGGCACGTTAATATGCGGCTTTGCGGAGTCAAATTGGCAATTTCTGCTAGGCCGAGTTTTACAAGGGATAGGCTCAGCTTCGCCGGTTTTGATTAGTAGAACTTTATTAGCCCAGTATTTAACTGGCGCGAAATTAAAAAGTGCAATGGCAAGTCTTGCTATGGCGGCCTCAGTCACTGCAATACTTTCACCTATGATTGCAGGCACACTCGCGCAACTTATTAATTGGCAGGGATTGTCTTTTATAATGGTGCTTCATTTTGCATTAGTGTTGTGGCTTGGGTTTGTGGTTTTACCTAAATCTGAAAAGAACGCATCGCAATCAATACGCCCTAGCGCACTAGCGAGTCTTTATAAATCCCTGTTACAAGATAAAAATTTAATTTTATTAGCCAATTTTAAGTGGTTGCCTACTTATCTTTATTTGACCATTCAGCTGTATTTACCCTTTTATCTACAAGCGCAGTTTCAGTTTAATACCGAACAAATTGGTTACGCCATGATGCTACCTATGGCGGGCTTGTTAGTCGGTTCATCATTAGCAAAAATAATGCAAAAACGCACGACTTATATGCAAATAGTCAAATTGCTATGGCCCGCTCTGCCAATTGCAGCCTTTATTTTTGAATTCAGCCACACAAGTGCGTTGGTTATGTTATTTGCTTACACGCTTGTCATGCTAGTGTTTGGCGCATACTTTCCGAGTTATATGCACATCATTGGCTTATTACAACCAGAGAAAGCCGGCTCAGCCAATGCACTAGTAGGCGCGATTGAGTTATTATTCTTCACGGCCTTAGCTTGGCTAACTAATGTTATTTTATTTAGCAGTCAACATATATTGCCCCTTATCGTACTAACTTGCTCAATTGTGCTATGGCTTTGCTGGAAAAAACTATCATTAAACCTAACCCTATGTGAGAGATAAAGATAAATGGAATTCACTACAAAAAGATTGATTATACGTCGACTTAAAGTCTCTGATTTAGAGGCAGTATTAGCACATAGAAGCGATCCATTTACTTCACGCTTTATTGGCAAGCCAGCAACCCTTGCGGATGCACAAGCGCGGATTGCGCAAGCTCAATTACCTTGGAAAGGCAAAGAAGGCGAGAGGTTAATACTTGCGATTGAGTGTAAAGAAAGCCGCCAGTTACTTGGTGAGCTGATGTTCAAGTTTGTTTCTGTCGAGCATCAATGTGGTGAAATTGGATATAGATTAGCTGGCAAGTATCAAGGTAAAGGCTATGCGTTTGAAGCCGCTAACGCTTTAATCAAAGAAGTCTTTACTCAGTTCAAACTTAACAAACTTAACGCGATTTGCGCTGTAGATAACATAGCCTCGTGGAAGCTCATGGAAAAGCTGGGGATGAAAAGAGAAGGAAGGCTCAGAAATAATTTAATGCTTCCTTCTGGCACAACAGACTGCTTTACATATGGTGTGTTAAAACATGAAGTAATTTAGGCCTCTAACTTTTATTAATAATACTCTGTATCCACCTAGCTCTTTATGCCTATCACTTTTAAACCTTAGCCCTTTATCCTTTTAACTCTTTATACCCTTAAACAAGAGCGGATAGCGTCTGATCACTTCACCGATATAGTCATCGGCCAGTATCGATTTTTCAAATTGCTCGATATCTTTGCTGGCATGGATCACCCATTCAAGACGCTCAATGGCCCTTAAAAACCCGCGTTTCAAATGCATTTGCTGCTTATATTCATCACAATTACGCGCCAATATCTCGATTTTTTCAGGATTTGCTTTCAAGGCACTCAGTACTTCCTGAATATAAGCATTGCCTTGAGGTTTCGGAGCACGTCTCACTCTATTTCTCATCACTTAACCATTAAATTAATCACATAACCACAAAGTACGGCATTGAGGCCTGTCTTGATCATAACGCATGTCCACAAATGAGAGCGGACAGTTTAACACCCGTCCGAAATCTGTCCGACTGACCGTCCGATATATATAATTAAAATTTACAAAAAAACAAAAAACAAATAATTTCATAAACTTACTTGTTGGCATGCTGTTTGTAATACCTAACTATCTTTCAGGTATTATTTTTAAGGCGGACAGCTGTGATCAGAGACACCCAAGGACAAGACAAGCAAGTAACACCTCGTCGAAATAGCAAAAAATGGTTATTGCTTGCATCAGGCTTACTAGCCACAACAGCATTAACGGCTTATTCAGTGCCGAAATTTAGTCAACTTTTAAGTACTGATTTAGTGGTTTCACAATCGGTGATCCAAACTGCTTTTGTTGAGCGCGGTGACATGCTCGAAGACATTCGCGTTGAGGGTAAAACACTGGCTGCAATTAATCCAGCAGTTTACGCCATTGCACCAGGTACGGTCACTTTACATGTGAAAGCGGGTGATAATATTACTCAAGGGCAAGACCTATTGAGTATTAATAGCCCTGAACTAAGAAATCAGTTACTACAGGAACAAGCAACTTTGGCGCGATTAGAGACTGAATTTAATCGTCAGAAGATCACTACAGAGCAACGCTTACTTGATACCCAGCAGCGTGCTGAACTAGCACGTGTTGACTTAGAAGCCGCTTCAAGTGCCATGAATCGTGCCAATGCCAGTATCGAAAAACAAATAATCTCAAAGCTAGAGCTCGAAGAGAAAATCGTTGCATTGAAACGCGCTGAGCTAAATAAAAAGCATGCCATTGAGGCATTAAGCTTAGAGCAGAAGAGTCTTAATTTTGAACTCAAGATTGCCGAACTGGCCTTAACTCGTCAGCAACATTTAACCCAAGAACTCGAGCGTCAAGTTGCAGCTTTAACCATTCAATCACCACTTACTGGCATCGTCGGCACGGTGAACGTGCAACAAAAACAGCATGTGCAACGAGATGCTGAATTGATGTCATTGGTTGATTTATCAGAACTTGAAGTCGAAGCATTTATTCCAGAGAACTTAGCCGATGAACTGTCAATTGGCCTTGCGGCAAACATTCAAATAAATCAACAAACTTACCCAGCAACCCTAGTGGCTATATCACCTGAGGTTGAACAAGGCCGAGTTGCAGGTCGCATTCGCTTTGCCCAACAACCTAAAAAGCTTAGGCAAAACCAACGTGTCAGTGCGCAACTTATTTTGTCGCAAAAACTAGATGTCCTAAAAATCAAACGCGGCGCTTTTGTCGAAACTGGCGCTGGCAAAATTGCCTACTTAATAAACCAAGGACAAGCACAGCGACAAACTATCAGTATCGGCGCTAAAAGTATAAATGAAGTTGAGTTAACATCGGGCGTGAAAGCCGGAGATAAGCTCATCATCTCAAGTCTTGCTGCGTTTCAAAACCAACAAAACGTCATGCTTAGCAATTAATAAAAAGGAAAATATCATGTTATCAATGCAGAACATCAGCAAAATTTATCGTACTGAGCTTATCGAAACCCATGCGCTCGTAGATGTTAACTTTGAGGTAAATGAAGGAGACTTTATCGCTGTCACAGGCCCTTCAGGCTCAGGTAAAACCACCTTCTTAAACCTAACCGGTTTGCTTGAACCTTTTGATAAAGGCCAATATTTTTTAGATGGGCAAGATGTCAGTAAATTAAACGACAGCCAGCTATCTAAAATTAGAAACGAAAAAATTGGCTTTATCTTCCAAGGTTTTAACCTGATCAGCGAGTTAAACCTTTACGACAACATTGAAGTGCCTTTAATTTTCAGAGGGCTACCTAGCCATGAAAGAAAAAAGCGTATTGAAAATGCCCTTGAAATGGTCGGCCTTGCTAGTCGCGGTAAGCACTTTCCATCGCAACTAAGTGGTGGTCAGCAACAGCGTGTTGCGATCGCCCGTGCACTCGCTGGACAACCTAGATTCTTACTAGCCGATGAGCCAACAGGTAATCTCGATACGCATATGGCACGCCAAGTGATGGATTTACTGCAAGAGATTAACCAACAAGGTACGACCTTACTGATGGTAACGCACGATAATGAACTGGCCCAACGTGCACATCGTAACATTCAAATTCTCGATGGCCAGTTAACCGATATCAACAAAAGCCAACTCACTGACTTAGCTGTTTAGAACATAGGTGCGACATGAAAGATTTATTTCAACTCGCCCTACAAGGCGTTAAACAAAAAGGCAAACTCACTATTTTGATGATAGCCAATTTGGTGATCGGAATCACATTATTGCTCACCATGAGTACCACGGTAAGTT
>Ga0209992_10002770_pt1 | contig 15556 bp, 11 predicted proteins | sample 2SBtaG_2_FD_182564 | JGI IMG/M metagenome (GOLD analysis project Ga0209992, IMG submission 182564) | Deep subsurface microbial communities from Kolumbo volcano to uncover new lineages of life (NeLLi) - 2SBTROV12_ACTIVE470 metaG (SPAdes)... | ecosystem: Environmental > Aquatic > Marine >... | reverse complement strand
TCCGCCATCACTTTCGTCAATGCCGCCGTCAACGTTGTCTTACCATGATCAACATGACCAATCGTGCCTACGTTGACATGTGGCTTAGACCTCTCAAACTTTGCTTTGGACATCAGCTATTTCTCCTTACTACACTCAACCCCATGACTTAAAACTACGACGCTTTTTTAATAATCACTTCGGCGATATTATTTGGCGCCTCTGCATATTTCTCAAACTGCATCGAATACGTCGCACGCCCCTGAGTAGCAGACCGAAGATCAGTCGCATACCCAAACATATCCGCTAACGGCACCTCACAACGAATAACTTTTCCAGACGCGGAATCCTCCATACCTTGAACCATTCCTCGTCGACGGCTTATGTCTCCGACAACATCACCCATATATTCTTCCGGAGTTACGACTTCAACTTTCATTACTGGCTCAAGGAGAACCGCACCTGCTTTCTTCGCGCCCTCTTTAAAACACATTGAACCAGCGATCTTAAAAGCCATTTCACTCGAATCCACGTCGTGGAACGAGCCATCGTAAAGGCTAACCTTCACATCGACCATGGGATACCCAGCCAGAACGCCATTCTCCATTTGTTCTTGCACACCTTTATCCACTGCGGGAATATATTCTTTTGGGATTACACCACCGACTATCCCATTAACAAATTGGTAACCTTCTCCCGCCGCGAGCGGTTCTATCCGCAACCAAACGTGTCCATATTGGCCTCGCCCACCCGACTGCCTAACAAACTTACCTTCCTGCTCGACAGGTTTATTTATAGTTTCTCTATAAGCAACCTGCGGGGCACCGACATTGGCCTCTACACTAAATTCCCTCCGCAATCGATCGACAATTATCTCTAAGTGCAACTCTCCCATCCCTGAAATAATCGTCTGACCTGACTCTTCGTCAGTATGCACGCGAAATGAAGGATCCTCTTGAGCCAATTTACTCAATGCAACTCCCATTTTTTCCTGATCCGATTTGGTCTTTGGCTCTACAGCAATAGATATTACAGGCTCAGGAAACTCCATACGCTCCAAAGTGATAATGTTTTTGGGATCACATAAAGTATCCCCAGTCGTTACATCTTTTAATCCGACCGCCGCCGCAATATCTCCAGCATGAACTTCTTTGATTTCTTCACGATTATTCGAGTGCATCTGAACAATCCGCCCAACCCTTTCCTTCCGACCTTTTACGGCGTTGTACACTGTATCACCTGATCGCAAAACACCTGAATAAACCCTAAAAAATGTCAACGTACCGACAAATGGATCCGTTGCAATTTTAAAGGCCAAAGCGGCAAACGGCTCGCTATCCGAAGGTGGTCGTTCGGCTTCTGTTTCGGCACTATCATCAAGGACACCCTTGATCGCAATCACTTCCGTTGGGGCAGGCAAAAAATTGACAACGGCGTCGAGCATTGCCTGGACACCCTTATTTTTAAACGCAGAACCACAGAGTGCTGGAACCATTTCATTTGCAAGTGTCCGCTCACGAAGACCTAACTTTATCTCCTCCACCGACAGCTCCCCATCATCCAAATACTTATCCATCAGCGAATCATTCGCTTCCGCCACCGCTTCCACAAGAACCTCACGGGCCTCTCGGCAATCATCAAGCATGTGGCCTGGGATCTCCCTTTCCTCGTACTCCGTGCCACGGGACTCTTCATCCCAATAAATCGCTTTCATGGAAATAAGGTCTACAACACCTTCGAATCCGTCCTCAGCCCCGATCGCTAGCTGTATAGGAACCACGTTACTCCCTAATCGTTCTCTTATCTGGCCGACCACACGCAAAAAATCCGCACCCGCCCGATCCATTTTATTTACAAACGCCAACCGAGGCACACCGTACTTATTGGCTTGCCGCCAAACCGTCTCAGATTGCGGCTCCACACCCCCAACAGCACAAAACACTGCGCACGCCGCATCGAGAACCCTCAACGATCGCTCTACCTCTATAGTAAAATCGACATGCCCCGGAGTATCAATTATATTAACTCTGTACTCTGGAAATTGGCCATTCATTCCCCGCCAAAAACAAGTGGTTGCAGCAGAGGTTATAGTAATGCCTCGCTCCTGCTCCTGTTCCATCCAATCCATTGTAGCCGCGCCATCATGCACTTCACCGATTTTATGCGAAACACCGGTATAAAACAGAACTCGCTCTGTTACAGTCGTCTTCCCTGCATCGATGTGAGCCATTATTCCGATGTTACGATATCTTTCGATTGGAGTTACCCGTGCCACGTCTTTACCTATTCAGCATTATATTTGATTAACCGATTACCTCATCACCACCGATAGTGGGAAAACGCTTTATTCGCCTCCGCCATCCGATGAGTATCTTCCCTCTTTTTGACAGCAGTGCCACGGTTTTCCGCAGCATCCATCAACTCGCCAGCCAGTCTAAATGGCATAGACTTCTCTCCTCTACGCCTCGCCGCATCAATTACCCAACGCATGGCCAACGCCATCCGCCGAGCTGGCCTAACCTCGACAGGCACTTGATAAGTAGCACCGCCTACCCGCCGTGATTTTACTTCAACGAGCGGCTGAACATTTGAGAGAGCCGTGCTCAACAAGTCAAGAGGATCGTCTGCAACCCGACCTTGAATACTATCCAAAGCCCCATAGACTATCCGCTCCGCAACAGGTTTTTTCCCACTTTCCATAACCATATTAATGAACTTCGCAAGAAGTTCACTCCCGTAACGCGGATCGGGGATAATTTCTCGTTTAGCAGCAAACCTTCTTCTGGACATGACAAATCCTATATCAACAAACCTTTTGATTAACTCTTAGGCCTTTTAGCACCATACTTTGAGCGGCCACGCCTTCTGCCGTCCACGCCCGCTGTATCCAAGCTACCCCGAACTACATGATAACGAACACCCGGCAGATCCTTTACTCGTCCACCACGAATCAAAACAACAGAGTGCTCCTGCAAATTGTGGCCTTCACCACCAATGTAACTCGTAACCTCTGCGCCATTCGTAAGCCTTACCCTAGCGACCTTCCTCAATGCAGAATTAGGTTTTTTTGGTGTAGTAGTATACACCCGAGTACATACTCCTCGCCGCTGCGGACACGCATCCAACGCGGGCACATTACTTTTCTCTTTTTTTCTACCACGCGGCTTTCTAACCAATTGGTTAATCGTAGCCATTTACATCTCCAAAAAATCCGTTGGGTACATTCAATAAAGTAGGACGTATACCATCAAAAGATGGACAGCACCCCCGTTTAGGCCTAGCAGGGCAAAAAGGTTTTTTGAAAAACTTATTGCCCACCCTGATGTGAATCCACCATGGTAGTAAAAAACATATCTTGTGTCAAGGACGTTCACCCCTAATTCCACCACATTTTTACAATTCGGATAAACCACGAAAATTAACGGGATGCCAACTAATCCTGAGCAAAAATAAACACAAAATCTATTTGCATTCGCCTCCTGATTTGCAAGAGCTCTTAGATATCTTCTGTGTTCAAAGCCTGCTTTAAAGCCTCTTCCAAATCTCCTGACTCACCATTCACAACTTCGCTTTCACCAACTATATTATCGAGCGATTTCTTTCTTTTTCTTTCACTATGATAAGCTAAACCTGTTCCTGCAGGGATCAGTCTCCCTACAATTACATTTTCTTTCAATCCGAATAGACTATCGCTCAACCCTCGTACAGCTGCCTCCGTCAACACGCGAGTTGTTTCTTGAAACGATGCAGCCGAAATAAACGAATCCGTAGAGAGTGAAGCCTTGGTTATTCCAAGCAAAATTTGTTGGAAATTCGCCGGAATACCACCCTTCTTCTCTACCCGCTCATTTTCTTCCAGAATACGAGACCGATCGACTTGCTCACCCATTAAAAAGGACGTACCCCCAGCATCCATTATCTCTACCTTTCGCAGCATTTGTCGGATAATCACCTCAATGTGCTTATCATTTATCTTTACACCTTGCAGCCTATATACATCTTGGATTTCCTTCACCAAATATGCCGAGAGCTCTTCTGACCCCCGTAATCTCAAGATATCTTGGGGAGTCATTTCACCTTCCGCAATAGTTTCGCCTTTTTCGATATGCTCTCCTTCAAAAACAGTCGTATGACGCCATTTTGGAATCAATGTTTCTATACGCTCACCATCGCTGTCCGTAATAACTATACGCTGCTTTCCTTTAGTCTCCTTACCAAAACTCACCGTACCGGTAGCTTCAGCTAAAATTGCTGGGTCTTTAGTTTTTCTACCTTCAAACAAATCGGCAACTCTTGGTAACCCTCCTGTTATGTCTCTTGTTTTGCTTGATTCTTGTGGCAACCGTGCGAGTACGTCGCCAACCTCTACCAAAGCTCCATCAGTTATACTAACAATCGCCCCAGCAGGCAGAAAATACTGAGCCGGTGCATCTGTAGTATCGGGAATGAAAACATCCTCTCCCTCTTCAGTAATAAGCTTCACCATCGGCCTGAGTTCTTTTCCAATCCCAACTCTTTGCTTGGGATCAATAACGACTAACGAGCTCAAGCCAGTAACCTCATCGGATTGCTGTTTAACAGTAACGCCATCAACAAAATCCACTAGCCGGACTTTCCCATTCACCTCAGTCACCACAGGATGCGTATGCGGGTCCCAACCAGCAATTACCTGGCCAGCGGAAACTTTTTTACCATCACCAGAAGTCAATACAGCCCCATAGGGAACTCTATAACGTTCACGTTCACGTCCGTGCTGATCAATAATGCAAACTTCTCCTGAGCGGGAAACAGCGACCAAGTTTCCTTCCTTATTTTCTACCGTTTTCAAATTCGAAAGTCTAATAGAGCCTACCGACTTAACTTCGATATTATTAATCGAAGCAGACCGAGAAGCAGCACCACCAATATGGAAAGTCCGCATCGTCAACTGAGTACCCGGTTCACCAATCGATTGGGCAGCAATTACCCCTACCGCCTCACCTATATTTACCCGATGACCCCGCCCAAGGTCCCGGCCATAACAAGCTGCACACACACCCTGTCTTGTATTACAACAGATCACTGAACGAACTTGGATTTGGTCAACCCCACGCTCTTCTAAAAAATTTACCCAGCTTTCATCTAAAAGAGTGCCCCTTTCTACTATTACATCATTATTTGAGGGATCAACCACATCCACCGCAACTACTCTCCCCAATACTCGCTCCGATAGGGGCTCCACTACATCTCCCCCCTCAATCATAGGCGCCATTAATAGGCCTTCGGTTGTTTCACAATCCAATTCCGTGATCACTAGGTCTTGAGCCACATCCACAAGCCGTCTCGTTAAATAACCCGAGTTTGCAGTTTTTAGAGCCGTATCTGCCAACCCCTTTCTAGCTCCATGGGTAGAGATAAAATACTGGAGAACATCCAATCCTTCTCGGAAATTGGCTGTAATTGGCGTTTCGATGATGGAACCATCAGGTTTTGCCATAAGTCCTCGCATTCCTGCTAGCTGCCGAATTTGTGCAGCTGAACCCCGAGCGCCAGAATCAGCCATCATAAATATTGAATTAAATGATTTTTGTGAGAGTTCCTGCCCATCTTGGTCTTTTATTTTATCTGACCCTAGACCACTCATCATTACTTTGGCCACCTGGTCATTTGCATGTGACCAAATATCAACAACTTTATTGTACCGCTCACCATCCGTCACCAAGCCGGAACCGTATTGATCTTGAATTTCCTTCACCTCTTTCTCAGCGGTTTCGATAATCCCAGTCTTCCCTTTAGGCACCTTCATGTCGTCAACACCGAATGAAATTCCAGCACGCGTCGCATGGGAAAATCCAAGGTACATTAATTTATCAGCAAAAATCACGGTTGATTTGATGCCTAAACTACGATAGCACGTGTCTATTAGCTGAGAAATAGCACTTTTGTTCAAATCTCTATTGATCAAATCAAAGGATAATCCATTAGGCACAATCGCCCAGATTAGAGCCCGTCCAACAGTAGTATCAACGCGTCTCACATTGACGGTTTCCACTCCATCCTCAAGTTTGGTCTTTTCGCTTACGCGCAGCTGAATCTGGGCTCGAAGCTCGACAACATTTTCGTGCAGCGCTCGAGATACCTCGTCTACATCAGCAAAGACCATACCCTGGCCTTTTCCTTTATGCACCTCCCTACTCATATAATACAAGCCGAGAACTACGTCTTGAGTTGGATTAATGATTGGCTCACCATTGGCAGGAGACAAAATGTTATTGGTGGCCATCATAAGGCTGCGAGCTTCAAGCTGAGCCTCAATAGATAATGGCACATGAACGGCCATCTGATCTCCATCAAAATCCGCATTAAACGCCGTACAAACCAGGGGATGCAATTGAATTGCTTTACCCTCAATCAGCATTGGCTCAAACGCTTGGAGACCCAGCCTGTGAAGCGTTGGCGCCCTATTGAGAAGAATAGGATGCTCACGAATAACTTCTTCCAATATATCCCAAACACTCGCACTTTCTTTCTCAACAATCTTTTTCGCAGCTTTTATGGTGGTAGCTAGTCCACGAAGCTGAAGCTTACTGAAAATAAATGGCTTGAACAATTCCAGTGCCATCTTTTTAGGCAACCCACACTGGTGAAGCTTGAGGGTAGGGCCAACTACAATTACTGACCGCCCAGAGTAATCTACACGTTTGCCCAATAAATTTTGACGAAACCGGCCTTGCTTCCCTTTAATCATGTCTGCAAGAGACTTCAACGGACGCTTATTCGTACCAGTGATCGCTCGTCCACGCCGCCCATTATCGAGCAACGCATCCACTGACTCTTGCAACATCCTTTTTTCATTACGGACGATTATATCTGGCGCGTTCAAGTCTAATAAACGTTTTAGTCGATTATTTCTATTAATTACCCTGCGATATAAATCGTTTAAATCGGATGTCGCAAATCGTCCCCCATCCAGGGGAACAAGAGGCCGGAGCTCTGGCGGGAGAACCGGTAATACCTTCAAAACCATCCACTCGGGTCTATTCCTTGACGACAATAAAGCTTCAATCACTTTTAGTCGTTTAGAGAGTTTTCTAATTTTTGTTTCCGACTTCGTTTGACTAATACCCTCTCTTAATTTGGCAACCTCGCTTTTGAGGTCCATTCCCTTAAGAATTTCATAGATCGCCTCGGCCCCCATTTTAGCGACAAACTCATCACCGAATTCCTCCACTGCTTTAAGATATTCGTCATCGGTAAGTAGATCACCACTGTTTAAAGTAGTAAGACCTGGATCAATGACAACAAAAGCCTCAAAGTAAAGGACACACTCGATTTCTCTAAGCGTCATATCCAACAGCAATGCAATACGAGAAGGCAAGGACTTAAGAAACCAAATATGAGCGACCGGACTAGCGAGCTCAATATGCGCCATTCGTTCGCGCCGCACCTTGGAAAGCGTAACCTCCACACCACATTTCTCACAGATCACTCCACGGTGTTTAAGTCTTTTATATTTCCCACAAAGACATTCATAATCATGAACTGGCCCAAAGATTTTGGCACAGAAAAGCCCATCACGTTCTGGCTTAAAAGTCCGATAATTAATAGTCTCTGGCTTTTTAACCTCTCCATATGACCATGAACGGATCATATTCGGTGAAGCCAATCCAATTCGAATCATGTCAAACTCTTTAGCCTGACCTTGTCGTTTTAAGAACTTAAGTAGATCTTTCAACAGAATTCTCCATTACTTCGGTTTTCAAGCTTTTCACTGAAAAATTGCTTAATCGGGAAAAACACTGGAATGAGTCAATTACGAATCTTCTTGCTCTAATTCGATATCTATAGCTAAAGACCTAATTTCCTTTATCAGCACATTAAACGACTCTGGCATACCCGCATCCATTCGATGGTCGCTGTCTACTATATTTTTATACATTCGAGTCCTTCCACTAACATCATCTGACTTAACCGTTAACATTTCCTGAAGCGTATAAGCCGCACCGTATGCTTCAAGCGCCCAAACCTCCATCTCTCCGAATCGCTGGCCACCAAATTGCGCCTTACCACCTAATGGCTGCTGTGTTACTAAGCTATAGGGCCCCGTCGAACGCGCATGCATTTTGTCATCGACAAGGTGATTCAATTTAAGCATATACATGTACCCCACCGTCACCTCGCGATCAAATGGGTTTCCAGTCCGTCCATCGAACAACTGAATTTGCCCCGATTGTGGAAGTCCAGCCAAATTCAAGAGCGATTTAATTTCTTTCTCAGAGGCACCGTCGAAAACCGGAGTCGCCATAGGCACCCCATCAACAAGATTCGATGCAAGCTCCAAAATAGATTCATCGTCAAGCTGATCGAGATTTTCTTTCCTACCACTGCTATTGTATATTTGATCTAATAATTGACGGATCTCTATGATCCCTGCCTGAGCCTGGAGCATAGACCCAATTTTTTTACCGATTCCTTTTGCCGCCCACCCAAGGTGAGTCTCTAACACCTGGCCAATATTCATTCTTGAAGGCACACCCAATGGATTAAGCACAACATCCACCGGTATTCCGTCCTTCGTAAAAGGCATATCCTCAACTGGAACCACTTGTGATATGACACCTTTATTCCCATGTCGTCCCGCCATCTTATCTCCTGGCTGGACTCGGCGTTTAACTGCGAGATAGACCTTTACCATCTTCAATACACCAGGAGCTAGGTCATCACCCATCATTATTTTTTTACGCTTCTTTTCAAATAGCAAGTTACACTGCTGCTTTTGGTTTTCGATCTGCTCAACCATTCCTTCCAGTTGGATATTACGGTCCTCATCTTGTAGGCGGATATTCAACCAATCCTTCCTGCTAATTTCATCCAGATGCTCTACGGTTATTTTACTACCAGACGTCATACCAGAAGGCCCCGATTCCACGACCTGTCCTTCGAGCAAGCGTGCAACTCGATCATAAATATCATTTTCAACAATCCTAAGCTGATCATCCAAATCTTTTTTGAACCGATCAACCTCAGCCTGTTCCAATTGCAACGCACGTTCATCCTTTTTTACGCTATCCCTTGTAAACACTTGAACATCGATGACAGTCCCATCCATACCAGACGGAACCCGCAAAGACGTATCCTTAACATCTGATGCCTTCTCCCCAAAAATGGCTCGGAGTAGTTTTTCTTCCGGCGTTAGCTGTGTTTCACCTTTCGGCGTAACTTTACCGACCAGAATATCACCTGTTTTGACCTCCGCCCCAATATAAACAATTCCCGATTCATCTAGCTTCGATAACGCGCCTTCACCGACATTAGGGATATCAGCAGTAATTTCTTCCGAACCCAATTTTGTATCTCTTGCCACACAGGTATTTTCTTCTATATGAATCGAAGTAAACCGATCTTCCTGTAAAACTCGCTCAGAAATTAAAATGGAATCCTCAAAGTTATAACCATTCCAGGGCATGAAGGCCACGAGGAGATTTTGTCCTAGCGCCAACTCTCCCATGTCAGTTGACGACCCATCTGCCAATACGTCTCCTTTGTTTACGATATCGTTGGGCTTAATTAAAGGTTTTTGATTAATACACGTATTCTGGTTTGACCTTGTGTATTTGATCAGGGTGTAAATATCAACCCCAGGCTCGCCAGATTGGGTCTCTTCATCATTAACACGCACAACTATCCTTCCGGCATCAACTGAATCAACTACACCAGAACGATTGGCAACTACCGTAACCCCAGAATCTTTAGCAACTGCTCTCTCCATGCCTGTTCCAACAAGCGGTTTTTCCGCCTTTAACACTGGCACAGCTTGGCGCTGCATATTCGAACCCATCAACGCTCTATTAGCATCATCATGCTCTAAAAATGGGATCAAGGATGCTGCAACCGACACAATCTGCTTAGAAGATACATCCATTAGCTGGACTGCATCCGCCGAATACAATGCAAACTCATCTTTATGTCGACACGAAACTAATTCCTCTACTAATCTACCATCACCATCCACCCTCGCGCTAGCTTGCGCGATCACATATTGCCCCTCTTCTATTGCCGACAAATACTCAACTTCGTCACTAATAATTCCGTCCACGACTTTGCGATACGGGGTTACCAAAAAGCCGTATTCGTTTGTTTTCGCATATACAGCCAATGAATTAATCAACCCTATATTTGGCCCTTCTGGTGTTTCAATGGGACAAACCCGACCATAGTGAGTGGTGTGCACATCACGCACTTCAAAACCCGCCCGTTCTCTGGCGAGCCCACCAGGACCTAATGCCGAAACTCGCCGCTTGTGGGTTACTTCAGAAAGAGGATTATTCTGATCCATAAATTGAGACAATTGGCTGGATCCAAAGAATTCTTTAATTGCGGCAGCAACTGGTTTTGCATTAATAACTTCTTGCGGCATCAGGTTTTCCGAATCAGGAAGGGACAGCCGCTCCTTTACTGCCCGCTGTACTCGAACCAAGCCTACGCGAAACTGATTTTCAACCATCTCCCCAACCGAACGAACCCGCCGATTACCCAAATGATCAATGTCATCAACGACTCCCCGCCCATTTCTTATATCGATCAGTTCCTTGAGGACTTCGATAATATCCTCCTTCATCAATATCCCTTCCCCAATAATTTCCTCCCGCCCAAGCCGACGGTTGAATTTCATTCGCCCTACAGCTGATAAATCATACCGCTCGATGTTGAAAAAAAGATTATTAAAGAGATTTTCCGCAGCATCCTTTGTGGGTGGTTCGCCCGGACGCATCATTCTGTATATCTCAACTAATGCCTCGAGTTGCGTTTCCGCGAGATCGATCTTTAGCGTTTGCGAAATGTACGGACCACGGTCAAGATCATTAACAAACAAAGTTTTAATCTCGGTAATACCAGCCTCAACGACTTGCTGGAACAGCTCGTCGGTGATCTCTGCATTTACTGGGGCAATAACCTCACCAGTTTCCCTGTCCACCAAAGGCTCAGCAATCATTTTTCCCAACAAATGATCCCCAGGCATTTTAAGATCCGTTAATTCCGCCTTGGTCATTTGCCGAATATGCTTAGCAGTAATACGGCGACCTTCTCTAATTGTCGTCTTTTCGTCAATGCTAATATCAAAATCGGCGATTTCTCCCTGCAACCGCTCCGGAACCAACTTCAGAAATATCTCGCCCTGCTCAATCTTATATTCGTTTGTTTCATAAAATATATTGATTATTTCCGCCCTGGTATAACCCAATGCTCTCAAAAGCACGGTAGACGGCAATTTCCGGCGACGATCAATACGAACAAAAACACAATCTTTGTGGTCGAATTCGAAATCGAGCCACGAACCACGATACGGGATCACGCGAGCGTTGAAGAGTAACTTACCGGATGAATGAGTTTTTCCTTTGTCGTGGTCAAAAAAGACTCCAGGCGAACGATGTAACTGCGAAACTATTACACGTTCTGTTCCGTTTATAACAAAAGTACCCGTGGGCGTCATCAAGGGCAACTCGCCCATGTAGACTTCTTGCTCTTTTATATCTTTGACGACTTGAGATTTTGCAGGCGCATCTTTATCATAGATCATGAGTCGAACCAAAACCCGCAAGGGCGCAGCATAAGTAGCCCCTCTTTGCCGACATTCCGCAACATCGAAAGTTGGCTCGCCGAGCCTATAGCTTACATACTCTAAGATGGAGTAACCGGAATGGCTTGTAATCGGAAACACCGATTTAAAAGCGGTGTGCAAACCCTTATCTCTGCGCTTTTCTGCCGGCACACCTGCTTGCAACAAAGAAGCGAAAGAATCAATTTGTGTTGACAAAAGATAAGGAACCTCCAATACCTCTGGAAGATTACCAAAACTATTTCGAATACGTTTTTTCTCGGTAAAAGAGTAGACCATATCTTTCCTTACCTCAGATCACAATAAAAACCCAACATGCACAAAAGGCCAGCGATCCTCAACCGCCAGCCACTTCTGCAGATAAAATATTTGCCCCGGATTACTTAATTTCGATTTGGGCTCCAGCTTCCTCAAGTTCCTTTTTAATTTCCTCAGCTTCCTCCGTGGTAACCCCCTCCTTAATGGTCGCCGGAGTACTTTCGACTTGCGACTTAGCTTCCTTCAACCCTAACCCAGTAATTTTGCGTACAGCCTTAATCACGGCTACTTTATTCGACCCAAAACTACTCATTACAACATTAAACTCCGTTTTTTCTTCCGCAGCAGCAGGGGCATTATTTGCAGCAGGAGCTGCCGCTACAGCGGCAGCAGCTGACACACCAAACTTCTCTTCCATCGCAGAAATCAGATCAACAACATCCATTACACTCATACTCGAGATAGCTTCCAAAATTTCTTCTTGCGAAACCGCCATTATCTATACCTCTAATTTATTAATAAATTGACACTGCTTATGCCGCTTGTTTTTGGTCCCTAATCGCGGCGACAGTACGCACCAACTTCGAGTGCGGCTCAGCCAATGTACGTACAAACTTTTCTACGGGAGCCTTCATAACCGCCATAAGCAAACTCAAAGCTTGATTCCGATTTGGGAGCGCCGCGAGACGATCAAGGTCATTTGCACTATAAACACGACCACCTATAGCGCCAATCTTTGGTATAAGCCTCTCGTGTTCTTTACTAAAATCCTTGAACACCCGAGCAGCAGCACCAGGCTCCTCCGTAGAAAATCCAAGAATTAATGGCCCTAGTAACCCCTCCTTCATACACTCGAACTCAGTACCATCAACCGCCTTACGCGCAAGCGTATTCTTCACAACTCGAAGAAAAACCCCCATATCCCGCGCGTTTTTACGAAGTTCAGTAAGCTCGGTTACCGTAAGACCCCTATATTCTGCCGCAACCGCAGAAACCGCTTCTTGGGCAACAGCGGAAACTTCAGCAACAACCGTTTTTTTCTGATCTAAGCTCAATGCCATTTGCAAATACCTCCTAGAATAAAACTGAACGGTAAAACACTATAAAAAAATGATCGCGTTACCATACACCCTTAACGGCTTTCATTTTACCGGCAACTATCCCAGCTCCAATCCACCGTCTACGCAGGCTATTATATTAAGCGCTGTACACACCTGCGGTCTTTGACGGTTACCGACACTGCGGCAACCCAAAGTCTTGCGCCTATACTGAAACGCTCGCCAGATCAACCCAAAGGCCAGGACCCATTGTGGTTGAAATAGAGATTCTTTTCATATAAACGCCCTTAGCCGAACTCGGCTTTGCTTTTTTTAAATCAGCCAACAACGCATCTAGATTTCCCTTCAATGCGTTTATGTCAAAATCTATTTTGCCAATTCCACAGTGGATAATGCCCGCCTTGTCTGTTCTATACCTTACTTGACCTGCTTTTGCATTCTTAACAGCTGTAGCTACATCTGGCGTAACCGTACCGACCTTCGGATTCGGCATTAAACCTCGTGGGCCCAATATCTGCCCTAGCTTCCCTACGACCCTCATAGTATCAGGGGAAGCAATTACCACATCAAAACTGAGGTCCCCCCCCTTTATTACCTCGGCCAAATCATCCATCCCTACGACATCTGCCCCTGCCAATTTTGCAGCCTCAGCATTCTCACCAGTAGCAAAAACAGCAACCCGGACATTCTTACCAGTACCATTTGGCAGTACCGTAGCACTACGAACTACTTGATCTGTTTTTCTAGGATCAACACCTAAATTTATGGCAACATCGACCGACTCGTTAAACTTCACGGAAGATATTTCTTTCAAAACCTTAATCGCGTCCTCGATCGGATATTGATTCAAACGGTCAAATTTTTCCCCACAGGCTTTTTTTCTTTTCGACAGTTTCGCCATCATTCACCTTCCACATCTAATCCCATACTTCTCGCACTACCAGCTATTATTCGAATAGCCGCATCCAAATCCGAGGCGTTCAAATCATCCATTTTTGTTTTTGCTATTTCCTCGAGCTGCTCACGAGAAACCTTACCTACCTTAACGGTATTCGGCGTACTGCTCCCTTTTTCCAACCCCATTATTTTTTTTAATAGTACCGAAGCAGGTGGTGTTTTAGTTATAAATGTAAAGCTACGATCACTATAGACCGTTATAATTACCGGTATAAGCATCCCTTTCTCCATGCTCTGCGTCTGAGCATTAAATGCTTTACAAAATTCCATGATATTAACGCCATGCTGACCAAGAGCCGGCCCAACCGGCGGACTTGGATTCGCTTCACCTGCTTTTACCTGCAACTTAATAAAAGCTTCAACTTTTTTTGCCATCTATTTCACTCCTAACCGGCTCAAGCACCACACAAACACCCCTAAATTACGAACCTGAATAAATCCCATTAGCTCAGAAGGAAATCAGATAATTCCTAAGATGGAAACCTGAAACCTGGGAATTTTAACCTTTCTCCACCTGCCCAAAATCCAATTCGACCGGAGTTGTCCTACCGAAAATCGAAACAGAGACAGATAGTTTGTTTTTTTCGTAATGAACCTCTTCAACCACACCATTAAAATCCTTAAATGGGCCGTCAATAATACGAACAACCTCTCCAGGCTCAAACAAAATCTTGGGTCGCGGTTTATTAACACCTTCCTCTACACTATTCAGAATCTTATTAGCTTCTTGATCGGTAATCGGTGCAGGCCTATCTGACGTACCCCCGATAAACCCCAAAACCCGAGGCACGCTTTTAACCATATGCCACGTTTCATCATTCAATTCCATTTGCACAAGCACATATCCTGGAAAAAATTTTCGATCACTCTTCCGTTGCTGACCCATTCGCATCTCAACAACCTCCTCCGTGGGCACCAAAATCTCTCCAAAAAATCGCTCCAGATTCTCGCGTTTAATGAGCTCCTCTAGCGACCGTTTAACTCTGTATTCATAGTTAGAATAGGCATGAACAACGTACCACCTCAAAGTCATTCTAACTACCCTGCCCCGTCAAAAGCCTTACACCCCAAAGGAAAAACATATCAAGCAACCAAAGAATAACGCCTACAACCGTTACCATTAACATGACAATTAACGTTGTTTGTATAGTTTCCTGCCTGGTAGGCCAAACAACCTTCCTTATTTCAGTTCTAGCGTCCGCACAAAAACTCCAAAGAATTTGTCCCTGAGTTGTCGTCAAACCCAAAAATAGCGAAACTATACACACCCCAATCAAACCTAAAACACGATACAGTAAAGAATATTCCGCAAAGTAATAAAAACCACTAATCGCTGATACTACAAGCACCAAAGAAAATAACAATTTAAGTGAATCCAAAACCGAAGAAGCTGGTTCCGACTGAACAGACATTTATAAAATCCCGATCTTATATAATTTTTAAAAACAAATAATCTTCAACTGGCAGGCCAGGAGGGAATCGAACCCCCAACCTGCGGTTTTGGAGACCGCTGCTCTGCCAATTGAGCTACTGACCTGTATAGGCTGAAATCTTATGATGGTACTTAACCCTGCTGAGGAATTATTCGAATATTTTGGAGACTACACCAGCACCCACCGTACGACCACCTTCACGTACCGCAAACCGCAATCCATCTTCCATCGCAATCGGTGCTATTAACTTCACCTTCACTTGAATATTGTCCCCT
>Ga0209992_10002769_pt1 | contig 15562 bp, 14 predicted proteins | sample 2SBtaG_2_FD_182564 | JGI IMG/M metagenome (GOLD analysis project Ga0209992, IMG submission 182564) | Deep subsurface microbial communities from Kolumbo volcano to uncover new lineages of life (NeLLi) - 2SBTROV12_ACTIVE470 metaG (SPAdes)... | ecosystem: Environmental > Aquatic > Marine >... | reverse complement strand
AATCACCATAGCAGGCACCGGCTACGTTGGCCTTTCCAACGCTATGCTGTTGTCTCAAAATCATGAAGTAATTGCCCTTGATATCATCCCTGAGAAGATTGAACAACTTAACAACAAAATCTCTCCTATAGTAGATGCTGAGATTACAGATTTTCTAACTAATAAAAACCTTAACTTTACTGCAACCCTTGATAAAGAACTAGCATACAAAAATGCAGACTTTGTCATCATCGCCACCCCAACTGATTACGATACTACTAACAACTACTTTAATACCGCTTCGGTAGAAGCGGTTATTCAAGACGTTATTGATATTAATCCTGATGCAGTGATGATTATTAAATCAACGGTACCAGTTGGCTACACTCAAAGTATTAAAGATAAGTTTAATATTGATAACATTATCTTCTCACCAGAGTTCTTAAGAGAGGGTTTAGCACTTCATGACAATCTATACCCTTCACGCATTATTGTCGGTGAGATATCAGATAGGGCCAAGGTGTTTACCAACCTTCTGCAAGAAGGCGCTATAAAAGAAGATATAGATGTTTTATTTACGCACTCTACTGAAGCAGAAGCAGTAAAGCTTTTTAGTAATACTTACCTTGCCATGAGAGTCTCATACTTTAATGAGCTTGACTCTTACGCAGAGGCGCATAATCTAGACTCAAAGCAAATCATCGAAGGTGTTGGGCTTGATCCAAGAATTGGATCGCACTATAACAATCCTAGCTTTGGCTATGGTGGTTACTGCCTACCTAAAGACACTAAGCAACTTAAAGCCAATTATCAAGATGTACCAAATGCGTTAATCAGTGCTATTGTTGATGCCAACTCAACTAGAAAAGATTTTATCGCAGATTCAATCATTGCCAAACAACCGAAGGTTGTTGGTGTACATAGGTTGATTATGAAGTCTGGCTCTGATAACTTTAGAGCATCATCTATTCAAGGTATTATGAAACGCATTAAAGCCAAAGGCATTGAGATGGTAATCTATGAGCCTGTGCTTACTGAACAAGGAGAGAGTGAGTTCTTCCATTCAAAAGTAATAAAGAATTTAGATGAATTTAAGCAAATCAGTGATGTGATTGTTGCTAATAGAATGGTTGATGAGCTTGGTGATGTTAAAGATAAGGTTTATACGAGAGACTTGTTTAATTCAGATTAATAAATAACAGGATTTATATGAAAATATTAGTAACAGGATCAGCGGGCTTTATTGGTTCGGCGTTATCAATTAGACTACTTGACCGTGGTGATGAAGTTATCGGTATTGATAACCATAATGATTATTATGATCCAGCTTTAAAAGAGGCGCGCCTAGCAAGACATGCTGATCATCCGAACTACACACACATCAGAATGAACCTTGAAGATAGAGAAGGCATGGCAAAACTTTTTGAGGAGCATCGATTCGAAGGCGTGGTTAACCTTGCAGCACAGGCAGGTGTTAGGTATTCGATTGAGAACCCTCTAGCCTATATTGATACAAACTTAGTGGGTTTTGCTCACATTCTCGAAGGTTGTCGACATAATAAAGTAGGGCATCTGGTCTATGCATCATCAAGTTCTACTTATGGTCTTAACACCAAGCAACCATTCTCAACCCATGAAGCGGTCAATCACCCGGTGAGCTTGTATGCTGCTACTAAGAAAGCCAATGAGCTTATGGCGCACACTTATTCTCATCTTTATGATTTGCCTACGACAGGATTAAGATTCTTTACTGTTTACGGACCCTATGACAGACCAGACATGGCACTACAAAAGTTCACTCGGGCCATCATGGCAGATGAACCTATTACAGTGTTTAACTACGGCAAGCATAGAAGAGACTTCACCTATATTGATGATATCGTAGAAGGCATTATCAGAATACTAGATAGACCTGCACCACCTAACCCAGACTGGGATAGTAACAATCCAGATCCTGCAACGAGTAGCGCACCATACAGAGTTTATAATATTGGTAATAATAATCCAGTAGAGCTCATGGATTACATTGAAGCATTAGAAGCCTCATTGGGCAAAAAAGCAGAAAAAGAGCTGCTGCCACTCCAACCAGGAGATGTGCCAGATACTTATGCAGATGTGGATGATTTAGTTAAAGAGTTTGGATACAAGCCAAGTATGAGTGTTAAGCAGGGTGTTGAGAATTTTGCGGTGTGGTATAAGGAATACAACAACCTTTAATAGAATTTTTATGAAAACCCCAAACACCATCTATCACAACGCAACCGTTACTCGTGAACGACGTAACCAACTGAATAAACACAAATCAACCGTCATTTGGTTTACTGGCCTATCAGGCTCAGGCAAGTCAACGCTTGCTCACTCGGTAGAGGAAGAATTGCACAATCTAGGTTGCAGAACCTTTGTTCTGGATGGGGACAATGTACGCCATGGCTTATCATCAAATTTAACTTTTAGTGATAATGACCGCAAAGAAAATATTAGAAGAATTGGTGAAACAGCTAAATTAATGATGGAGGCTGGCGTTATTGCTATGACTGCATTTATTAGTCCATTTAAGAAAGATCGAAATCTCGTTCGACAATTATTACCTCAAGGGGATTTTATTGAGATCTTCTGTAAGGCCAGTCTAGAGACCTGTGAGTCAAGAGATGTAAAAGGCCTATACAAACGCGCACGTGCTGGAGAAATTAAGAACTACACAGGTATTGACTCTCCTTATGAAGCACCTGGCAATCCAGAGCTGATTATTGATACTAAGGGTAAGTCATTAGAAGAGTCTGTTGCCAAGGTGATTGACCTTTTAAAATCTAAGAGGATTATTGATTAATCATGAACACACTTGATCAAATTAATATTCAGGATATTGTCACCATTGCTAAAGAAGCTGGCAATGCTATTATGCAGGTCTACAAGCAAGATTTTGAAGTTGAATACAAGCAAGACAGTTCGCCATTAACTCTAGCTGATAAAAAAGCCAATGACATTATTGAAGATGGTTTAAATCAACTCTCTGTTAACTTCCCTATTCTATCTGAAGAAGGTAAAGAGATTCCTTATGAGGATAGAAAACATTGGGAGTATTTTTGGTTGATTGACCCATTAGATGGCACCAAAGAGTTTGTAAAGAAGAATGGTGAATTTACCGTTAATATAGCGCTCATTTATAAAGATACACCAGTACTTGGTGTGGTCTATGCCCCAGCGCTAGATGTGTGTTACTGGGCAAAGCAATATGAAGGCGCATTTAAAGATGGACAAAGGCTTCCTTTAAAAACAGAAAGCCAACGAAAAACATACAAGATTGTCGCTAGTAGGTCTCATATGTCTAATGAGACGCAAGCGTTTATCGATGCGATAGACACAGGCAAAGAAAAAGAGCTGATCTCAATTGGCAGTTCTCTGAAAATATGCTTAGTTGCAGAAGGCGAGGCTGACATATACCCAAGGCTTGGGCCGACGATGGAATGGGATACGGGGGCTGCACATGCAATTGTTAACGAATCAGGAAAGAGTCTGGAGAAATATATGAATAGTAAGTATTCAAAACATGAATACAACAAAGAGGACTTGTTGAATCAGTGGTTTGTAGTGTGTTAGTTGATTAACCTGAGTAAATATAATTAATGTCGCCAGGATTTAATAAAAGTTTTTTCACGGGAAATTTTGTCAGTGTAACGTATGATGCCATCTCTCAAATACTAGGATTAGTCTGGATAGTTTTATTGACTAAATCTCTTGGACCTGAAGGGTATGGTGTGTATGGATATGCCATGGCTGTCCTGACAATTATTTTGGTATTTTCAGAAGCCGGTTTGCCAATGCTAGTTATGAGAGAAGTAGCGTCAGCACAAAGTAAAGCAGATTGGGGATTGTTGCGAGGACTTGTATTTAGGTCGATTCAAGTCGCATTATTTTTGTCAATTTTTATCTATATTTTTGGCCTGACCATTCTAAATTCTTTTGATCTATTACAATCAAATCATAACGCCACTTTTTATTATATGTTGCTGATAATACCAATTGCAACACTATATAAATTAATTACTTATTTATTCAGCGGCTTGCAGTATCGGCTAACAGGCAGATTTTTAGATGTGGTTCTAAGGCCAATATTGGTTTTGATTTTAGTTTTTACAAGTTTAGAGTTGACCAGCCCCCAAGCGGCAATACTTGTGCAATTATTGTCTGCTGCGGTAGCATTATTTATTTCAGTATTTGTTCTTAAACATCTTATTCCTCGAAATTTTTTTGGAATAGAGGCCAAGTACAAGAACAAAGAATGGCTAAAAAGTCTTTTGCCATTCACATTTATTAGTGCCTCAACCATCTTGAGTACACAGACAGATTTAATTATGATTGCATGGATTTTACCAATGGAAGATGTTGGAATTTATAGAACTGCAGTGCATTTATCTACAATGGCATCATTTGGATTAATTGCGATTAATGGTTTTATAGCGCCAAGAATAGCATTCTTATATGCCCAAAAAAATATGCAAGAGATGCAAGAAATGGTAACTTTCAGCGCAAAGTTAATAACAGCAATAGCTACTTTAATTTCCCTTGTTTTTATATTCATGGGTGAAATGATTATTAAATTATTATTTGGCGGAGATTTTATAGAGGGGGTTTCAGTGTTAAATATTTTAATATTTGGGCAAGTTTTTAACGCATTTTTTGGATCAGTGGGTTTTTTATTAAATATGACTAATAATGAGAGTTACTCTGCTCGTATATTGCTGTTTTCAACAGTAATAAATATAGGATTAAATATTATTATGATACCTGTATATGGCATAGAAGGGGCTGCATATGCGTCAGTAGTAAGTGTAATTTTTTGGAATATATTTTTATATAAGGCAGTAGTTAGCAAGCTAAAAATTAATCCATTCTTCTTTAATATTTCTAGAAAAAATATCTATGAATAAACCAAACACATTTATTATAGGAGCGCCAAAATGCGGAACTACTGCAATGGCCAAGTACTTATCCGAGCATAATCAGGTTTTTGTGAGTAATCCAAAAGAACCACATCATTTTAATGTGGATTTGAATGAAGGGCTGTATAAAGATAAGGCCAAGTATTTAAAATTATTTGATCGGGCAGATAGTCATCATTCTAGAATTTGTGAGGCATCTGTATGGTATTTATATTCAAAAGAAGCGGTACAAGAAGTTCTTAACTTTAATCCAGATTCAAAATTTATCGTAATGTTGAGAAACCCTGTGGAGATGGTTTATTCATTGCATGAGCAAATGGTATTTTCAGGCTATGAAACAGAATTGGATTTTTTTCAGGCGTGGAATATGCAAACTCTTAGAAAAAACGGAGTGAAAATACCTTCTTTTTGTAAAGAGCCTAAATTGTTAATGTATAAAGATGCATGCTCGTTAGGCTCTCAGTATGAACGCATTCTTAAGGCAATACCTAAAGGGCGGTTGTTAACAATACTTTTTGACGATTTCAAAGATGATCCAACAATAGTTTGGAAAAATGTAGAAAATTTTCTCAATATCTCGCACAATAAGCGTATTAACTTTCCAAAAATAAATGCAGCAAAAGAAAGAAAGAGCTTAGGCGTTAAAAGAATTAATGATCTGTACTATAGATACCGAACAGCATTAAATATTCCAGGCCTAGGGACTGGAATATTCTCTTTTTTAGAAAAATGGAATAAAAGAGAGAGAGAAAGGAAGGCCTTGCCAAATGAGATTAAAAATAAATTAATAATAGAGTTCTCTAGCGAAATAGAAAAGTTAGAGACTTTGCTTAATAGGGATCTGTCTGCATGGAAAGAATAGTACTTTTCTATTTAACAAAAGAAAGATGAAAATTATAATATTTATACATGCTTTAACCTCAGGTGGCGCGGAAAGAGTGGGGGTTAATCTTGCTAATCGATGGGCTGAAAGTGGACACAATGTTACAATTTTGACACTTTCTGATGTGTGTAATGATTTTTACAAGGTTAATGAAAATGTTAATAGAATTGGATTGAGCTTGTCTGGAGAAAGTACAGGAAAATTTAGATCAATAGTTGAAAATATAAACAGAATTAGAGAAATTAGATTTTTATTAAAAAAATTACAGCCTGATATTGCCTTGTCGTTTATGGGAACTGCGAATGTTATACTAGGAATTGCATCAATTGGAATAAAAAATATTGGTTTTATAGGTTCTGAGCGTACGCATCCACCAGAAGTTCCTCTACCTTATGAATGGGATTATTTAAGAAAAATTATTTATAGAAAATTAGATTCAATTGTTGTATTGACAGACGAGACCGCCTTATGGATGAATAAAAATATTGATACACAGCGTATTGATATAATACCAAATGCGGCTATATGGCCAATACCCTTGTATAAGCCTGTTATAACACCAAATTTTAAAATAGACGATAAAGTATTGCTTGCTGTAGGAAGGTTAAGTGAAGAGAAAAGATTTGATGTGCTTATCTCGATTTTCTCTCATATAACTGACAGATTTCCAGAATGGAAGTTATGCATAGTAGGCGAAGGTAGTGAAAGATTCTTTCTAGAAAAACTAATTCATACTTTAAAGCTTGAGAAGCAAGTATTTTTAGTCGGTCGGGTTGGCAATATAAATCAATGGTATGAATCATCAGATATTTACTTGATGAGCTCCAGGGTCGAAGGCTTTCCAAACACCTTGGTTGAGGCTATGTCATCTGGGTTGGCTGCAATTAGCTTTGATTGTGACACGGGGCCAAGAGATATTATAAAAAATAGAGTGAATGGCTTGCTAATTAGAAATAATGATCTTTATGCTTTTAATGAAGCTATAGTCGAGCTAATGATAGACGAAAAAATGCGTAAAAGGCTTTCAAAAAATGCCTTAGAGATCCGAAAAAAATATTCAATAGATAAAATCGACAAGTTGTGGATGAATTTATTCACAGATATTTGTAACCACAAGAGTTGATAGTTAGTCTTATGAAAAAACATAAAATTTTCTTTTTAATACCTACATTGGATGGTGGTGGAGCTGAAAGAGTAATGATAACTTTACTCAAACACATGGATTATGAATTATTTAATGTTTATTTTATTGTTGTGAATTTGCATAATCAAGCGTTTCTTGAAAGCGTAGATAAGAGGGCTAAATTAGTTGATCTAAATATTAAAAGGGTTAGCAATGCACTACCAAAAATTATTTATTTGATATGGAAGCATAGGCCAAAATTAGTATTCTCTACCCTTGGACATTTAAATTTAGCTTTAGCCTCGGTTAAGTTCTTATTACCATCCTCAGTTAGGACTATTGCTAGAGAGACTAATTTAGTAAGTTATGAGGTCAAGAATAACAAGTATCCAGATGCATGGATATGGTTATATAAGGCAGTTTACAAAAGACACGATCTAATTATTTGTCAATCTCAGGACATGTTGGATGATGTTGTAGAAATTATAGGCGCTCAAGGCAATAAGTTAAAAGTTATTAATAATCCTGTTGATATAGAAAGTATTAAGGAGTTGGCTGATTGTAATAATGTCATTCAATATAATATAAAAGGTGGTTTAGTGCTAATTTCGGCAGGTAGGCTAGCCCCCCAAAAAGGGTTTGATGTCTTAATTGAGGCAATTTCATTGATTGATGCTGATATACATCTAATTATTGCAGGGACTGGTATGGAAGAATCGAAATTAAAATTTCTTTCTGAAGAAAAAGGTGTTTCAGATAGGGTTCATTTTATTGGATTTCAAAACAACCTTTACGCATGGATTGCATGTGCTGATGCTTATATTTTATCATCTAGATACGAAGGGTTTCCAAATGTTTTATTAGAAGCTCTAGCTTGTGGGAAGTCAATTATAGCAACTCCTACACCGGGAGGAATTAAAGAAATTTTAAGTGATATAGAAGGGTGTGTTATTACTAATGGAATGAGCGCAAAGTCATTGGCGGATGGAATCAAGCGATGGCGGAATTTGCCCTATCATGATATTAAAGGTAGCGATATAGCTAAGTATTCAGCAGTAAAGATATGCCAAGAATATCAAAAGGTTTTTATATCTCTTTGTAATTATGAGTAATATTATCCAGGCACGATATGCATGGCTCCTATCGGCATTGTTTTTAGCTGTTTCTTTTTTAGATTTGGCAGTTTATTTTTACGAATTTACGAAAGGTGCGGTTGTTCCAAAGTATGTGTATTATGCATTTGCCACTTTATCAGCACCTCTTTTTATTTTAAATATAAAAAAATTATTATATTTTTGTACCTCTAGATTTTTTTTAATCTTTCTACTTCTGTCGATATTAAATCTTATATATGCATTGGCAGGAGGAATGCATGATAACGAATTATTATATATTGGAATCACGCGTCTTCAGTACTCTCTATTATTACTAATATTTGCATTTTTGTTAACTTTTTTTCAGATAGATAAGCTTTATAGTGTTTATTTTATTTTGAGTGTTACTCTTGTTTTATTTCAAATTGTAGACTTTGTAAACCCAGGATTATTTTTACCAATAGGGACGGATGGCATAACAGTCGGGCGCGCAGGCTCCACCTTGATTAACCCAAATAGGGCCGGGGAATCTTTAGTTATTTTAAGCGTACTGTCAATGTTTTTTGTTAAGAAAAAATTTAGAATTGTATTGTTGATGATGATTTTTTTAGGTGTTTACATTACATTTTCAAGGTCTAGCTTGCTTGCATTGGCAATGGTATTTTTTTTAAGTTATTACTACAATATCTTATCAAGACAACAAGCTTACTTTTTTGTATTTATCGCTGCATCTATCGTAATGTTTATTGTATCGGGTGAAGCTGTATTTAATCTGTTATCCAAATTTATTGGTGAGGCGGGACATGTGAATGTTATGAATAGAATTGATCTTTTTTCGTCGTTAAGTTTGCAAGATTATAGTGCGATAGAGAGGATTAACTTGATTCAATGGTCTATCGCATATTTTTTAGAAAGTCCAATTTTTGGCCACGGAAGTGGTTATACATCTATATGGGTTGAGAGGGTTTCTACGCATAATCAACACTTATTAATGTTAGTGGAGTACGGTTTGCTTGGCTATTTAATCTTTATAAGTTTTTTGTATTTTTTGTTTGCCCATTTTTATAGTAAACCCCAGCTTGATATTGAAAAAGTTTTGCTGTATTTGATTTTATTTTTTTCAATTTTTACACACAATATGCTGGATAGCCTATATTGGTTAGTAACATTTGCATTGATAGCTAGAAAGGCAAGGTTGTATTAATATGATATCTATTGATTTTGTAATTACAGGGCTTGATTCAGGGGGTGCTGAAGGTATGCTATATAAAATTTTAAAATATATAGATAGAGCCAGGTTTACTCCACGTGTAATTTCATTAACCGGATTGGGTGTGTATGGAGATCGAATTGAAGCACTGGAAATTCCAGTAATAGCATTGAATATGAATCCAAGTTTACCTAATCCATTAAAATTTTTAAAATTAGTGTATATTTTTTATGTAAATAAGCCAGATGTGGTTCAAACTTGGATGTATCATGCTGATTTGTTAGGTGGTTTAGCTGCAAGAATCTCAGGTATTGGGAATGTTGTTTGGTCAATTAGAAATAGTGATTTATCTGCTTCCAAAAGTAAATTATCGACACGAGTTATAATGAAGGCTTGTGCATTATTATCAAGAAAAATACCATCAAATATTACAACTTGTTCTATAAATGCAGGAGTTATACATACTCAGAAAGGTTATGATAAAAAACTAATACAGCATATCCCTAATGGCTTCGATATAGATTTATTTAAATCGTCTTCTGTAAATAAACATGATATTAGAACGGAATTAAATCTTAATTTTGAGAGTTTTGTAGTTGGATTTATTGGTAGATATGACCCTCAGAAGAACCACGAGGGTTTTATAAAATCAGCAAAGAAAATAATTCAGAAAATACCAAATGTTGAGTTTGTTTTGGCTGGATCTATGGTGGATGAAAGAAATGTACATCTTAAATGCTTGATAGAAGAATTGGGTCTAAGTGATTATTTTCATCTTTTGGGAGAGAGGAATGATATTCCTCGATTGATGAATTCACTGGATGTATTGGTATCTTTTTCTAACTATGGAGAGGCGTTCCCAAATGTTCTTGGCGAGGCAATGTCATCCGCAATTCCTTGCATTGTAACCGATGTGGGAGATGCAGTAGATATTGTTGGGGATACAGGTTTTGTTGTTGAAAGGAACAATGTTCAAGAACTCTGCGATACGCTTTGTAGTTTTTCAAAGCTTTCAAAACTTCAAAAAAATAATTTTGGTCAGAAGGCGAGAGCTAGAGTAGAAAAATATTATGACATTGAAAATGTGGTGATTCAATACCAAGATATGTATTTGGAGTTGCTAAAAAGGTGAGTTTTTACTAATTATAAAAAAAGGTTTTTATGTGTGGTATAGCAGGTTTTATTGGTTTTAGAGATAATAATCATCATGATAGGATTGCAAAATGTATGGGTGCGGCAATTCATCATCGCGGCCCTGACAGTTCTGGAGTTTGGATAGAGGATAAAAATCAAGTTGCCTTGGTTCATCAACGCCTTTCTATTTTAGATCTTTCAGATGCAGGTCATCAGCCTATGATCTCCAAACAGGGGCGTTTTGTTGTGGTATTCAATGGTGAAATATATAACCATTTAGAGATTAGAAAGCGCTTAAATAATTTTGATTGGATTGGCACATCTGATACAGAAACTCTCTTATCAGTAGTTGAGGAATGGGGTCTAGAAAAGGCGTTGCAACAGTTTGAAGGAATGTTTGCCTTTGCGCTGTGGGACAAAAAGAAAAAGACACTTACTATTGCAAGAGATAGGGTTGGAGAAAAACCGCTATATTATGGTGTGCATAACCAAATTTTTCTGTTTGGGTCAGAGCTCAAAGCATTAATGAAACATCCTGAATTTATTGGCGATATTGATCGTAATTCCATATCGTTGCAAATGCAATATAGTTACATACCAGCACCATACTCAATATATAAAGGAATAAAAAAACTAATGCCAGGGAGTTATATCGAGATATCAGTATCCCATGGTTCTTGCGAGATAGGGGTTGTGAAGGAGTATTGGAAACTGGCTGATGATATTAAGAAGGGTTTAGAATTAGAGAGGATAGACAATGAGATTGTAGCAATCCAATCTCTTGATAAAGTGTTAAGTGCATCAATAAAAGATCAAATGATTTCCGATGTCCCTATTGGTGCATTTCTTTCTGGAGGTATTGACTCATCAGTTGTTGTGTCAATGATGCAGAAGGAGTCAATGAAACCTGTGAAAACTTTTAGCATTGGATTTCATGAGAAAGAATATAATGAGGCTCATTATGCTAAAGATATTGCACAGCATTTAGGGACAGACCACACTGAATTGTATGTAACTCCTGAACAGGCTATGGAAGTAATTCCAAAAATTCCTGAAATTTATGACGAGCCTTTTTCTGACTCGTCTCAAATACCAACTTATTTAGTGTCTGAATTAACCAAAAGGCATGTCACTGTGTCGCTTTCTGGAGATGCAGGGGATGAGCTTTTTGGTGGATATAATAGGTATTTACTAGCCAATTCTACATGGAATAAGATAAATAAAATTCCAAATTTAGTGCGCAAGTTTAGCTCTAAATCTATACTGAGTATTCCTCCAGAACGATTAAATCAAATGTTTAATGCAGCAAAACTACTTCTTCCAAAAAAGTGGGATGCATTGAATCTTGGTGACAAATTACATAAAGGTGCTGCGATACTTAATTGCAATAGTCAGGAGGAGTTGTATCAAAAATTAATATCACATTGGGATCCGTCGTTACTTGTGATTGATATAAATAAACAAGATGCTCTTTGCATGGATCTTCCTGGTGATTATCCAGAAATTAGCCATGTTGAAAAGATGATGGCTTTAGATACCTTGACATATCTTCCTGATGATATCCTTGTTAAAGTAGACAGGGCCGCAATGGCGGTTTCATTAGAGACGAGAGTGCCATTTCTGAACCCAAAAGTTATTGAATTTGCATGGAGGCTGCCAATTTCAATGAAGATTAAAAATGGCGAAACCAAATGGGTACTTAAACAAGTGCTTAATGATTATGTGCCAAAAGAACTTATTGATAGGCCTAAAATGGGATTTGGTGTACCTATTGATAGATGGTTGCGAGGGCCGTTGAAATCCTGGGCTGAATCTTTATTAGATGAATCAAAACTTAAGCAAGAAGGTTATTTCCACTCATCTCTTGTTCGTCGAATTTGGCTGGAGCACTTGTCTGGGAAGCGCAATTGGCAGTATCACCTATGGGACGTCCTAATGTTTCAATTATGGCTAAACAATCATAAAGAATTTATGAGTCATAGAAGGGATTGCATTAAAACATAGTAATATTTTTTATACTAACATGAAAAAATTTCTATTTGTTGTAAATAACCTGGATTATTTTATTTCACACCGCCTGCCAATCGGTTTGGAGTTGATTGATAAAGGTTATGCGGTGCACATTATTGCACCAGAAAAATGCACTAAAGTTTTGCTCGAGAAGGGTTTTTTTTGCCATTCTGTTGAAATATCCCGAAAAGGTAAAAATCCTTTTGTTGAATTTTATACTGTTATTTTATTGTATAGGATATTCAAGAAGATAAAGCCAGACTTGGTGCACTTAGTGACAATTAAGCCTTATTTGTATGGCGGTATTGCTGCTCGTTTTGCTGGCGTTCCTGTAGTTGTGTCTGCAGTAGCTGGTTTAGGTATTCTGTTTTCTTCCTCGACTTTAAGAAATAAGTTGCTTCGTGGGCTTATTTATCCATTTTATTACTTTGCATTTGGACATAAGAACCAAACAGCGATTTTTCAGAATACAAATGATCGTGACATATTGGTAGAATGGGGTGTTTTAAATTCTAATAAAGCGACTATTATCCGTGGTTCAGGTGTAGATCTGTCATTTTACCCTTTTGTATGCGAACCAGAGACTAACGTTCCAATTGTGTCTTTTGCTGCACGGCTTTTAAAAGATAAAGGGGTGATAGAATTTGTTGAGGCTTCCAGGTTGCTACAGCAAAGAGGAGTGAGTGCTGTATTTCAATTAATTGGGGATCCTGATATAGGTAATAGCAACACTGTGACGCAAAAAGATTTAGATGCCTGGCAAAATAATGGCTTGGTAAGTTGTTTGGGTTATCGTTCCGATATCCCTCAATTATTTTCCCAGTCCAATATTGTAACTCTCCCATCATACTACGGTGAAGGCTTGCCTAAGACTCTAATAGAAGCGGCAGCCTGTGGCAGAGCTATTGTTACGACTGACTACCCTGGATGTCGTGATGCGATCGAGGAAAATCAAACAGGTTTGCTTGTTCCTATTAAAAATGCAGTAGCTTTGGCAGATGCGATCGAGTACTTGATAAGAAATCCGTCTGTTCGCAATAATTTGGGCGCAGCAGGAAGAAAGCTAGCAGAAAAAGAATTTAATATTGAGGGCGTGGTTAAAAAACATATCAAAATTTACAATGATTTGTCCCTTAATATTTAGAAGGTTTGTAATAAAGTGCTTTATAAGCGATGAAGAGGATAATGCATATTTTTTATGGGAAGTCTAAGTGAATTAGATATAGTTAGATTAGGATCTAGCAAGGAAAATTAGATTATAGGAGAAAATATATGAATTTATGGAAACTTAAAATTGTTGCAAAAATAATTTTATCCAGATTGCCTGTGGATTATAGAAACTGGTCAAAAGTCAATATATTCAAACATGGGGATATGGATAACTATGAATATGCTGTTAATGTACTAAAAAAACACGTTATTCACTTAGGTGTTGAAAAAGGCAGGGCGTGGAAAGGGATTGAGATTGGTCCAGGAGATGGTGTTATGTCAGCTTTGCTGACACCCATTGTTTATGGTGGTAGTGTTGACCTAGTTGATGCGGGCAATTTTATTAATAAAGATATAGATGTATACAAAGAGCACCTAGATAAATATGTTGATTTAAACCCTGAATATAATTTTTCAGGTTTAGACTTTAGTCAAGGTATAGATGGATTGTTGAAATCTGCTAACTCCAAATATTATTCACAAGGACTAGCCTCTCTGAAGTTAATGAATAGTGAGTCATATAATTTTATTTTTTCCCATGCTGTATTTGAACACATTAGAAAGCATGAGTTTGTCGACACAATAAGAGAGTGTTATAGATTGTTAACTCCACAAGGAGTTATGAGTCATGTCGTAGATTTTAAAGATCATCTTGGAGGTGGATTGAACAATATGCGGTTCTCATCAAGTTTGTGGGAATCTGAGTGGTTTGCATCGCATAGTGGCTTCTATACAAACAGAATTAAACTTACAGAGATGATTGATATTTGTGAAAATATAGGATTTTTGGTTGAAATTTATAGTGTTAATAAATTTGAAAAACTCCCTATAAGAGTAAAGCAGTTATCTAAAGAATTTAGTGATTTATCAAATGACGACCTATTGACAAGTGGAGTTCATTTGATAATGAGAAAGTTATAATATGATTTATGGTATAAATAAAAAAGCGATGGTATTGCTTATCGTCGGCATGTCGACATTGTCTTTTAATTTACTTGGTTTTTTTCTTGGAACGAGCGTTGTTGATGGAAATCATGAATATCTAAGTGATGCAATTCCAGGCTACGACTATCCGATTCAGGATACATCGAGACTTCAAAACATGTTGGAGAAGCCTATGGTGGATTTTGAATTACAGGATGTGAATAATGCGATATTCCAATCAATTATCCACAGCGATAAAAGACAAATTCAAATATATGAAAATTGGCTTTTATGGCTTGGCGGTAAAATTTATCAGCCCTTAGGAAGAATCCAGAGTCCTAATAGGGTGGTCTCAGGAAGGGGGGGGGCTGTGCTCTGAAGTTGCTATTGTATTTAACAGCATCGCCAAACTTAATGGTTTTCGAACAAGATTCGTCGGTTTGAATGGGCATGTTGTATCTGAAATACTAACAGACGATGGATGGCATGTTGTGGATCCAGACTATGGTGTTTCCTATCAAGTCAGCATTGAAACGTTAGAGGGCGAAGATGGTCCTCGTTTAATGAGGCTAGCATTGAAAAATATAGGGTACAAAGAAGAAATAATAAATAAGTATATTAAGTTTTTTCAATCCTCGGATGATAATGTAATTACAGAAATTGACACTGCGTTTAGCCCTCGTTTGTATGTAATTAATTCAGCTTCTGAATTCTTTAAATGGGTAATTCCAATATTAGCCATATTTTTTGGAATGAGAGGTATAAAACACACAAAACAATCGTATCAACTCGGACAGGGCAAGGTAAAACATTAAACGAGATAGAATTATTCGCTAGGGAGGTTGGCGAAAACTGCTAGTTTCCTACAGTCATTTAATAATCAACCAGTTGCTATCATTCCAGCTTTGAAGATATCTCATTGCACTAGTTTCTGATTTCCAGCCACCTCTGAGCATAATTTTTTCTAGTGGAATGTTCTTGTCTAACAAGTCAAGTGCAGCACCAACTCTAAATGAGTGGCCAGATAGTTCACCCATTTGATTAAGGCCAGCTTGC
>Ga0209992_10002768_pt1 | contig 15566 bp, 14 predicted proteins | sample 2SBtaG_2_FD_182564 | JGI IMG/M metagenome (GOLD analysis project Ga0209992, IMG submission 182564) | Deep subsurface microbial communities from Kolumbo volcano to uncover new lineages of life (NeLLi) - 2SBTROV12_ACTIVE470 metaG (SPAdes)... | ecosystem: Environmental > Aquatic > Marine >... | reverse complement strand
TGAACTTGAAGATGAGCCAAAAGCTGGTCATGACACCCATGCTCCAGCAGGCAATCAAGCTATTACCAATGGCAAGGCTTGAACTAGCCCAACTAGTTAGACAGGAAATCATAGACAATCCTGTTCTGGAAGAAATACTCGATGATGAGGAATTAGGTTCCCTGGACGACAAAAATCGAGTTGAAAACAACAAGGAATATGACGCTTTGTCTGAATCCTCGCAAGATTCTCAAGAACAGGAAGTTGACTGGGAAAGCTATTTTCAAAACAATATTGATCAAGGGATGTCGATAGAGAGCCTTGCGGATAAACCTTCTATTGAAACTACTTATAAAAAAGAACCTTCATTAACCGATCATCTTGTTTGGCAGTTAAACCTCACCATCAATTCTGAATCGGACAAATTCATCGGTTCCTGTATTATTGGAAACATTCAAAAAGACGGCTATCTTTGCTCTGAATTATCGGAAATAGCAAAAATCGGCCAAACGAATGTAGAGAATGTGGAGCGAGTTTTGAAAATTATTCAGAAATTTGAGCCCTTAGGTGTGGCAGCCCGATCACTACGTGAATGCCTAATAATACAGGCGCAAGACTTACCGGAAAGGAATTCTTTGGTTGAAACGTTAATTGAAAATTATCTGGATCGTCTAGAGGATAGATATTTACCAAAAGTTGCAAGGGATCTAAAAATTACTCTCGAAGAAGTACTTGATGCCCTCCGCATTATTAAAGAGTTTAATCCAAAACCTGGTATCGCATTCAATTCAGAGGCAATCGATTACGTCGCCCCCGACCTTATCGTAATAAAGACCCATGCAGGTTATGATGTTTCATTAAATGATGACGGAGTACCTAATATAAAGATCAATGCGTTTTACCAGAATTTACTAAATACTACTGAAGAAGGAAAAACCAAGGAATACCTAGAAAACAAATATCGCTCAGCTTTATGGCTGATCAAAAGTATTGACCAACGCCGGCAAACCATTTACAAAGTGGGCAAGAGTATAATTAAACTGCAAAAAAGTTTTCTCGATAATGGATTATCATACTTACAACCCATGGTTCTAAAAGATGTTGCAAAGGACATAGAGATGCATGAATCCACGGTAAGTCGGATCACAACAAATAAATACATAGATACGCCCCAGGGTCTTTTCGAGTTAAAATTCTTCTTTCATAGTGGTATAAAATCTTATATGGGTAGTAGTCTTTCTTCCATAAGAGTAAAAAATATGATTAAAGAAGTAGTAGCTGAAGAGGATACCAGCAGTCCTTATACTGATGATCAAATGGTAGAAGTATTAATGAGGAAAAATGCTAAGATTGCTAGACGAACCATTACTAAATATAGGAAACAGCTTAATATTCCACCTGCCAGTAAGAGAAAAAGATTATTTTTATAAAACCATTCCGCTTTTATTTTACTCAAACTCGTTTCAAGTTTAAAATAAACTAATATAAAACAGTTTTAGGAGAAACGTATGAAACTTACCTTGACTGGAAGAAAAATTGAGATTACCGATGGCATCCGCAACCATTTCAACGATAAAATGAATAAAACCATATCTGATCTAGGTGGAGTAGCAGATATCCACGTGGCACTCTGTGTAGAAAAACACCGCCATTTCGCTGAAATAATATTAAAGACTAAAGGTTTTATTCTTCATAGCCATGAAGAAACAAATGATCTTTATGCATCAATGGACAAGGCTTTAGAAAAAATGGAAAAGCAACTTCGAAAACATAAAGAAAAAGCAAAAGATATAGGAATCAAACAAAGTTCTATCCTTAAAAATCAATATAAGAATTAATCAGCAAATCCGGAAAAAATAAAATATGAAAATTGATGAAATACTGAAAAAAGAATCGATAATTAACGACTTAGCTGGAAAAAACAAGCCCGATGTCATTAAAGAAATGGCCCAATGCTTAAAAAATAATAATATAATTAAAAACGATCAAGCTTTGTTTGAAACTCTAATGGAGCGGGAAAAGTTAGGTAGTACCGGTATAGGTGAAAACGTTGCGATCCCACATGGAAAATCAGATGAGTTAACACAAATTATTGTAGTATTTGCAAGATCATTAAATGGGGTCGACTTTGAATCATTAGATCAAAAACCAGTCCATTTTGTGTGCATGGTCATCGCCCCTGCACACTCCACAGGCCAACATTTGAAGGTACTTGCAAGACTTTCACGTCTATTCAAAAATCAAGGGTTACGCGAAGGGATTCTCAAATCTGAAAATTCTGATGCGATTTATTCCATCCTTTTGGAAGAAGATTCCAAATTTATCTAAGATAAGCATTATGAAAGGTATCGCTGTATCTAAAGGGGTAGCAATCGGAAAAGCTTATATGCTGGATCGATCAAAATTCTGCATATTTAAGCAAGAACTTGAAGAACATGAAGTAGAGAGTGAGATCGAACGTTTTCGCGATGCAATTGCAAAAACAAAACTACAAATGACAGATATTAAAAATCGCGCAGAAAAAATTGCCGACAAATATGCCGTTATTCTTGATACTTACACCCTGCTCCTTGACGACGATATTCTTGTAAATGACACCATCGAAAACATCAGAAAGCAACGCACTAATGCCGAATGGACACTAAATCAGACCTTGCAAAATTTTCTCAATATGTTTGACAATATTAATGATGATTACCTAAAAGGAAAAAAAGACGACCTTGATTTACTCGTTCAGGCAATCCTCAGAAACTTAGTTGATCACTCCCAGGAAACATTATCTGATATCCACGAACCTGTGATTATCGTCACGCATTCATTAAGCCCTTCCGACACCTTGACTATGCCAAGAAATTTCATAAAGGGTTTAGCCACGGAGACTGGTGGAAAAACATCCCATGTTGGGATATTTGCGGCAGCATTGGGAATTCCAGCTGTTACAGGAGTAAAAGAACTTACTTCACAAATTAATTCTGGTGAAAATATTATCATTGATGGGATTGACGGGGAAGTAATCCGGCGTCCCACCGAGAAAAACACGCAATACTATCTTAAAAAACAAGAAAACTATCGCAGATACGAAGAACGGCTTCTTGCAAACATCAATCAGCCAGCGGAGACCCTAGATGGACAACAGATTCATCTATTAGCAAATATTGAATCTAATCAGGAAGTCAGATCTTTGCATAAATTTGGTGCCGAGGGGGTTGGACTTTATCGAACCGAGTTCCTTTACATGTCTGCAAATAATCTGCCGGGAGAAAGAGATTTATACGAAAACTTTAAAGAAGTTGCTCAAAATATGAATGGAAAACCCGTGGTCATTCGCACCTTGGATATAGGTATGGATAAACAGCTTGCTGGCATCCAAACAAATGATGAAAACAACCCTGCGTTGGGATTGAGAGGCATCCGTTTATCCTTGGCAAAGCCCGGGCTATTTCTAAACCAGCTTAAAGGAATTTTAAGAGCCAGCTCATACGGAAATATTAAAGTTCTTTATCCGATGGTATCGGATGTTACAGAAATAATTCAAGCAAATGAATTATTACAAAAAGCAAAAGATTTATTGAACCAGGAAAAAATTTCTTTCGATGAAAATATTAAAATTGGGGCAATGATTGAAACCCCAGCAGCTGCCATTTGCATAGACCATATCTTAGAAGAGGTTGACTTTATAAGCATTGGAACTAATGATCTTATACAATATGTTCTCGCCATTGATCGAATTAACGAGAATATAGCCCATCTTTACCAACCTTTTCACCCTTCTGTATTAAGATCTTTAAAACAAATTTTCGAAGCAGCAAGAAAAGCAGATAAAAAGGTTTCAATATGTGGTGAGCTTGGCGGAGATCCCATGGCTACTATGCTTTTACTAGGTTTAGGGGACTTGGGTGACCTTAGTATGGAACCCCATTCCATCCCAAAAGTAAAAAAATTAATACGATTAATTCGCATTGAAGAGGCTCGCCAAATGGCAGATCATGTGTTAAATTTGAGATCAGTTAAAGAGATATCTCGTTTTATTGCTAATGAAATGCGAACTCGATTTCCAGAGGACTTTAATCGAGACCTAAGTTTCCAGGAAAACTTAAAGCCTGCCTGATTCAATAGCTCCAATTTCATAGTAAATAAATCTGGTTTAATTCTAAAATAAATTAATAGAAGGAATGTTTTCATGAACCCTGGAAATTTTTTATTTACATCAGAGTCTGTATCCGAAGGTCATCCCGATAAAATGGCAGATCAAATTTCAGATTCTATTCTGGATGCAATATTAGCTAAGGATCGCACTGCCCGTGTAGCCTGTGAAACAATGATCACCACAGGTTTTGTGGTAATCGCTGGAGAAATCTCTACGGATTGCTATGTAGAAATGCCCAAAATAATTCGTAATACAATAAAAAATATCGGCTACACCCAGTCAGATATGGGATTCGACTTTGAAACATGTGGCGTTCAAATAGCGCTTGATGAACAATCCAAAGATATAGCTCGGGGCGTTAATGATGACAAACATGAACAAGGTGCTGGCGACCAGGGAATGATGTTCGGTTATGCCAGCAAAGAAACACCTGAACTCATGCCAATGCCTATTATGTATTCCCATAAATTAGTAAAAAAACTTGCTGATGTAAGGAAAAAAGGTGCCCTCCCCTACCTTCGCCCTGATAGCAAATCACAGGTATCCGTACGCTACGAAAATAACAAGCCCGTATGTATTGAAACGGTTGTTATTTCAACTCAGCACCATCCCAGTGTATCTACAAAACAAATCAAAGCAGATGTCACAGAAATGGTTATCAATAAAGTCATTCCAAAAAAATTACAACACAAAAAAATGAAAATCCATGTTAATCCAACAGGCCGTTTTGTTCTAGGCGGACCTCATGGAGATTGCGGGTTGACTGGCAGAAAAATTATTGTCGACACATATGGTGGATTTTCACGGCATGGAGGTGGAGCATTCTCAGGAAAAGACCCTTCAAAGGTTGATCGTTCTGCCGCATATATGGCTCGCTACATTGCAAAAAATCTTGTGGCTGCCAACGTAGCTGGACGTTGCGAAGTTCAGTTAGCTTATGCTATTGGTGTAGCTGATCCGGTATCAGTATGTATCGAAACATTTGGCACTCATAACATTGACCCGGGAATCCTGGAAAATTTGGTGCGATCCCATTTTGACCTTAAACCAGCAGGTATAGTAAAAACCCTGGATCTATTAAAACCTCGCTATCTAACATCTGCCGCTTATGGACATTTTGGTAGGAAAGAACCCTCATTTACCTGGGAAAAAACAGACAAAGCCAAAGCCATAAAAAAAGACGCAGGTTTATAATTAGGAAAAATGACAAGCTATTACTGAGTGGAATGAGTTGTCTATCTTAAATAGTGATAGACCTTCTTTCCATTGTGCATCTATTCAATTTAGTAAAGAATATACGATATTTAACGAAGCCATCTATCGATTTTATAAAAATATTGGACCCTCGGTTCTATTTCCTGATCACCTTATTTTATGGCCACAGATTAAATAGGCGCTACTCGCATATACAGTTTGTGAAGCCCCAACTTCAAAACCCGCTTGGCGGAACTCGCCTGCCAAATCCTCAAGCTTATAAGATATCCATTTGCCCGACTCTAATTGATGCTGAATGAAATTCAAACCCAATCTTTTAGTTAAAGGATAAATAAATAAGCGCTTAAGTATGGCATTCCAAAAACCCTTTTTAATTCGAATCAAATCATAACTTTCTTTGATAATTTGGTCGGCATCATAAGTTTTTGAGGGACAACTAGCAATAAACAATCCACCAGGCTTTAAAACGTGATACATGTATTTTAAAGCTTCTTGTCGTTTGTCATTATCGCGAATGGTATAAATAGAGAAATGGCTAATTACAATATCAATGGAATTTTCTTTTAAGGGCGGGCTTTCAGAAAGGTCGTTTTGAAAACAGGTGACACGATCCAATATTCCCAATGCAACTGCACGTTTTTTTAGCCTATCAAGTCCATCAGATAAAAGATCTGTTCCGTAATAGACACAGCCATTCCTAAATGCATCTCCCAAAAAAACTAACAAAAGCCCTGAACCACAACCTGCGTCCCAGATTTTCAGGTCACGCTTCCCTGACAGCAACGATGCAACCCGGCGCATGGATTCAAAGTATGATTCTGGTGTTAACTTGTCGTATAAACGTGATTTAAATCCTGTTCTCCAATAGTTTTTTTCGTACCAGCTAAGCATTTTTTCACCAATCAAAAAACCTACCGCTTGTCCATAGGCTTATAAATGAATATAATAATTTTAGTTTAGGTAATTCCTGGAGTTTAATAATGGCTAAAAAACCGTTTATCAACAAACATGGGTTTGTAGAGTACCCCTTTCTGCATGATACCCGAAAGCAGAAAAATTGGTGGTTCTATAACTTAATGGAAGACTATCTTAAACGGAGAGGGCGTCAGCACGTAGGTCCAAATTATACACGCGATGATTGTGAAGACGATTTTAAAAAAATACTTGCTTCAACCAATTTGAAATTTTATGTGCTACTTCCTTCAGGCATGGGAATGGAGTTCAAACTTATCGGAAAGTATCAGACGCCTGAACTAATCGAAATTGAAGACCCTGTCCCTTACATTACCGAAAAATATGGTGGCGGAAAATTTAAGGTAAATATTTATCATGAGGGAACATTTTGTGGAACGGAAAACTACAAAGCCCACGGTGACCCTAAATGGGTCGAAATAGAAGACGATAATCCTACTGGATGACTAAGGCACAGGCTATTATTCTGGGTTGAAACAAAATTTTGTTTTTCAACTGAAAAATTTAGTCGAGTTCTTCGTCAGGGTTACGAGGTTTCTGTATGGTAGGTATGCTGAACTTGATGCTAGATGGCAAGTTCAATGCCTTTTTCCCATATGCAATATTTCCATCTTCTGCTTCCAAGCCTATATATATATTTTCATTTTTTGTTTTAACAGGATAAGTAGGAATAAACAGTTCTGGGTTTTGCATATTAGCTCCATCCCTTAATCGAAATCGCCATTCATGATTAGGGCAAATAACTATTCCTTCTTCTATTCTTCCCTCACCTAACGGGGATCCCCGATGTGGACAGGTATTAGTAATCGCATAATATTTGCCCTTATAATTAAACAAAGCAATTTGTTTGTCTCCTGCGGCAATAATCGCAGATTTGCCAATGGGAAGTTCTTCTTCCTTCATTACCTTTACGAATTTCATATTTTTTCGGGTATAGATTACAGCTTTAAGCTGGGGCACCTAACCTTTCGGTGAGGGAATGTTTTTGATGATGGGAAAGGTATAGCAAACCATCAGACAAAGAATAGTTGTGCGGAAAAGTCATGACCTCGCGCCCAAGTTTTTCTATCAATTGCTGATACAGAACATTAGCTTCGTCAGAAGACATTCCGATGGTTGTTTCATAGGTGTAGCCCAAACTCAGGTCATGTTCCGGTGGTGTATACAATTTCGTGATACCCCACTCTGATGGATTTTTCTCAATAGGCGCACCCCGTTCTAAATCAAATTGGGATAGTATGGCAGAAAAACCTGGTGAATCTAACAACCGTTGATTATTGAGTACAAAGTTTATCGAGTCCATCACTTCAGTTTCAGTTTCTGTAGGAAAACCGCAAATGAGGTAGAAATGCATAGCAATTCCTAGTTTCATACATGCTTCAGCAGTGTCATCTACCCAACTCAACTCAACACCTTTTTTCATGGCATCAAGAACACGTTGGTTATAAGACTCCAATCCAAAAATCAATTTTCTACAGCCTGACTTATAAAGCAACTCAATGCGGTCGTCTTTCAAAAGGCTCTTTTCAAACTTAAGTTCTCCGGTCCATTGAACATCGATTTTTTGTTCTATAATTTTTGCTGCAAAGGTCCTTAAAAAATTTATAGGCAATGCTTCATCGGTAAAAAAGAAATGGTCACAATTATATTTTTCTTGAAGAACCTTAAAGTCATTGACTACATTTTCCGCATAACGGACATGAAAATCCATATGGTCGAAGGGGATTGAACAAAATGCACATTTCTCCCAATAGCAACCCCGTGAACCCATTACAGGTAATACTCGTGTTGGGGAAAGATAGAGATCTAAGGGTAATCCATCAAAATCCGGCGTTGGAAGGGCATTGAGTTCTTCTTTCGCAAATGGCCGATTCACTTTAACTGTACCCTCTTCCCTATAAATCAAGTTAGGTACTTTGCTCAAGTCTCCGTCTCCCCTAAGATGTTCTACCAAACGGAGTAGTGGGGTTTCCCCCTCATGAACAACAAAACTATCGACAAAATCAAATAAAGGAGATGCGTCTTTTTCCAAACGATCAACGAGCTTAGTAAATACACTGCCCCCGACAGTAATATGAATTTCAGGGCGGTTCTTCTTGACCAGATAGGCCAGAGTCAAACCTGATATGATCTGTTCCACTGATGTGATGGAAATTCCAAAAATATCGATATCTTCTTTCAAGATGTCATCGAGGTACCATTTCTCATATAGATCGTAGAAAAAGTTTTCTGCAGGGTGGCTAAAAGAATCTATCACTTCTTTGGAAGAGTAAGGTGAAAAACGCATTTGACTGCCAATAACTGTCAACTGTGACGGATAATAAGGAGCCAGGATATTATCAAGCCACACGTCCATCACTTTCAGGTTTTCCATATACTGATCTATTTCATAAAACTCCGGACTTCGTTGTGAATTCACCGCGGAATCGATCTGGTCTTTCAGTGCCATAATGATTTCTTCCGCTTCCCTAAGTTTGGCAAATTTTTCTGATTCCACCTGCGTTAATCGAGGTCGCGAACTTAATTCGTTTAACTCACGAATGATTCTTTCGTAAAGCGGTTTGGTCTTTTCCCAAGTGCAAAGATCGTTGAGTAATTCGATTGCCAAGTCTCTTTGAACTACATCGTGCACACCGTTCTGGTTCAAAAAAGCTTTTAAACTCGGCAGACTCAAGTACGGCTGCGAGGGATGCCAGGATGTCGGAAATACTAAGTAGATCATTTAATAAATATCCAAATCTTTAGTTATTCTATTATTGAATCACCTTTCCGCTTAGGTCGCAAGCCTAATGAGGTTTCGGTGACATAAAAACCAGTAGTACGAGTTTTGTGCCTGAATCATTCATTACCCCATGATCCTCTCCCGAGGGTGCCAGGGTGATATCATTTTCAGAAAGTTCTTTTTCTTCTGAGCCCACGGTTACTTTGCCTTTACCTTGCAATACCATATAAACCTTGTCCGAACCCTCATGGGAGTGAACTTTTTGTGACTGCCTAGGTTCTAGACAGTATATATCACAAAAGAAATTATCAGTATCGAACAAGCTTACTTTTTTCATTTTTTCAGAACTAAAATCAATGGACTCAAGAACATTCAAAACTTTCATATGTATTACACCTAATGAGTTTAAAAAGATTCGTGCTACAAGTATATTTTATCTATAACCTGGTCTGCCAAAATAAAAAAGCCAAAGACTTTCAACATTTAGCCAAATCAAAAAACATTATAATTTTCATATAGTTACGGATAATAACATAGGAAGGCAGTGGAAGCCAAAGAAAATCAAAACTGGAAGCATACAAAAGGGCAATTTTATTGACATCCCCTTATCAATCAACTAATTTGGGAGACATCTTTGCTAAATGATGCAATCAATTGCCGCTCCTATATGCACATTTTCATATCATTAGAATTCGGGATGTAGCGCAGTCTGGTAGCGCACTCGCTCGGGGAGCGAGTGGTCGGAGGTTCAAATCCTCTCATCCCGACCATTTTTAAAGGCCTTACAGGCTTTCCTGTAGGCCTTTCCCATTCCTTAAAAGAAAAGACTTGTTCTCTCTCCAATCTATTTTCTAATAATGGCCTTCCAGACTTTGTGATCCGTCTAAATCATTTTGATGGAATAAGACTGCGTTGAAATAGTCTTTCAAGTTTCAAGGTATTTTCTTCCCAAGAAAACTCATTGATTTTCTGGTAGCCATTTTTAGCCAATTCAAACCTTAACGTTTCATCATTTAAAATGCGGGCAAGATTATTTGCTAATTTTTCAGGTTCGCGCGGGGGTGAAACCAAAGCTGTTTTGCCATCAAAGGCATAATCCTGACTCCCCCCTGTATTAGTAGTTACTAATGCAGCACCACATGCCATAGCTTCCATGGAAGGCATTCCCAAACCCTCATACCAGCTTGCACATAAATAAATATCACAAGAGACATAAATGGAGCGTAATGTTTCCCCTGTCGGACGATAATGATATTCAAATTTAAAACCCGCATCTTCGAAAAGAGGATAGGGATCTTGAAGTTTCTCCCCAAAGACCACTGGATCAATTTTAAAGTTTTTAGAACGAATGATTTTAATAGCTTCTATAGCATCCTTATACCCTTTCCAATCATAATCGTGATGCAAAAAACAAACTCTCAAAGTGTCACTCTGACGTTTAGTTTCGCGGTAAAATATTTTGTCGTTGACGGGAGTAATCAAAAGTTCTGCTTTTTGTTGGTATTTTTCCAGTAAGACTTTCTTAAGCCAAGTAGAAATCACTATTTTCTTAAACGGCATATAATAAGTTTTTTGCGCTTTATCTTTTTTGCGAGTCCAAAGACTTTCTTGATGCTGAACAAAGTAAAACTTTTTGCCTTTACTATTTGAAAATCGTTCGGCAAATTCCGCGGTTTGCCAAGCAGTTGCCAATAAAATATCTGAATCTGGGATAAGTTTTTCACTGTTGCACGAAAGAACATTAATTGGGATCTTATTATCCATCCAGTCGATTTCTTCGGGGGATATTACGGAAACTGTTTTATTTAAAATTCTTTTCCAATGGTCAATTCGGTACCATTTTGCAGGCCTTGATATACTAAATAAATTAACGTTATGCCCCATTTCATGAAGGCGGTTTGCATATTCAAATAGTGCTCGATTCCCCCCACTAATCCTATTGTATTGGCCAAAGATAATAGTAATCTTTAAATTTCTAGGAAGTGTAAAAGTTGTCATTTTTTCAAGTAAAATTAAGTTGGCGGTTTAACTTAATTGAATAATCATTTTTTAGCAAATACTTATTAATCGTCCATTCTTATCGAAACGTTTGAACTAATATCATAGAATTTAAATTTTCTGTAAAACTAAGTGGATCAAATTAATCTTAAAGAGTATGATAAACCAAATTCAGCTTAAAGTTTAACTAACCATTTTCACTCTTCAAATTCCATATTGAAAACCCTCCATATTTTACATTCAGAAGCAGCCACCGGTTGGGGTGGACAGGAAATAAGAGTATTCCAAGAATGCCAATTATTATTAGAACAAGGGCACAAGGTCTCAATTGTTTGTCAACCTGATAGCACTTTATGGCATAGGTGCAAAAGTATTACCTCCAAAAATTTTAATTGCTATTTCCTAAGAATGAAAAACCCCGCAAATTTATTTTCAATTTTATCTCTTTATAAAATAATTAAACTCGCTAGGCCCGATATAATTCATACGCATAGCTCGAACGATAGTTGGCTTGCAGGGATTGTTGGTAAACTATTAGACCTTCCCGTTATACGGAGTCGTCACATCTCTATTCCTATCAAAAGTTTTTTTCCGAATAACTGGTTATATTCCAAGATCCCAAAAAAAATAATTACCAGCGGGGAAGCTATTTCAAAAATGGTCTCTTCTGTTTCTGGTGTTGATCCTAACAATGTAAAATCTATCTCTGCAGGTGTTGATTTTAAAAGGTTTGATTTTAATATAGACTGCAGCAAAATCAAAAAAGAGCTTAAAATTAATTCAAATCAATTTCTCATTGGAAAAATTGGAGTGATTCGTGGATGGAAAGGTTATGATTATTTCGTGGACTGCGTACCATTAGTTTTAGAGCAATTTCCTGAAGCCAGATTTGTAATTGTCGGTTCTGGACCAGGTTATAAATCTATCCAATCAAAAGTTAAAAACAAAAATCTTGAAAAATTTATCTTTCTATTAGGACACCGAGAAGACATTCCGGAAATCTTAAGTGGTATCGATATACAAGTACTTGCATCTTATGCGGGGGAAGGTACACCACAAGTTATCCCACAAGCATTTGCAATGAAAAAACCTCTCGTGGCTACTCGCGTCGGATCTATTCCAGAATTATTAGGCCATGGAGAACGAGGCATTATAGTAGAACCGAAAAACTCAAAAGATCTTGCAAAAGGAATTTTGAAAATTTTAAAAGATCTCCAAATGGCTCACGCAGTGGCAGAAAAAGCCTATACCTTTTGTATAAAAGAATTGAATATTGAAAAAATGATGGACCAAACAATTTCTGTTTATCGCGATGTGTTGAATGAACCTTAATCCAATTGACTTTCCTCCGACTATTTTTTCTAAGAAACAATCTGAATCAACTACTTTGGAAACACCCTATCCCACAAAGAGCTACAAGATAGTGCGAGAATTTAGGCTTTTTAAATTTATTTTTAATAGCTTTCGGCCAATCTCCATTTTTTTCATATTAACAAATAAAAAACAGGAGAAACCACATCTTTCACCCAACAAACAAACACTTAAATAACACGAAGATTCAAAAACTTAAATAGTGTTGAAGCATTACTATTTAAAGGTTTAATTCTGATGTTTTTTTGGGGTATTATAAAAGTACTAAGGAAGGATGGTATAAAACAAAGCTTAATTTAAAGCCTTAAATAATTTAACAAAATTAAAATATTTTGTTACTAAATTGTTAGGTTTTGAATAATGCTTGATTTCATTTTTTATCAATACCTTGAAGGAGATTTCGATGAAAAAATTATCATTTATTTTAGCCTTATTGTTTTTAACATCTATGTCGTCATTGGCGTTTTCTGCAGATCCTGCGTTAAATTTCCCTAGTGGTGCAAATGCAGAGGCTAACAAGCATAATGAAGAAGGTATTACTCATTACAATCTAGGACACTATGATGTAGCACTAAAACATTTTCAAGTTGCATCCAAAATTGATAAAAGTATTGGGGAATCCCATTACAATGAAGCGCTAAGCCTAGATGCTCTGGATCGACACGGAGAAGCAACAAACCACTTCTACGCTGCAAGAAAATATGCTAATGGAAATTCCCTGATTCTTAACTCTGGGATTCTCAACGCACATGCTCCAATGAAAAGAGAAGGTTCTATGGATTAAGAAAAGACTTAAGAAAACAAAAGAATAAAAATAAACCCGGATACTTTAAAAGGATCCGGGTTTTTTGTTTCCATAAAATAATTTTTTAAATAATCCTTTACCTCTACCTATAGCTTCACCTTATTATACGATCCCGATCAGGTGTGTTAATTTCTAGCTCCACCCTAATATCTAAAATTTGGTTAAAACCTGATCCTGTCAATGTTCAATTTGTTCTTACCTACCTAAACACATTTTTTACCTAAATATGTGTTATTCTTACGCATACAAATTCTTGAGTTCAGAGGTTATGCTTTATGAAAAATTGGTTCATGCTTTCATTGGTGGGTCTAGATCAACCCAGAATTGTTGCCAGATTGAGTGCAGGGCTTTGCAAAAATGGGTGTAATCTAGGTGAGTCATCCATGGGTCGTTTGGGAAATTATTTTACTATCATGTTGATGGTTGAACATGAGGGCGACAAAGAATCGCTCCAAGGTATCATTTCCTCTGTCTGCGCACCCCTAAGCCTCGATTCTCATCTGGTTCAATTAGAAGACGGAAACCAACAACACTTTGAACCAGATGTTCGAATCAGTTTATTTGCGGAAGACCGGATAGGGATAATAGAGGATGCAACCGTTCCCTTGGCAAATGCAGGACTAAATATTTTACATCTTGAATCCAACCTAGGTGAAGACAGTGAAGCTGGAAACTACTATATTCATCTAGAGGGAACCCTAACTCGGGGAATAAGTCAAATTTACCAGGTTTTAGAAAAACTGGATGAAGAGAAGGGAGTAAAATCACATCTCATTCCAATTAATGCACAGATCTCTTAAAAACTTGGAAAATTTTTAAAATAATAGGAATATAAGGCTTAAACGTAATCATCTCTTTGACCACTAAGCAAAATTTTACCTTCTTTTTCTAGTTCCTTACACACTTTTATAATATTCTGCTGGGCCTTTTTAATATCACTTATTTTTTTAGGCCCTAATCCCTCCAATTGGTCTTTAAGCATTACCAAACCAATATTGGTGTATAGTTTTTCTTTTAATTCATCAGAAGCTGTTTTCAACGCAATCAAGAGTTCCTCCTGATTGATTTCCTTTATAAGTAACTGAATACTAGTATCATCAACTTCGATCAAGTCCTCAAAACTAAATCGCATTCTTCGGATTTTATTTGCCAAATCGGCATCTATTTCATCCATAGAAGTAAGGATAGCTGTCTCTGTGTTACGATCCAGTGAACTCATCACTGCTGCTACAACTTCAACTCCTCCTAACTTATTATCCGAAATTGCACTAGAGTTTTGGAACTCCGCCTGCAATGCCTGATCAAGATCACGTATAACAGATGGGGATACATTATCCAAAGTTGCGAGCCGACGAACAATTTCCATTCTGTTTTCTTCTGGAAGCTCACTGATGGTCGCACTAGCTAAAGACGAATCAAGATGAGCTAAAATGATTGCTGCAGTTTGTGGATGCTCGTTGGTGATTAATGAGGAAATATTTTTGGGATCCAGTCCACGAACGGTTTCTAAACCTCCCCCTGATTCTTCTTTAAAACCAGTAATATTGTTTATTTTTTCGTTTGGCTTGAAAGAATTAATCTCTTGGATCAATATAGTTTTGAGGGTATCTAATTCCCCCTTCCCTAAATCTCTATCACCCATATTTATAAGGTCATAAAATTCTTTACTTACCATATCCATAACTTGGGTATCCACATCTTCAAGTTTGGTCATATAATTTGCTATCCTCTGGATTTCTCGTTCTTCCATGCTATCCAAAACCTGTACCACGGTTCCTTCATCCAGAGTCATCAAAAAAATTACTACCTTTTCTGGTCTTGTATAATTTTTTGTCATTTTACTTTAATTCTTACACTTGAAACATTATTGCAATATTTGTCTCAATCTTCTGAGTGGCAGTATCAAATCTATCGACCCTATACCTAGGTCAGATAATGTTTTTTGCTTTTCTAAGTCTTTTAAAGACTTTAAATACAGTAACTTATTAGGCTTTCAGAACACGACTATTTCTCACAAATAAATGGTGACCTTTATTAACTTATCGACCTTTTACCTAAAAAATTAAGCCATGATTGTTAAAATTGCAGTTTTCTTTATTGGGGGCTTTTCTGGTTAGGTAGGTGGGAAAGTCCTTATCTGCAAAGCTAAGGGAAGCTTTCTGTTATAATATTTTAATCTTTTTTTGGTTCTTCTTTATAGTATTCAAATTCGCAGTTTGAATAAATAAAGGTCATTGTCTTTTGCCCTAAAAGTTTAGTGGTTGTTTGATTCAGAGAATCTGGATTAGACATAATGCGCTTTTGAATGTCCTCTACTTTTTGTTTCGTTTGTTCTGCCAACAATTCATACTCAGCCT
>Ga0209992_10002761_pt1 | contig 15594 bp, 20 predicted proteins | sample 2SBtaG_2_FD_182564 | JGI IMG/M metagenome (GOLD analysis project Ga0209992, IMG submission 182564) | Deep subsurface microbial communities from Kolumbo volcano to uncover new lineages of life (NeLLi) - 2SBTROV12_ACTIVE470 metaG (SPAdes)... | ecosystem: Environmental > Aquatic > Marine >... | reverse complement strand
CTCATGGCATCAAAACTGAACCTGACCCCTGAAACCAAATTACTTGATCTGGGTTCAGGCTACGGAGGAGCTGCCCGTTACCTTGTTAAAAAATATGGTTGTCAAATCACCTGCCTCAACCTCAGCGAAACCCAGAACGAAAGAAACATATTTTTAAATAAAAAACATGCCCTGGATCACCTGATCACTGTGACGAAAGGAAATTTTGAGGAAATCCCCTTTCCCGATAATTCTTACGACGTAGTTTGGTCGCAAGATGCCATGGTCCACAGCGCCAATCGGGGAGAGGTAGTGGCGCAAGTTGACCGGGTTCTCAAGGAAAACGGCGACTTTATTTTTACGGACCTGATGCAGACTTACGATTGTCCAAAAAGTATTCTAAAACCCGTGTTAGATAGAATTCATCTGGATTCTCTTGGTTCTTTCGGATTTTATGTTGAACAGGCCCGCAAATTGGAAATGAAAACGGCTGAGATAGTTGACCTTTCCCAACATCTGACTACTCATTACCAACGCGTAATGGAAGAAACCCAGGAGCGTTATGAAGAAATGGTAAAAATTTGCGGCAAGGAATATATCGATAAGATGATCCAAGGACTAAAACACTGGGTGAATGCCGGAAAGAACGATCACCTGTCATGGGGCATTATCCATATGGACAAGAGTGAAGCCTTCTAAAATAAACGTTATTAAAGTTTATCCTCTCTTTATTAAAAATATTAATTGGAAAAGTGCGTCTTAGGGTGCTGGGGTTTTACAATTAGTAGTGAACTACAACTTAAAATCAAACAGCCCTCAGACCACTAGGTCCCATCTCCATTGAATGAATTAGTCTCAAATTGACACGATATATTTAGAGTCCGCTTTTGGCCGGAAGCAGTCTTTTGAAACCACAGAAAGCCTGACATGTAATTAATAAGCCTTGCTATTGCAATTAGCATCTCGCCAACATTTAGAATGTTGTAGCTTTTCTTTCCAAACAACTTTGGCCAATCATATTGGCATGAAAGTTAGCAGAGTTGCGGCCCATAAGAAGTTTTATTAAATTAGGTAAAGAGTCAGTATATTCCCTTAGTTCAATTAGAACAGAAGTACCCCCCCCCATCATTAACTAAAGGATTCTTTTTAGCTAAATACACAGACTGATAGCACCAGCCTTTACTACAAATACACAGCCCAGGTCACCGAGCTAACACAACAGCATGGCACTGACTACACAAGCCTATGGACTTGTGAAAAATAAAAACCATTTTTCACAGGGCCCACAGGCTCTGCTACTGGATTATTTTAGTTTTTTAAATGCCGTTTACACACTTATTTGGGTAGACCTTATCAATTTAAAATTTCTTTTTTTGCTTCTTCATTGAGGGGTAAAACTTTCTTAACAAGATCATTTTCATCGTACGCCACCTGGAATGAAAGTATTTCTCCGTTGTAAGCTCCTTCTATGGAACCGCCAACTAATTCCCACAGACCTACAGTCAGAACATCTGCCGCGCTATGTAAAAAGGCCCTGCTTGTTTTAGCACCTGAGCTGTATCCCTGGGTGAAAGTGTAAATATCCGTCTTCTTTCCATCCTTTATCTCTGTATTGATCGGAGCTCCAAATTCCGCTAAAATCTTTGCTCTGGGAGTACCTGCACTTAAAAGACTAATGTCTTTTTCACCTGGTTGGTTTACCGCACGGTTAACAGCACACCCATAAGCAGATGCTAACAGAACCAAACAAACGGCTACAAATATCGTCCTTAAAATCCCTTTCATACTCTCCACTGTATATATGTAAGTTTTCTCAATGGCACCTTGAATAATGCCTCGTTAATTACTGCATGTGCCTTTAGTTGCCATATCTAAATCGCTTACATCTTTTTTACCTTCTTCCTCGTCAATAAGCTCTAGGGCAGCACCACCAACAAACACTCCAAACTTAATATATTGACGAATGAAGTAGTTCATACCACTTTTGACTTTAATTAACAGATTATTAGGTGAGAACTCTGATTCGGTTGTGACTTTGTGGCTTGTATCGCCTTCAACTACTTCATAAAAGAAAATATCGGGACCAGTTTCACCGATACACTTCCCATCAACCCATACATCCTTCTTTAAAGCTCCACCAATAAAACTATTGCGATAAATATATAGTCCAGATTTTCCTTCTGCTGGAGGGTTAAACTTTTTCGCTGTTGAGTTTTTTTCTGCGGTTTCCATTGGCACGGTAGCACAACCCGTCATTGCTAGGTAAGACAAAAATAATGCAGCGCAAGTGATTGCAGTAGTTCTCATAAATTTGCCCCTTTCAGTTTTAAACTTTAATATTTTATTTTCTAGCAGTAAATACTTCGTAGGTATTAATCGATATTTTATAAGAACTAGTGGGAATAGGCTCGAATCAACGCGTTGAATACTTCTAATCCGTAGGTCGTAGGTTCGAATCCTACCAGGCGTACCATTTATTACAAGGGCTTCTGAACTAAGATAAGTAAGAGATTTAATCCGATTAATTCAGAACTGTATGGCCACGGTTTTTCATGCAATTTCTAAAAACTTCCTTATAAGATTCGCTTTGATTCCAGCCCGTTATTCCCCCGCCACCTATCCCTCCGACTGCAGCTCCAATAGCTGCCCCTTTTCCAGCATTACCTACTGCCGCTCCGATTGTAGCTCCTGCAGCGGCACCTAACGCACCGCCAATTAAAGCGCCTTTCCCAACCTCTTCTCCCGTATCACTCGATGAGGTTTTTGCTAATTCATCACATTCAAATTTATCTTTTTGTATATTGGCTGCATTTTTATCATCATAAGTGTCGACTGCGGGAGTCCACCCTGATTGAGAAGCACACCCTGATAGCATCAATCCAAAAATTAAAACAATCAAATTTGTTTTGTTTTTCATTGAGTTCTCCTTTTTTTAGTATAAGAGTAAAAGCTGAAGGTCTTCAAGGAGCAAGCTTAAACTGACGGTGAACCTTCCAAATGCTTATCGGTTCTAAAAAAATAATAATCTAATCTCCATTTTACTATCTTGTTTAGAACAAAGGCAAATTCTAACAATAGAAGACCATTTTACAAAACACAAGCAAGTAGGAAAAGTTTATGACTTTAAATTTTTTTTAATTAATCATATATTAGAAAAAATAAAATTCTTTAAATTCACCATAATTTTTTCTCATGACTTATCAAAAACACATCGCCTTTTTTTTTGTATGCATCTTTTTTGCTTGTTCCTGCGGCGGAAGAACCGCCAATCCAGTTTCCGTTAAAAGAGGTCAAGACTCAAAGCTTACTTGCGCAGATATTGAATATGAAATTTATCAAATAAGAAATGATATTACAGAGTCGTATTCTCAAGCTGATGAAAGCAGAAAACAAAAAAATATTGTCACTATCCTTTCAGCTCTAAATCCACTTGCATATATCTTTACTGATGTGCGAAACGCAGAGAAAATTGAAGTAATTGCACTTCAAAAAAGACACAATCACATAGTAATGCTAGCCAGGAAAAAGGGATGTGGGGCAGGTAAATTTCTTTTGCCGACCGAAAAAAAATGTAAAGATTTCTATTCCCTAGACTGCTTTATTCCTTATGGGAAAGATTAAAGATGAGATTGCCTGTCCTTTTAAACAGGCTTTATACTAGATTCAACTAATCGCAATCTTCACCAGTATTTGTGCAATTATCTTCTTTTTTTGCTTGTTCGGCTAACTTTTCTTTTTTATTGTCTTTGGGTTTCATGGGAGCCAACAATCTTAAATCACATTTACCAGCTACCGCAGCTTGATGTACTGCCTCACTTTCACCCTTTAAGCGTTTATACTCAATGACTCCATCAGAATCTCCATCAAGGAAAAATAATGTTGGCCAAAAAAGTATCAACCCAACGGTCATTTTAGCTGCGTCATCGTCTGCCTTTTGATCTAGTTTGGCGTGCATGGATTGGACCCTTCTAGAAATACGATCACTTTCCATTATTAATTGGTCACAATCATAATTTTTATAAATTAATGGTGATACATAAGCAGAGGACATTTCATCAGGCGAAGTGGCACATCCTGTAGCGATGAATAGTAGACAAGAAAAAATGGTAGCTCGTTTTTTCATTGGTAGTTCCCCTTAATAGGAAAGGACGAAACGTTGCGACAATACTATAACATTAAAAAGCAATTAAAGTGGATACCTCCCCCCAAAGTAACCCATTCCCAAACAAAAAATGGGCTACAGCCTAACCAGCATAAACCCTCACTTGTTTGATCTCTCGTGCCTACACTGTGCCTACATAACAAAAATGGGCCACGAGAGGAATCTCATAACCCATTGATTTAACTGGAGCCAGCGGGCGGAATTGAACCGCCGACCTACTGATTACGAATCAGGCAATATTAGTCTATCACTATATTTCATATCTTTCCACTACTTTAACTTACCCCACTTAAACCCTTATTTATAGGGGTATAAACCCAATCAGACCTTTTCTTGCTATTTCATAGTATTATGATTAAAATGCTAGCCATAGAAATACTGGCTAGCAATATGAAACTAACTGATCCAAAAATAAAGGGTTTGAAAGCGGGCGTCAAGCGATACATCGAATGGGACGATGGTTTATCGGGGTTGGGGGTTCGGGTTTCTCCAACCGGCAAGCGGTCTTTTGTTTTTATGTACAGGTTTCAGGGTACGTCTAGGATGATGACTCTCGGCACCTACCCGAGACTTACTCTTGCCGATGCACGATACAAAGCATCTCAAGCCAGAGAGAAGGTGAGCAAAGAAATAGATCCCGGTCTCGAACAAATTGAAAAGAGAATAGCGGAAGGAAAAGCCTACACCATAAAAAATCTGGTCGATGAATATCTGGAGAAACACGCCCGACAAAAGAAAAAATCGTGGCGTGAAGATGAGAGAATTCTTGAAAAAGATATTGTTTCAAACTGGGGTCGCAAAAAAGCCAAATCCATTACCCGTCGAGAGGTTGTTGTTTTACTGGATGAGATAAAAGAGAGAGCAAGGGTAAGGGGTGGTACGGGGATTCAAGCCAATAGAACTTTGGCACTGATCCGGAAAATGTTTAATTTTGGTGTTGCACGAAGCATCATAGAAACTTCCCCTTGCGTTTCCATAGAGTATCCCGTTAAGGAAAACCGAAGAGACCGAGTTCTCTCAGAAAGTGAGGTAAGGAAACTCTGGATAAGATTGGATCAAGCAAAGATGTCAGAGGGAACAAAACTGGCACTCAAATTAATGTTGGTCACAATACAGCGCAAAGGGGAAATAGCAGGGATTGAACTTGCAGACCTCGACCTTCATTTAAAATGGTGGACCCTGCCAAAACAAAAATCAAAAAACAACCTGCCTCACCGGGTTCCGTTAACATCAATGGCTTTAAAAATCGTTAAAGAGGCAAAAGCTCTGGCAGGTAAATCAAAATGGCTTTTCCCTTCTGCCCGTGGTGAAGGACATCTTACGGTACAGGCTGTTGACCGTGCTGTTAGAAATAACCGTGCTGTTTTTGAAATTGATCACTTCACCCCCCACGATTTAAGAAGGTCGGGAGCATCACACAGTACCAGTGCCGGCATTTCACGCTTTCTCATAAAAAAAATCTTGAATCACGTGGATCAGGATATAACCGGAGTATATGACTTGCATAGTTACGATAGAGAAAAACGGCAGGCATTGGAAACGTGGGAAAGAAAGCTGAAGTCTATCCTTACTGGCGAGCCTTCAGGTAAGGTCATTCCATTAAAGAGGTGAAACCAGTGAATGAATTTAACAAAGTTCCCTCGCTAGGAACACTTGAGCGTTCAAACAACTGGGGGTTTGGAGATGCGTTCCAACTCCTTTGTGACTATACAAATATTTTAGCGAATGCTTTTCATTCAGGAAAACCGGGATTTGTAAAAATAGATACGGCTCTTAGGGATGTGTGGACCACCATTGAAGATTCTATAATCGATGGAAAGATTAGGGTTAAAAGTGGAAGGTTAGTTGATCTCAGTGAAGGGCTGTTGCTTACTGAAAACCCTAATATAGTAGTTATAGATAAGAAAAGTTTTCTTTCCTGGTATCACAGGGACAAACAGAAGATAGTGCAATACCTGTCCTATGCCGATCTGGAAATACATCAGGAAGAGTTTCTAGATCGATTAGCAAAAATGGATCCGCTCAAAACGCCTCATCCAAAAACGAATAGAGCCAAAAGGGATCGACTTCGAGAAGATTATATTTCTTCTGTCACTAAGAAATTTAAAGACAATCCGGATTTGCAGTTTCCCGATTTTAACAATGATTATGGTTTACAGAAATTAATCCGCCTCAGCGGCTTGCCGGAAGACAAGCATCCAAAAGATTCAACCCTTCAAGGATGGATTAGAGAGGCACGAAAAAAAGCTAAAGTGAAACCAAAGCGTGGCAAGCAAGTAAAAAAGTAAACAAATTCCTTTTATCCCTCCTCTCTAAATATGAGTCATCGCAAAAAAGTGTAACTCATATTTACCCGTTTCAGCCTCATTTAAAGCCTCGATAAGTATTAGTCTGCTTTTCAAACCTTAGTCAACGGTTGACTCATATTTTCATTTGTATTCCTAAGGGTTAATTTAATTAACAAGTAATCAAAATCTTTTTTAAGGATTTTTATGCGTATTTTGAACAGCAACGAAGTGGTTAAAAAAATCGGCTTGAGCAAGGTGACGATCTGGAGGAGGGAACGGGCCGGATTGTTCCCTAAGCGAATCAATCTTAGTGACAGGCGTGTGGGTTGGGCTGAGTCCGAAATCGAGGACTGGCTGGATGCCCGTCCTAGAGGTATCTGCGCTGAACCTGTAACGCGGGCTGAATGATGGCTGAATTTTTGAACAAGGGCATTTACAAGTAACAGGTTTTCAAGTTGAGATTTATTTTTTTCTAATTGGTCGGTTTACAGACGACAGCGGTTAGGAAATAGTTTGCATCACTGTGGGGCTCCGCAAAGTGCAATCCCAGTCCGAAAGGTGGAAGGGGGCGGAGGGCACGTTCTCCCGTGTTTTAAGTAGCCACCGACTGCAAGGCAGGAGTGAAATTTGACCTTGCAGGCCATAAGCGATGGAACGGCTCCGAAGGGCAGAATCCTTCTAATCGTTTTTCCAGCTTTGGTATGAGGACAGCTTCCGTGTTTTTAAATACGAGGGGCTGTTCGTCCTATGCCAATTGCTCCTGAACTCACCAAAGGGCAGTAAGGGTTACAAGGCAAGATTAGATAAGCAACGTAAACTAACATTGAGGTACTAGCAATGAATCGTTATCAACCAAAGAAACGCAAGATTCCTGTAAAAGCAATACGTGAGATGTGTATCGAATGTATGGGGGGACGGGGATCAGGTCAGAACTATTCCAAACTTATCAGAGAATGCGGATCACCTGATTGTGCTTTACACGAGTACAGGTTTGGTACAAATCCCAACAAGAAACCCAGAACTCTTACTCGGGAACATAAACAGGCTTTACATAATGGAAGGAAGAACAAAACTAGTGCTTCAACCCTTTCTGTATGAATGAAAATTCGACTAAATTTAAGAGATTATCAGGTGGTTGATAGGTAGGTATGGGTCGACTGATAATCTATCTAATTATTTTTTAAAACGAGGTAAAACGATGGCAACAAGTTTAGGTAATTGTGGGATACAGGGAGCGGGACCAGGAAGACCGAAAGGTACCCTTAACAAGTTCACTAATCTGAAGAATGCTTTTCTTGAAGCGTTTGAACGGACCGGCGGGATCGATTCCCTGACCGAATGGGGAAAGCAACCAAAGAATAGGAGGGATTTTTATCGACTGCTTGCGAAACTCTTACCGAAGGAAGTCGATGCAAACGTCAAGACTGCAGGCGATTCGTTCCTGGAAGCGTTGAAAGAAATTGAAAGCAGGGAGAAACCCAAAGCCTGAGAACCGAGGGGTACCCCCATAGAACAAGGGGGGTGGTTGTTTGATATGGGTGTCTGCAGTTAAGTGGCCTTGTCACTGAGCTTTAATTTTTTACAAATTGATCTTGCTTTAATTAATGCTGGTTTAAAATTTTTCAGACTCCACTTATTTTTCAAAACATCAAAGTAATCACTTGCTTTGAATTGTTCACTATCAATTAATTCTATTGAGATATATGAAGAGCCCTTATGAACGTTAACTAACTGTTCAATTGAATATCCTCCCAAGGTAAACATTGCGATATGACCCATCAGAAATTTTCTAATAATTCGAATTTTGGCACGAATACGTTCTTGGTTATATTTGATATCAATCACTTTTCCTTCTAGGTTAAGAATATCTTTGTTACGTTCCACTGTGTAAAAGGAAAACAACTGCTCGCCCCCATCACACCTACTATCCCAAATCCATATGCGTTGTCTATCACCATAGGTTATTTGACCATTCGCATAAGCAACTGCACCCCCATCTTCCATTTGCTCTACATCCCATTGCAAGTCCTCCCCATAAACAGAACCACCAAACAAAAATAGAAAGGGGAGAATAAATAAGAATGAGAGTTTAGGTTTCATACTTTACCAAGGTTTTATTTGTGGGGTGGTTATGCACAAAAAATAAGTTCTTGTACATATAGTTCGAGATCTCGAACTATTTAAGAGAAATGCGCATAAAATTAAATAATTCTTTATTGGGGGGGGTAAATGAATAAAAAAAAGATAAAACAAATGAATAAACCACCCATACGCTTACTCTTACTCACCTTTCTGTTTTTGTTGAGCAATTATTCTGTCGTGTTTTCTGACGATTTAGACAAAACCAGTGGCTATCCGAGCGAAATCAATGGAGTGAAAATTTACACATCAACTGGGAATTACAATATTAAGTTTTATCATATGAAATTCAAACTAACCCCTGAGAATACGGTGCTACCAGATGATGATAGATTAATTGCGAAGGGATACAGCAGAAACCCAACAAATTACAGGTCTAATATTTTGGATGAGAAGAGCTTAAACTTTAAGTGTGGGCAGTTCGAGGTTTTTATACCAGTTGACCTGTTCCCGTTGTCAAAAGAAAAAGATGGATTTATGATCTTGAGAATGGCGCAAACTTTAGCCTGCGATGGACGATCTAATGAATTCATCAAAGAAAAGCAAGATTTGTTTTATCGGATAAAGAAAATGGTTAATTCTGGGAAGGGGTATGTCGAGGTTGTGGTTGAACTTCCCCGACCTAGGGATGTCCATCGAAACATTTTTTTTAGAAGTGCTCGAAACAAGTACATTGATTATGTAGGTCAGTTAAAAAAATAATAATAAATTCTGAATGGTTTATTCATTTGTTCTTCCACTAACAACCTGAGTTCTCTTCTCCCCAAGGCATAATCGTTTTACATTGAATTGCCGAATCCAGGTTTGCTATATTTTTCATCTTTGCCCCAGTCAGGTTTGCCTTAGACAGGTTTGGCTCATACAGGAATGCTCGACTCAGGTCTGCCCCAGTCAGGTTTGCCTCAGACAGGTTTGTCCAATTCAGGATTGCTCCACTCAGGTCTGCCCCAGTCAGGTTTGCCCCACTCAGGTTTGTCTGGGTTAGGTTTGCCTCTTTCAGGTTTGCTCCACTCAGGTCTATCCCACTCAGGTCTATCCCAGTCAGGTTTATTTTATACGTATCAACCTTCCGCAGTTTTGCCCCAGTCAATTTTGTTTTAGTCAGGTCTACCCTACACAGGTTCGCCTTAGTCAGGTTTGCCCCACTCAGGTCTGCACCTTTGAGGCTTACCCCACACAGGAATGCCTTTTCCAGTTTTGCCTCTTTCAGGTTTGCCCCACTCAGGTCTGCCGCACTCAGGTTTGCCTCATCCTCTAGTATTGCCAACCCCAGGTTTGCCTCAGTCAGGTCTGCCCCAGACAGGTCTGCCCCAGACAGGTATACACCCATCAGTTTTGCATTCCTCAGGTTTGCCTTTTCCAGTTTTGCATTCCTCAGGTTTGCCCCAGTCAGGTTTGCCTTTTCCAGTTTTGCCCCACTCAGGTTTGCCCCAGTCAGGTCTGCCTTAGTCAGGTCTGCCACAGCCAGGTCTACACCTAAGAGGGTACATCCAGCACAACTATTAGTAACCTTTAACTTCTTTTCATTTTTCTTCACTTCTTCCTCACCATAAACAGAACCACTAAATAAAAACAGAAAGGTGAGTGAGAGTAAGAATGTAAGTTTGGTTTTCATACAATAGAAATTTTTAGGTTAAAACTTATCGCAAGTACCGTATGTAATTGTTATAGGAAAGCCTTGAAATAGGATTGATGCGCTAGTAGATCGTACATACTTTCCGTTTTCAGTATTAAAGTCAAAATGTTCGAGGCCACTTTGGCAATTCAGAATTTGTGGAAAATCTGGACGGTATCGGCAATAAAATTTTGGTTTACGCATCTCGATAGGTGCTTCAGGTGGTAAGTTATCAATAAATAATTGGATGAAACCAGAGTCTTTATCAAGCTTCATTTTATATCTGTCTAAACCTATTAAATGGTGTGAATATAAGCCACTTTTTTTATCATAATCAACAAATCCACCACTACCAGTATCAGAGCAGTAATAAGCCTCACTTTCCCCATAAGCATTACCCGCCAGGACAGTTATCAGTAGAGCTAGGGCAAAGAGTGTGAGTTTAGGTTTCATAAACGCGGTTGTTTGATATGGGTATCAGGCCTCGTACTAACGGCGTATATTTACATTTGAGTATTCTATGTCAATTAAATTTACTGACGAGTTATAGAATTGCAATCACAATAAATAAAATGAGAGATTCTAGGTTTTTAGTGTCTCCATTCACTAGGGATTTCCTCACTCAGACGCTTATTACACGAGATATGTTCTTGGGAGTTTGACAGACTGTCACATCTGCGTATCTTCTCCAGAATCTCTAAACCTTCTTTAGCCCTATGATGATTAGGAAACAGTTTTAACACCCGTTTCCATTCAAAGGCAGCTTTTTTATATTGACTTGTCATCGCATAAACACGTCCAAGTATAAAACGTGCTTCCCATTCCTTCATCCCAGCTTGAGGCGTGAGTCTAACTGCTGTTTCTAAAGATGCAATAGCCTCTTCAACTCGATTTACACTTAAGTAATGATGTGCAAGGTTAACGTGCAATGCAGCATCTTTCCCTCTCGTGCGAGCAAGTTCTTTATACAACCTGATTTCCTTAGTATCACCTGCACCAGTATCACCCGCGCCACCAATACCCGTGCCTGCACACCCTAATAGGAGGGAAGAGCTAATAGCTGACAAAATTAATATGAGGGGGGAAAGTGCGAGTAAGAATGTGAGTTTAGGTTTCATAAACGCGGTTGTTTGATATGGGTATCAGACCTCTTGCTATCCAGGTCAATTGATTCGATTTAAACTTTTACGAGCAGCAGTATGCTCAGGATCAAGTCTTAACGCCTCTTTGTATTCTGCAATGGCTTTCTGTATTTTCCCCAGCTGTTGGTAAGCAACTCCAAGGTTGTAGTGAGCATCTGGATAATTTGGTTGTATCTTGATCGCTTTCTTAAGGGTGGTAATAGCCTCTTGGTGTCTGTCTAGCTTATTATAGGCAACTCCAAGGTTATTGAGTCCTTTGGTACGACGATCTCCTTTGAACCTTTGCGTCCACCAACTTTCTTTTTGGTGATAAAATGAGAAAGAATTTTGTGAGCGTAATCTATAGTTATAAAAACTAATGGCTTTTTGAAAATGCTGATTGGCTATCTCGGTCTTGTGAAGTCCATCGTAGGCAAGTCCAAGGTTAAACCATACTTCTGGTACATAATTCAGCCACGTTTTCTTGAGTCGAATAAAATATTCGAAGGAGTCAATGGCTTCTTTAAATCGATTTAATTTGAGGTAACTTATGCCCAATGCATAGTATGCACCTAAAGGATCTACTTCTATTAATTCTTTATAAAGGGGGATTGCTTTTTCATATTGCCTTTGCTCGCTGTAACTAAGTGCTAATTTCCTCTTTTGGAGGGTAATCGATGTATTTTGGGGAGGTTGTTGTTTGTTTGGGTTTTGTTGTATGTTTGGAATTTGTGGAATAGTTGAACAACCAAACGTTGACAATATCAGTGCGGTCAATATCAAAATCGCTAGCGTAAGGAACGTTGTTTTTTTCATAGTTTAACTTCCTAATAAACATCTAAAAAATAACTATCACAATATACGCATAACAAGACCCCAGACTAATCAAAATAGTAGAAAAAAACCCACTCTTGATGTTTTTGTCTCAAGCTTCGTATTCCCATAATTTATCAATCATTTTTTATTGTGGTAAATAAAACCTTCGGCCTTAGACAATGCTGGCTCAGGAATTCCATACCTTATAGCATCCTCATAGGAAGTAATAGCAGCATCAAAATCCCCTATCTTTGAGTAGTGATTTCCAAGGTTATAGTGTGTGAAGCCAAAATTCGGTTTGATCCGGATCGCTTCCTTGAAAGAGGCAAGGGCTTGCTGATCCTGACCTAATTTATTGTAGGTAGCTCCAAGATTATTATACGCATCGGCATAATCCGGTTTGATCCGGATCGCTTCCTTGTAGGAGACAATGGCCTTTTCGTAATGTTCGGTAATATTCATTGACTTATGGTAGATAACGCCAAGGTTATAGTGCGCCAAGGCATCGTCCGGTTTGATCCGGATCGCTTCCTTGGTGACAGCGATGGCTTTCTGGTTCATACCTAAATTATTGTAGGCAGTACCAAGATCCACATATGCAGGAGCAAAATTAGGATCAATTCGGATCGATTCCAATAAATAGGGGATGGCTTTGTAATACTCTCCGGTACGGATGAGAGAATTCCCGCGATCTTGGTATAGATTTCCACCGCACCCCGATAAGAATGCCGATAATATCAGTACAGCCGATAATAAATTCGCTTGTAGATTGGTGAAACTAATTTTGTGGTAACTAATAAGCATTACAATCGCACCTTAATAGGAGAGAAGAGCTAATAGCTGACAAAATTAATATGAGGGGGGAAAGTGAGTGGGGTTTTCATTTCTTTGATTTCCAGTTTTTAAAAAGATTTCATATCTCTTGCCACTCTTTTTGTTGTTTTTGTGGAAAAAACATATCCCCTACCTAATACAAACTGCCCGTTATCGGAGTTGAAGTTGAAAGTAAATAAACCTTTCGAGTAAGACAACTAATAACTACTACAACGTGTAATATGTCCTTGCTCTATACAAGTTACATTCCCTGTTTGTAGAGAACGATTCCTCTCTATTTCCAACCTCTGCATATTGTCTAATATCTTAAAAGAATTCATTTTTCTGATTTCAGCCCGGTTTTTTCCTTCGTGTATTTCCTTTTGTATGCAGTTTGCCATTTGTGTGCTTCCTTCAACAAGACCATAAGATTTACAAATATTTTTATAGTAAGAAATTATTGTATCTTGGCTAGCCATATTAAACCAAACTGGACTACCGGGACGACCCAGTATGAATTCTCCTCCCGCCCCAGTGCTACAGCCAATTAAAATATAAATTGATAGAACACTAATAATAATATTTCTAATAACAAAACTACACATATCTGTTTCCTCTGAAAGGAATAGAAACAACCGTATTGTATTACAAGGCGCAGGAAATAGCATTAAAAGGAGAGGCAAACGCTAGCCACAGTGCTAGCCAGAGGTGAAAATGGGCTACAGTCTAAACTGTAACCCATTGATATAACTGGAGCCAGCGGGCGGAATTGAACCGCCGACCTACTGATTACGAATCAGTTGCTCTACCCCTGAGCTACGCTGGCTTGGATCTTTTTAGAGTTAAAAAGATGCACTTTACACGCTCTATCGAGTATAAATCAACCACTTAGTTCCTTAATCAGCGAACCCCTTAATAATTTATTGACTACTGAAATCTAATTCGTGTATTATTTGTCTGGTATTTATTTAATACACAATTTAGACTCTAAAAATTATTGCATTTCACCTTCAAGGTTTAGCAGGAATACGAAAAAAATGATTAAACCATCGTGGACTTTTTTGACAAATCATTCCCATGTTTTGTTGTCCCTATCTCAAAATCCGCATAAACGTATTCGAGATATAGCTGATGAGGTTGGAATCACGGAACGTGCAGTTCAGCGAATTATCGTTGAGCTTGAAGCTGATGGGTATTTGAAACACATTCGTGATGGAAGGAGGAATGTTTACAAAATTCTCAGTCGCAAATCTCTGCGGCATACTGTTGAGAAACATCGACAAGTGTATGACCTTATCAATTTAATTAAAACATGATTTGAATCAAGTCATAGTGATCGTATATGACCATCGACGATGAAGTTTGAAACAAAAATATTTAACAAACACTTAAGAACTAGGTGCTAGAACCAAGTCTTGTATATGAGTACTAATTTAACAAAAAGTTTTTTCCCAGAAGATCGTGAGCCAATCACACTTTTTTGCCCCATGAAATCTATGGTTGCACAAAATCCCCAACATGATTTAGAGTACCTGCCTTTTGACCAAGCTGTGCGAAAACAATTTCTTAGATTCTTAACTTAATCGGTCAACGAGGCTCACTAATTCATGACAGTTCTCATTCTTCTTTTTCCTCTTTTGGCTAGTATTTTTATCCGCGTCTTTGGCAACCGCATGTTGTCTCATGTGGCAAAGGTAGGAGTTATAGCGACCACGATTTCTTTCTTCCTTGCTGTTTGGGTCCTCTATCATGTGAGCGTTGAAGGCGCCGTTCATATTATGTTATGGCCGCCAAATTCTGAGAGTTCTTCCATATTCAAGATAGGTATGTTGGTAGACCGTCTTGCCGCCGTCATGATGGTGTTGATCACAAGTGTCAGCATAGTTATTCATGTTTATTCAATTCGCTACTTGGAAGGCGACTCTGGATATGCTCGCTTTTTCGCACTGTTGGGCTTTATGACTTTTGTCATCCTTTCTCTCGTTTCCAGTCCGAACTTGTTTATGCTTTTTGTATTTTGGCAATTATTAAGTTTGGCGCTTTACCTAATTTTGGCATTTAATTTTCCTAATCGTCCGGCATGTCAGAATGCTTTTAAAACTTTTTTTGCCCATCGTATTGGTGATGCGAGTTTTCTTTGCGGAATTTTTCTTGCCTATAAATATTTCGGTACTTTAGAGTTTAATGAGCTTTTTAGATTAGCAACAGAACAGCCTCAAATGATTTCACTTTTCTCTGGAATGTTTAACGTCAGCGCTGTTACTGCAATCGCGCTATTAGTTTTTGTTGGTGCAATAGCCAAATCCTCTCAATTTCCGCTGCACGTATGGTTACCCGATACCATGGATTCACCAACTCCTGTATCAGCTCTAATGCATGCAGGAATTGTTAATGCAGGGGGTTTTCTTTTGAATCGCCTGGCTCCCTTCTATGGGCTTACACCAAACACTCTTCATATTGTTTTTGTGGTTGGTCTTCTGACGGTTGTTATGGGAGCTTCCATGATGTTAGCGCAAAATGATATCAAGAAGACCTTGGGGTTTTCCACCATGGCACAAATGGGTTACATGATTATGGAATGCGGGCTTGGTGCATTTGCGCTCGCTATTTTTCATTTAATCGCGCATGGGCTTTTTAAAGCGTCATTGTTCCTGCATTCAG
>Ga0209992_10002759_pt1 | contig 15597 bp, 4 predicted proteins | sample 2SBtaG_2_FD_182564 | JGI IMG/M metagenome (GOLD analysis project Ga0209992, IMG submission 182564) | Deep subsurface microbial communities from Kolumbo volcano to uncover new lineages of life (NeLLi) - 2SBTROV12_ACTIVE470 metaG (SPAdes)... | ecosystem: Environmental > Aquatic > Marine > Volcanic... | reverse complement strand
AATGCTTAATAAAACTCCTGTAACAGTAAATATATTTTTAACTTTTGTCATCATCGTCTCCTTTTATTTTAAGAGAATTAATAATTAATTATGAAATTGTAAGTATTATTTTAATTTCTTTTGAGATGTTTTTATTATAATTGGTTTATAAGGTATTACTGTAGTTTCAATTTTCTCTCCACCTCGTCCAGCCATTATTGAATTAAATGAAATAATTGTATTATTATCCATTTTATTTAAAGGTTTTAGTGATAGTGTAAATAGAATATTATCTTCTATTTTAATTGATTTTGATGGTTCTATGACAGCTCCTGAAAAAGAAAATCCAAGCATTGTACCTTTTTTTCCAGCACTCATATTAAATCCTGCTTTTTCACCTTTCCCGCCATAAATAGTTTGAATCTCGAATAAGCCTTTTGGTAATAAATCAAGTTGAAACCCCGCTAATGGTTTTTGGCTTACCATATAAATATCTGCTAAATATGTACCATCATCCTGTTTTTCAAATGATTCTATACCTAATTCAACTGAAAATGATATGGATGAGAAAATAAAAATTGTAAGTAAATTAAAAAATCGCCTAAAAAATAAAGTCATAGTGTAAAAATCCTATTCTAAATTGTATAAAATATTAGTAATATTAGCTTGAAATTTACAAAACCAACTTAATTAAAACATACGATTGATACAAAATGGAAAAAATAATTATTTGAATTTTTTAATTAAAAATGAATCTATTTTTATGGGATAAAAAATAGAGGTATTATTTAGCAATGAAATGTTATATGCAATAATTGTAATTTAAATATGATAAAAAAATTACCCTTTATTATTTTACAAGCATCACTTTTTCTATATAGTTATTTCCATTTGAAGTCATGCGTATTAAATATAATCCTGTTGAATGTTCTTGTGCATTCCATTTAACTCTATGCGTACCAGCATATTGCATACCTGAAAATAATATTTCAACATGTTTCCCTAAAACATTAAATACCTCAATTGTAACATTTGCATATTCAGGAATATCATACTGAATAGTGGCTACAGGGTTAAATGGGTTAGGATATACAGGGTATAATTGATAATGGTTAGGTAAAATATTTTCATTTATTGAAAGTAATGGATTAATAAATACATCATTTTGCCCAAATACAGGTAATGGGTCTTCAAGTTCCATTATATATTCTAATTGCAATGATTCACGCCAAACTTTAATTATTATATTTCCACCTGGTGTAAAGCCTTGCTCAGCTGGGTCATCGGGGGAAAAAGGGGAACAAGGTGTTGCTCGGATTGCATCTATTGTTAAAACATCTCCTGTATAATATCCACTTCCAACAAGTAGTGTATCAAATTGAGTTGGGCAATCCGCCGATGCGACACCATTAAAATCAAATATTCCAATATTATCCCCAGCTTCTAATCCCGGTAAATTCTCATTAAAAATTATTGATTGTGAATTACCTGTTTCTTCAATTTCTAACTCATAATATAGTGGTATATTTAATTGTTCAATTGTAATACTATTACTACCAAAATTATGCCCTTGCTCTGAAATACTATATACCATTTCAAATTGTTCAGATTCTCGCCATACTTTTATAATTATCTCATTGTTTGGTACAAATCCCATACTAGCTGGGTCCTCAAATGGGAAAATACAAGGCGTTGCTCTAATAGCATCAATTGTTATATTCTCATTATTAAAAAACCCTTCTCCAACAAGAAGTTCACCAAACTCCGCAGGGCATTCTTCTGAAATAATTCCACTCCCATCAAAAACACCAATATGATCACCAATTTCCAATTGCTCAATATCAGATAAAAATAAAATAGACTGGCTATTTCCTGTTGGTTCTATATCTAAAATATAATGAGGTAATAAACATGAACCATTATCTACCGTTGCTTCATAATTAAAATTAAAAGCCGTTGGTTCAGTGCAACCAAAAGTTTCACAATCTGGTAATTGAACAATAAATCCATCTGAAAATAAAACATCATATACTGGATGGAAAGCTCCACTATCTATACAGAAAAAATCAGTGGAATCAGGTGTAAAATATAAATCGCCCAAATTTAATAACCCTGAAGGTAAAAAGTTTGTTGTTCCAGTACTAGGATATATTTTTACACTATTACTATCAAGATCTACATTATACCCTTGATTATTTAAAGAAAAGATACCTTCTTTTAATGAATCAACTGATACACTTTCATTAATATGAAAAAAAGCTGTATCTAAATCGTGTGAAATGTTTAAACTTATATTTACAATTCCAATATCATTATTAAATTGGTAATCTTCTAAAATTAAATTTCCAAAATAATCAATTTGGTCACATTTAATAGGGGAGGGATTTGAAATATCACCTTCCTCTGTAAACGCTTCCATCCAATAACAATATTCATTCGGATATTCAACTTCTTCATCAACAAATTGCAATTCACCAATAAGTAAAGAGTCAATTAATACTTCTTCATTTTTATAAATTTTATAATAATCATAATTATTGATTGATGACCAGTTTAATACTATTCCAGGAATTGTCATATCTGTTTCAACAGTAAAATCATATACACATGAATTATTCCAATTTTCTTCCTCATTACATTCTTCTGTTTCACAAATAACACATTCACCACAATCATCAGTAATTGCATTTACTTCATCACTTAATCCACTTTCATTTACATCACCCATACAATCAACAAGGCAATTATTTTCCAATGCTGATTCCCAATCAGGGCAATTAGAAACCCAATTATTATCAATATCAAAATATCCATCATAACATGGACTGATTATATCATCGCCATTTGAATCTTCATAAATAGCTGAAACATTCATAGTACAAATCCCACAATCATCTGCACCATCATTCCATTGACCATCATTATTAGAATCTATAAAGTCTTCACCTAAATCATAAAATCCATTATCATTTAAATCTGTAAAAGGTTCAGTTAAGTTGAATAATTCATCACATTCTTCTATATTATCTCCATTACATTCAGGCCCTATTCTACAAGTGCCACAAATATCTTGTTGACCATTATAAGCATGATGGCATAAATCTGTTTGTGGATTACAAACCATACCCCATATCTCACAGTCATCATTGTTTTCACAACTAAGTGATGTATTAGGCTCTTCAACAATCAACCCATTAAAATCAAAACTACCTGCATTTCCTAATGTACAAGCTCCACAGTCATCAATTACTGCACCAAAATTTGATTCATTAAAACAAGTACATGCACAATCAATTTTAGTAGGATCACCTGTGCACATCCCGACTTCTTCATCAAAAATATTTGAAATTATTCCAGTACTACCTCCAGAACATTCATTGCATAAATCTTCAAAGGCAAGTCCATTAAAAATATTAGCACAGTCATATTTAGTTAATTCACAATTGGGATCAATTTCATCAATACAAATTTCATCATGATTATCATCATAAGCAATATTATAACTCGCAGGAGTACCGTAATTATAACCACCACCAGCTTCCCAGTCACCATCTTCTGTCGCCATATATGGACTTGGGAAATATTCACTTGCAGTTTTCCAGTTTGAAGATAAATCTCTAGATTTATATGGTTCTATCAATTCAATAGAATGCCCAATAAATTGAGCACCAACCGCCCAATAAGATTCATCAGAATAGGATAAAAAATCCATAGTTCCATAATTATCTTCGAGGTGGATTTCACCTGTATTCATTCCTAAATTAATATTTAACATTAAACTATTAGGAATATTTGAACATGTATTAGATGGTTCATTACAATTCCCTGGAAATAACATTTCCCCGGATTCATTATAAAAAGGTGAACCCGTTGAAATTAAAAAATGTCTCCCGGCTAAAATAATTGGCTCGTAACCAATTAGTGTATCTGATATTGAAATATCATTTAATTGCCATTCATTCATATTAATATTAAATGGTGTCATATTTAATAATTCAATATAATCAGGAACAGCAGTACCTTGAACAGGCGAAAAGAAAAATTCATTTATAACAATACCACGAGAGCAACTACCATCATCATTTACAGATTCTGGTGAATAATTTAAATATTTATAACCCCATCTGTTGAATCCTTCTACAGATAAATCAATATCGACTAATAATGTATCCTCAAGAATATCCCATTCACCATTTTGATTAATATCATCAAAAATATCTGCACATAACCCTGTTTGCTCAACAGGTAATAAACCATTTTTACAAATTCCATTTATATCAGGATATAATCCATCACTATCATCAATACAACCACAGTAACCAAATTGATCATTCGCATTTGGGGTATTCTCACTACAATACCCATTACAATCAATTTCTGAACCGATGAACTGACCATTTAATTCAATATTATTCCCACCACAAATACCACATAAATCGAATCCATTTTCATCTGCTATTGGACTTTGAGATTCAAGACCAATATATAATTCACATTCATCATTTAATGGATTATAACCAAATTGTGAATCATCACATAATATAATTAAAGTAGAATCAAAAACTTCAACTTCAATAAATTCCAATATATCTAATGGCATACAAGTACCTTGACAATCTTGAGTTTCATTTGGAATCAGTTGAGTATTACCTCCTGTACATATACCACATTGATCAATAACAGCAGAACCACTTAATTCATCATTGCAGTCAATAATTCCTTCATTTGGATTAGCTATTTCAAATGAAAACAATGAATTATCACCTAAAATATTTAAAAATGAATATTCATCCACATCAAATTGTGTTACTGAAATATCCAAAATACCAGGTTGAAGTGCATAATACTGTATTGATACAAAAGGGAAATCAGTTGTTTCACTAAAAAAAGTATAATTATCATTTGAATTAGAATAAGCAGATATATTTACTTGATTTTCACTCAAATTATATACCATTTCATAATTTGCTGAAACATTATTAGGAATTTGAGAATTTATCAAATTTTCTACACCAACGACATTAATCATTTCAGAATTATAATCAATTATTAGATCTAAACCTTCTAAATCTTCAGTTTGATTTATTTTAATTAAGATACTTGCTGGTTCATCATCATAATTCCATGGATCTCCACTTGTACTCATAACCATAGTAGGAACTAATGGATCAACCAAAATTTCAAATTCTGCTGCTGCACATCCATAAGCAGTTTTAATGTTTAAAACTGCAGTTTTAGGTATTGTATCGAACCCTGTAATACTATATGTAAAATGACTTGTAGAGCTTCCATTTAAAGACCCCTGTTCATCAATTTCACCATCATTATCAAAATCCCATGAATAATTTTGCTCTAAGCCATTTCCTAATAATTGATAACCTGATGAGTCACATATTTCAAATGGATTTTGGGGTCCCTCACATTCTGTAATAATATCGAAATATAGTTTAGTACCACTATATATAATATTATTTGAATTTGAAACTATTTCATCATATTCATTTTTAATAATAAACCCCGCAAATGGTGTTATTTTATCTCCTGAAATTGTCACGAGTCCATTTAATGAATCTAAATTACTATTTGCACTAAAAGATTTTTCATTAATATCAAACCGACTTACGAAAACTCGTCCTGTTTCATTATGAAACCCTGTAAGTGGAATATTTAACTCAGCAAAACTATTCGGGTTATTTAAAAAATTATTCAACGTATTATCATCTGAAGAATAAATTGTTAATGCTAATTTCCCAGATTCTAAATCATTAATTTGGACATCAATATTACTATTTAATTCTGGTAAATTTATTGAAAAAGAATCTCCAATAACAGACGGAAAATTTGATAAACTTGAACAATCTATTTCATCAGGTATTCCAATTTCATTAATATTCCAACTAAATTCTAAATCAAGCGAATATATCGGCTCATCTAATAACTCTACAAAACTAAATGGCATTGTTGAATATTCACCTTGGTTCCCAGAAATATTATTCAATTCTACTCGCGGGTTAATCGATTTAAGAACTAAAGAAGAAATTCCAATTGCTCCTTTACTATCAGTAATTTTTAGATCAATTACAACATCAGAGTCTTCAAAGGTTTGTGGCATTTTAAGGGTTGTTGTCTCATTGAAATTATCTAGTAATTCTGGTTCAATAATAAATACTAATTCTGGTTCAAAATCTCCATTATTATTAATATCATTATATGGTTCAAAATCATCAAATTCACCATTATTATTAATATCAATAAATGTTTCATGCCTTATAATTGATTTTACTGACCAAAAATAAGAATTAATATCATCGTCTATGTCAATTGATAACTCTGAAGATAATTCAATTTCTTGTCCTGCAACCCCTGATATCTCTATAGAAGTTATTTCAGGAACAGGAGCAGAATTGGGATAAACAGTAATGCTATAATTTTGTGAATCGGAAAGATTTGTTTGATCTGTAACTATAAAATTAAACTCAATATTTGTTAATAAATTTGCAGGCAATAATGAATCTAAACTAAACTCAATATAATATAAATTATTTTCAAAATTAACATCATCTATATTTATTGTAAAATTATTATCATCAACTAAAATATCATTAAATATAAAATTATTTACATTTAATAAAGGTGAGTCAACATCCTGTACAAGAAGCAAATCTGAATAATATGTGTCTCCAAACCCTGATGAATTTTCATTTTGGTTCGTTAAAATAATAGGAGCATCATTTACTCCGCTTATAGATATATAAATTATTGAAATATTACTTAATGAATCTTGGTTATCTGAAATAGTATAGGTGAAATTTATTTGAGTAGATTCACCATCTAATAAATATTGAAAATCATTTTGTGGATTATAAATAAATGTTCCATTATTATTAAAGATTAAATTTCCGCTGAGAACATCATTTACTAATGAATAACCATTATTATTTATTCCATCAGAATCAATATCTGTAGGGACGGGGACACTTCCTTCAATTTCCGAATCTTCATCAATTTCAATTAAAGAATTAAAAGATATTGGAGAGTCATTTAATCCATAAATTGTAATTACGACTGTAGAAGTATCACTTAATTCACTTTGCATATCTGAAGCTGTATATGTAAAAATTACATCAATTGATTCATCCGCTGATAAATATTGAAAATCTTCTATTGGATTAAATACAAATGAGCCATCAGAATTAAACTGTAAAACTCCACTTTGAACATTTTCAACTAAATTATACCCTGTAAAATTTATCCCATCAGAATCAACATCTGAAGCAATTAATACACTCCCAATAAGTTCAGTATCTTCATCAGTTTCTTCAATTGAATTATATGAAATAGGGGCGTCATTTACACCATTGATAGAAATTGTAATTATAGATTCATTACTAACTAAACTAGACATATCAGTAACGGTATATGAAAAACTGACAGAAGTTAATTCATCTACTGATAAATATTGAAAATCATTTTGGGGATTAAATGTAAACGATCCATCTGGATTAAAATCTAAACTTCCATTACTTACATTATTAATTAAAGTATAACTATTTTCATCAAATCCATTAAAATCAACATCTGTTGCATTGGGTACATTTTGTTCAATTTCACTATCTTCATCTGTTATAAAAAATGAATTATACGTAATTGGATTATCATTAATTCCAGTAATTAATATATCTACAGTAGAAATATTACTCTCACCACCATTTAAATCAGTAGAAATATAAGTAAAACTAATTTGAGTAGATTCTTCATTAAGTAAATATTGAAAATCATTTTGAGGATTAAATACGAACGAACCATTATTGTTAAATATTAAATTCCCATTTGGAACATCATCTATTAAAGTGTATCCATTTAAATATATTCCATCAGAATCAATATCTGTTGCTTCGGGAACAATCCCTTCAATTTCGGTATCTTCATTAGTTTCAATCGATAAATCATATGAAATAGGTATATCATTTACCCCATTTATCGTAATTGTAATTGTAGATATCTCACTAGTTAAACCTGATAAATCTGAAGCTGTATAAGTAAAAAACTCATCCACAAATTCGCCTTCAGACAAACTTTGAAAATTTTCTAATGGGTCAAAAGTAAATGAACCATCTGGATTAAATACTAAACTACCTGTTAAAACACTGTCAACTAAAGTGTATCCGTTTAAATCAATACCTTCAATATCATCATCCGTTGCACTTGGTACACTTCCAATAAATACAGAATCTTCATTCGTTTCAACAATTAAATCATACGAAATGGGGAAATCTTCTACAGATTCAATATGAATTATAAATTCAAGTGTATCGCTTAGTCCATTTTCATTATTTAAAACAATAAGTGTAAATAATGTATCATTTAGATTTACATCATCAGGTCGTCCAAAAAAATTAATCCAATATTCACCATCTACACCAAAAACATTTGAATTAACAGAAAGCCATGATGTATCTAAACCTGAAAATTCAAAATCAATTTCAGAATTTAACGTAGAATCACTATCTGTAAAATTAATTTTATGATTACTTAATTCACCCTCTGTATATTGAAAAACAGAATCAACATAAGTAAATACAGGTCCCTGTCCAAATCCAATTACAAGAAAAGGCAAAACCATGCACATTATTCTCATAACCGATTTCAAATTAATTTTTTCTAATTTCATGAAGTAAATCCTATCGGTTATTTCAATAATATCATTTTATGGGTTTCTTGGTATTCATCCGTAACTAATCTATAAAAATAAATACCACCAGGATTATTTGATGCATCCCATATTATTTTATGATGACCCGCAGATAAATTACTATCAATTAATATCGCTATCTTTTCACCTTTAATATCATAAATTTCAATTGATACTTGAGATGAACGTGGTATATCAAAGCTAATTTCAGTTATTGGATTAAATGGGTTCGGTATATTTTGATAAAGTTGATAATTCTGCGGTAATAATGTATTATCAATTTCTAAAATATTAGAATTAATAATTATATGATTCGTAATAATTGAATTATCAAATTCATCTATAATTTCAAAGCCTGACTCACTCTCCATTTCATTAAATTTAAATTCCGTAATTTGGATTTCACCATAATAAAATTCAGGTTCGATTATAGAAAAATCTAATTTAATAAATTCTTCAATATTTAACAAATTCATCATTGCATAAGAAGAAATTGTAATAATTCCTTCCTCTTCATGATACAACAAATTATAACCTAAATCTGATAATTCATTTTGTAAAAATGAAATATTATCAAGTCTAAATAATTCATTATTAAATTGAATTGAAATATCAATACCTTCCATTTCCTCTGTATCTAAAATTCTGATAGGTAAAGAAAACTCATTTTCTGTTATTTCAATTTCAATCGGATCTATATTCCTATTTGACGACATAGATAATATTGAGCTTGGATTCCAATTCCCAGTAACATCACCTAATCGTATTGATAAGAAAAATGGACAATCTGGACTATTTACCATCAAATCACTACATGCTTCACCCACCAATTGACCGCCTGAACATACATTTCCTAATGTATTGGGATCATAAACACAATCAGCACTTATAGTAGAATTCCCATTATTAATTGCATTAATCATTAAATCAGCAATATCCAAATCTTCTGGGTAAAAAATCCAATGCGTATTAGATTCATTTAATGCATCTATTTCACCAATATTATATCTTGCAACCTTAGACGCATCTAAACCACTTATATTTCCATTTAATGTTACATCAGCAGCTAATTGTTGATAGGCTGACAATTCAATTAATCCAACAGACCCCCTTGCAATTTGCGATGCATCCATTGAACTGATTTCACTACCTAAGTCAAGAATTGTATTTTTAGTTGGAGTTACTAAATAAGAACCAGGTAATATTCCTAAAAATTCAAAAAATCCATTTGAATCAGTTTCAGAATCATCTGTATATGTTTGTGCTAAAGTTGTTTCACCATTTAAAGATAGTTCCACATTCGGAGTTCTTTGCCCATTTGAATAATATCCTACAGACCCTAATAAATTAACATAAAAATCACTAATCATTATTTGACCATTATAGGATAGATATTCAAGAATTGATGAGTTTCCTGTTGTTGTAATATTTGAAAATATAAATTCACCAAATTCAATATCTCCATTTCCAGAAAATCCTGTAATTTCAAAAACATCTTCATCTTGTATTATTAAATCAGAACCAAGTGAAGCTAAATCAATATGAATATTATGTGTATTTAAATCAATAGCATATTCTAATAGATAATTTTCATCTGAAAATGAATTAATACCAACAACTTCAAATGGGGTAAATAATTCAATTGGGAAATTAATATCTATAGTCACTTCATTTATGGGTATATCATGAAACCCTTCAAGATGTATAAAAACACTCATCCCCATATTTGGTGGAATATTTATTTCTTCAGAAAATGAATACACATAATGAGGTAATTCATTTCCATTACAATCTCCAGCAAAATTATTACCAAATTCATCTAAAAATCCTGTATTTCCAATAAATGCGTCATCACTTGAACAAGAGCCTAAACAATCAAGATATTCATCACCATTACAAACACCATCACAATCAATTCCCTGTTCATCTAAAAAACCTGTATTACCAATAAATGTTGTTCCATTAGGGCAATTCCCTAAACAATCTTTGACTTCTTCACTACAAAAACAAGGTTCATTATTTGTAGTTCCACCCACACATGTACCACAATCATCAATATTTGCTTCACCAGCACATTCATTATTACAATCAAAACCATTTTCATCTAATATTTCTGTATTACCAATATATCCTACTTCTGTGGAGCAATTACCTAAACAATCTTCAACAGCTGAACCATCACATATTCCATCACAGTCATGCCAATTTGAATAACAATCATCATCTTCATCTGAATTATTTAAAACCCAACCATCTCCTTCAAAATGGTTTGCACTACAATCATATGACGGAACTCCTGTACCTAAACCATCATTATCTAAATCTTCGTAATAATTTTGTTCAATTGCGTCACCAAAACATGTTCCAGTACAATCAACATCCGGACCAAATAAAACCCCATCATTATCTAAATTATTTCCACCATCACAAACATCACATTCATCAGAAACTAAACCACTATTACAGAGTCCATCACAGCCAATATCTCCACTAAAACAACACCCATCACTATCGTCAATAATATTTTCACCATCACATAATCCAGAACAATCAATTGACGCTGATTCACAACACGTTTCAAAATTATCTACTGAATTTAAACCAATAGGTTGGCAAACTTCAGTACAATCAATAATATTATTACCACTGCATTCACCATTACAATCATGCCCTATTACTATTCCATTTTCACCTAAATACCAATTCGGTCCAAATTCTATTGAAAGTGAATCATTATCCAATACAAGAAATCCATCTTCATCAGTAATCAAATAATTTGAAATTAATTCTCCCAATGAACTATATTGATATTCACTTAAATTACCTAAATAAGTTGAGCCAGGACAATTACCTGCACAGTCTTTTTCATAATCTTCACAGGTACATTCTTCCAATAAAGTTTCGCCACCAACACAGAAACCACATAAATCAATAAATGCTGTGCCTGCACAATCACCATTACAATCAGTATCATTTGATGCACAATTTGGTTCAGCATCACATCCATCTGCTATACCATCATCATCAGAATCCAAATTATCATCAAAGCCATCACATAAATCTACATCACCACACACACCATCATTATCTGAATCATTAAATTCATCATTAGGACAATCATCACATCCATCTGCTAAACTATCACCATCTGCATCCACATTATCATCAAAGCCATCACATATATCACATCCATCAGCAACACCATCACCATCTGTATCTACATTATCATCAAACCCATTGCAAGTATCTATATCACCACAAACACCATCGTCATCAGAATCATTATCGAAATCATTGGGACATGAATCACACCCGTCAGCTAAACTATCACCATCTGAATCCACATTATCATCAAAGCCATTACATAAATCTACATCACCACACACACCATCATTATCTGAATCATTTAATTCATCATTTGGACAATCATCACAACCATCGGCTAAACCATCACCATCAGAATCCAAATTATCATCAAATCCTTCACATAAATCTACATCACCACACACACCATCATTATCTAAATCATTTAATTCATCATTAGGGCAATTATCACATCCATCAGCAATACCATCGCTATCAAAATCTATATTATCATCAAATCCTTCACAAATATCATCATTATTACATATTCCATCATTGTCATCATCATCATCAATAACAACGCCTGAACCGTCTGTTTCACCTGAACATGTTTCACACTCACCAGGATATATACATGAACCATCATCCGTATATGCCGATTGGTTATAATTACATGCTTGAGAATCTATGCACCCCAATACATCTTCAAATTTAAAGGTCAAACTTGAAATATTACTAAAACCCATATTTGCCCATGCACAATCTGAAACTTCATTACTCAAATCAAAACATTCAGTAAATATTGCATCATAGTGTATATCTCTTAATGCATCATATATTTTAAAAGTTGGAATATCTGCAGGTAAAACTATAGGAAAAGATAATCCCTCAAAACAATATTCTTCGGTTCCAGGAGTAACTCCATCTGGTCCCATTGCAACTACTGTTGCAGTACCATCACCTTCATTTCGCCATTGAGAAGAACCCACAACAATATTATTTTCACCACACATTGCACCAATTACGAAATATGAACTTGAATCTCCATAAGACAATTCAACAGGAATTGGATCTACGCAGGATTCAGATTCTAATCCTAAATCTGAACAAGGTTGCCCCAATAATTCATTTATTACATAAAATGATTGTGTTGTTGATTGTGTCCATTCAAATGGATCATATAAACATCCATCACTCGTCAATGAACTTGGATTATAATTAAGTGCACCTTCATCCATACAATCACCTTGTGCAAATAATTGAATCGAAAAAATACAAGTAAATAAAACTAATTTAAATAATTGTAATTTATTTTTATACGGTTTCATATTCTCATTTCCCATAAAATTTTCATTTATTTTATCTTCAAGTTATATATCAATTCTGTATAATTTATCAAAAATTAAAAGGATAAATTATGAAGAATCAGTAAAACATCTGTAATGTCAATTAAGCCATTCAAATCTATATCAGCAATTTCGCGTTGAGCAAGACCAATTTCTAAGCCCAAAACGATATTAAACTGAATCAATATTAAATCTTTTAGGTCCAATTCACCATTTCCATCAACATCGCCAATCAGCAAATCACTAAAAATAGGTGGATTTACAAGACTATAAACTAATTCACCTAAGTTATCTGAGAACATAAAATTATTATGAACAATATTATTTTCCAACGAATTTAGATAATTAAATGAAATTGTGAATAAAGTACCATGTTTAGGATAATTTAAATTCATATTTTCTTTAAATCCTAAAATATGATATGTTGTTCCATTCACAAAATTACTTGTGATATAACTCTCATAATAGCCAATAATATTACTCATTTCACTTTCAATGAAATCTAATTCCATTTGAAATCCACTAAAAAAAACATTAGAATGATATGGGTATAAAATGTCTATATAATTTTCAGACTGAATCAAAATTGGATTAATAATTATTTCAGGAGTAAAAATATGTACATCTGTATTTACTATATTAAATTCTAAATAATCAGATTCATCATTAAATAAATATGAATTACAGAAATCAATACTTGTAACTGTATCAATTTCACCTACAGACAAAAATTCAATTTCTAAAATTGGTCCATTCCCGGGTAAAATATGAGAGGACCCTAAACTTGCTATTTGAATTTCATTAATTGATCCTTGACCAAATTGACCAACCCACCAATCTGATGGTATTCTTTCTGTTGGATCTGCTCTAACAAATAAAATTTCATTCGAATCAAATTGTAAACAGAATTGTAAACCTGCAATTTCAATTTCATTATTTAATATAATTTCAAAAATATTTGATTCACCTATAATAATTGAATTATTATCCGAAAAATAAATTTGAGGTAGATCCATATTAAATGTTATTTCACCATTATTTGAAGATATAGGTAATTCATTATATGTAGAATCTAAAATAGTCATTTCTAAAAACTGAAGGGCTATTTTCCCCAATGCTCCCTCATTAGAAAATGCATCAATTACTGCAATTGGTCCTCCTCCAGAATCAATTAACTCAGAGTTCAGCTCAGAAATTATTTTAATATTTCCAAATGGGAGGTTTATAATTTCCCAATTCATATTAATTGATCGCTCTGTTGGATGAATATCAAATTGACTCAAATAATTATTTTCAATATTTATAACTAAATTTAATTCCGAAATACTTTGGAGATTCTCCATACTTAAATTAAATGTGAGAGAATCATTATAATTAGCTTCAATGCTTTCTAATTCAATTATTACCTTTTCTCTATTTATATTTTCAAATATATAATCGATATAATTTTGCCTATCATTTACATCAATTTCCTCTAGCCAGAATCCATTAATTATTAATCCATTATTATTTATTTTAGAAATTGAGGAGATAGAATTTTCACTATATTGTGAAAATATTTCTCCATAATTAGAAATTATTTGTAATTCTATTTTATCTAATCCACTATTAAAATATAATGTATCATTATTTACGATTAACTTTTCAGACGTTGTATTTCTTAAAAAAGTCCCACCAAACATATCAATAAAAAATGCTGAATCATCATAAATTGATTTCCCAAATAATATTACAGCCCCGCCTAAATATTTTAATTCTGTTAATTTATCTTTCTCATTCATTGTAAATAAATTATCCTTTTCCCAGAAAACAATATCGTTCTCAGTGAGAGTTTCAAGTGTATCAATGATATTACAATTTTCACAAAAAATGACAGAAATATTATCTTCGAAAGTTTCAAAATATGGTATAAAATCATTCAGCGGATGTTCCGTAGAATCACTAATTAATAAAACCCTTGAAAACATAAAAGAGAATAACAATAAAAATAGATTAATTTTGCTCATAAAATCGATTTTATACAAAAACGGGACTCTAAAAGAGCCCCGTTAAATTTAATAAATTAATCATTAATTATTTCATTAACACCATTTTACGAGTAAGAACTTGTTGGTTAGTTTGTAAACTATAAAAATATATACCAGCAGGTACTAACATTCCATTTTCATCAATTGCATTCCATTCAATTGAATGGTTACCAGATTGAATATTTCCATTTAATAATGAATTAATTAATTTACCTTTAATATCAAAAATATTCAATTCAACTTCTTGGTCTTCCATAATTGTAAATGAAATTAATGTAGTTGGGTTAAATGGGTTAGGAAAATTTTGCTCAAGTGAAAATGTAATTGGCATCTCTAATTGCTCTAATACTTCAATTTTACCTAATGAAAATACAGCTTCACCATATTTTGAATTATCAAAACTTTCAATTATTGCTAGTTCTTTATTTTTATTAGAACTCCATAACCTTAGTTCAATGTCATCACCAAT
>Ga0209992_10002758_pt1 | contig 15600 bp, 16 predicted proteins | sample 2SBtaG_2_FD_182564 | JGI IMG/M metagenome (GOLD analysis project Ga0209992, IMG submission 182564) | Deep subsurface microbial communities from Kolumbo volcano to uncover new lineages of life (NeLLi) - 2SBTROV12_ACTIVE470 metaG (SPAdes)... | ecosystem: Environmental > Aquatic > Marine >... | reverse complement strand
CCTCATTTAGGTTTGCCTCCTTGGTTTAAAGATGCTAAATTTAAAAAATAGTTTAGTATAGAAGTTTCTACCACATCACAACTTCTGTGCTTTTATTCTGTTAAAAAAACAATAAATTTGATATACGTGGATTTATTATGCTACAAAAAATTGGATTTCGGCCAGGAATTAATAAACAACTTACACCCACAGGAGCAGAAGGTCAATGGGTAGACTGTGATAATGTTAGATTTAGATATGGCACACCAGAAAAAATAGGTGGTTGGAAACAACTAGGAGGAACAAACGATTTAACTGGAGCAGGTAGAGGTCTTCATCATTTTGTTAGTTCTACTTCAATCAAATACTCTATCATAGGAACTAATAGAATTTTATACGCTTATTCAGGAGGTGTGTTTTATGACATACATCCTATCAAAACTACGACAACATTAACAAATGCATTTAGCACAACTAACGGATCACCTACAGTTACTATTACTTTTTCAACATCTCATGGCATAGTTGCTGGTGATATAGTTTTATTAGACAGTTTTAGTTCTATTACTAATTCTAATTTTGCAGCCTCAGATTTTAACGATAAAAAATTTATGGTAACAACTGTGCCATCAAGCACAACGATTACAATTACAATGCCATCAGCAGAGTCAGGATCTGGTGCAACGACATCTGGTGGTATTAGAGTTCAACACTATTATCCTGTGGGACCAGCAGTGCAGGCAAAAGGTTTTGGTTGGTCTCTTGGAACTTGGGGTGGTGAAGTAGCAGGTGAGCCTACAACGACTTTATCTGGTGCGATAAACTCTTCGACAACAACAGGTATTATATTAGCAGATGTATCACAGTTTCCAGATACAGGAACAAACTTTATAAAAATAGGAACAGAAGAAATATCTTATACAGGCATTAGTGCGTCCAATGAATTAACAGGTGTTACCAGAGAAGTTAGAGGAACGACTGCTGCATCTCATGGTGCAGGTGATACTGTTACTAGCACAACAAACTTTGTTGCATGGGGTGAGGCAGCATCAGGTGATTTGGTATTAGAACCTGGTATGTGGTCATTAGATAATTTTGGTGACAAAGCTATTTGTTTAATTCATGATAGTGCTGTATTTGAATGGAACTCTGCAGCAGCAGGAGCAGAGAACACAAGAGCTACAATTATATCTGGTGCACCGACTGCATCAAGACATATGATAGTATCTACGCCGGATCGTCACTTAGTATTTTTTGGAACAGAGACAACAATTGGAGATACATCAACACAAGACGACATGTTTATCAGATTCTCAGATCAAGAGGATATAAACACATATACACCTACAGCAACTAATACAGCTGGTACACAAAGACTGGCCGACGGATCACAGATCAGAGGAGCGATCAGAGGTAGAGATTCAATTCTTGTTTGGACAGATACAGCTTTATTTACAATGCGTTTTGTTGGTCAACCATTTACGTTTGCGTTTGCACAAGTTGGAACACACTGTGGACTTGTTGGACAAAATGCTTGTGTTGAGGTTGATGGTTCTGCATATTGGATGTCAGAGAATGGTTTCTTTAGATATGCTGGTAAGCTAGAATCATTACCATGTTTAGTAGAGGATTTTGTTTACGATAATATAAATTTAGAATCTGGTAACCAAATGGTATCAGCTGGATTAAATAATTTATTTGGTGAGGTTATGTGGTTCTATCCAACTACAGGATCTTCTGTTGTAAACAGAATGGTCTGTTATAATTATTTTGACTCTTCACCACAAAGACCAGTATGGACAGTTGGATCTTTAGCTAGAACTATGTGGCAAGATTCTGCTGTATTTGGTAGCCCACATGCAACAGAATACACTGCAGGCAACGATTCATCTTTTGATGTCGTGGGCAACACAGAGGGTAGAACAATATACTATCAACACGAAACAGGGACAGATCAAGTTCAAGGTGGTGCTACGACTGCAATAACTGCAAACATATCATCTGGAGACTTTGATATTAGTCAAAGAAGAAGTATTACAGGTCAAACTACAGGATCTGCAGATCTTCGAGGAGATGGTGAATTTATAATGAAGATAAGAAGATTTATACCAGACTTTATATCTCAAACTGGTAATACACAAGTCACATTACAATTAAGAGATTTTCCAAACGATAGTCAAGCTAGTTCCTCTCTTGGACCATTTACTGTTTCATCATCCACACAAAAAGTAGATACGCGTGCAAGAGCTAGAGCTATTGCGTTAAAAGTAGAAAACACAGCTGCTAGTCAAAGTTGGAAATTAGGAACATTTAGATTAGACATACAACCAGATGGAAGAAGATAATGGCAAAAATAGTACAAGTATTAACAAGACCAAGTGTAGAATATGATTTACCTACAGCAGAGGCTCAGGTAAGAGACCTTGATGCAATTGTAGAAAAATTAAATACTACGTTTCAACAAGAATTAAAGGATGAAGTAGAAGCTGAAAACTTCTTTTTAAATTAATGGCTAATAGTTTTATAAATAAAAAAGTAGATTTAACTACAACAGATTTAACTACACTGTATACAGTCCCTAGTTTTAAGACGGCTGTTGTTAAATCTTTATTAGTATCCGAGGACGCTGGATCAGGGACTACAATAACTATAACATTAGTTAACGCAAGTGGTGCTATATTTAGTTTATTTAAAACTAAAACTATTGCATCTAACACTACCACAGAACTTTTGACTCAACCTCTTGTAATGGAGGAAAGTGAGGTTTTAAAAGTACAAGCTGCTGACGCAAACGAGCTGCACGTCATAGCTTCAATATTAGAAATACAGCCAAGAGAGGTAACAACATAGTGAAAGATATACCAACAATAGAGCCAAAAGAGATAATAGAAACTATTAGCAATATTAAGACAGGTGAGATATACAAGAATGATGAGGAATGGAAAGCAAAAGGGATTCCTCAAGAAAATATTAGAAAAGATGTTAGGGTAATTATGCCTAGTCTTGATCTGTTTGGGGAAACAAAATAATGGCTAAAAAACCAATAGTACAAGGAGGAGTAGAAAATTATTTAGGTAAACAACCACAAGTTGTTGCACCTAGAAAATGGCAATCTAGTCCTGACGCACCACCTACAGAACTTGCATATATTACAAAAGAGGAAAAAGATTTAATACTTAAAAAAGATATACACGGATCATTAGATAAAGGTCCTAACATGGGTCCATCAGGAATTATGTCGCTTGATAGTTTTGGTGATGTAGGTGGTGGAGGAGCTGCTGGTGGAGATACAGATGCTGGCGGAGGATATGATTCAGGCCCTGGAGGCGGAGGCTTTTCTGGTAAAGGACCAGGAGAATCCGATAGAGATTTTGATAGAAGAACAGCAAATGAAAGAGCTGCATTACAGATAGCAGAAAGAGCACAAGCTAAAGCACTTGGCGAAAAAGAAAGACGAAACATAGCTCTTGCATCATATGGTCCATTACAAAAATTTACAGGTAGAAGTCGTTTTTTTGGTGGTGCAAATAAATTTGGATACACAGATACGTTACCTGATGGTTCTCTTAAACCAGGTTTTGGTGGAAGATTATTTGGTGGACTAATGAGTTTATTAACAGGTATACCTTTTGTGGGTGGTGCCATAGGTAGTATGTATGATAAAGGCAAAGGTATATTTGGTTCTCAACCAAGAGATATGTCTGAGTTTAATAGACTAGGTTTGTTTGGTCTCCCTCCAGGAACATTAGATGAAGAAGATAAGATATCTCAAGCGTTAACTGAAGCACAACTTAGAGGGTTTTCTAGATTTGGAGACATAGGTCTTCCAAATCAAACTAATATTACTGGCACTAATTATCCGGGAAGCAATCAAAATTTAATGACAACAGGTGTGCAAGAAGGACCTTACTCAAACATGCTTGATTATTTAGAAACAAATACTGGTACTGGTGGTATAACTAGGACAGAACAATTCGATAATTCACCTTATGGCAAAATTGGTGAAGACATGGTGCCATAAGCTATTGATTATAGGAGAAAAAGTATATAAAAAGGATAAACTATGGCAATTTCAAGAAGTATGATGGAAAGACAACTACGTAATATGGGTGGACTTATGACACTAGAAGAGCCAAGACAAGGTTATTTTCTAGGTAAGATTGTAAGAAAAGCTAAAAAAGCTGTAAAGAAAGTTGTTAAATCACCATTAGGTAAAGCTGCATTATTAGGTGCAGGTATTTATGGATTAGGTGGTGGATTTGGTCCAGCTGGTTTTAGTAAAGCTTTACTTAAATCAAGAACTATTTCTCCTTTTTTATCGGGCGGTAAACTTAGTACCATAGGAGATATTTTTAGAGTAGGCGGTGAAGCAGGAAACAAATTTAGTGCATTAAGATTATTAGGTGGTGGATTAGGTGCTACAGCATTAGCTGCACCATTTTTTATGGGTGGTGATGAAGAGGAGATGATAGACCCAGGTGTTGATGTTTCAGGTATACAACCAATGGTATCTAATATTAGAGGTCAAGCTCAAGAATTTTATAGAAATCCTGCTGCAGCTGCAGCTTCTGGTTTATTTTTTATGCCACAAAAACAATTTGTACAACCTTCTTTCTTTGCTGCTGATGGTGGACTAGCTGATATACCAAGAGAAGGATATGCAGAAGGTGGTATTATGGATCTAGGTGGTATGGAAAAAGATTACAGAGAAGGTGGTTTTGTACCACTAGGAGCTGAGGAAAGAGCGGATGATGTACCGGCTAGACTTAGCAAGAATGAATTTGTATTTACAGCAGACGCTGTAAGAAATGCAGGCGGAGGCGATATAGACAAAGGAGCTGAAGTTATGCAAAATATGATGGACAACTTAGAGGCAGGTGGTATGATATCTGAAGAATCTCAGGGTATGGAAAATCCTGCACAAGAAATGTTTAATCAAGCACAAATGTTGGAAAATAGGATAGTATAATGGCATTACCAGATTATTTACAAGAAGCGGGAAAAGATTTTGCCAAACAGTTAACGGCACAAACAGCTGCACCTATAGATACAACAAAATTTACAGGTCGTCAGTTTGTTGCCGGTGAAGATCCATTACAATCACAAGCAATAAATCTTGCAACGCAAGGTATAGGTGGCTTTCAACCTTTCTTAACATCAGCTCAACAAGCTATAACACAGGGTGGACAAACACTTGGACAGGTTGGACAAGATGTTTCAGGACTCGGACAATTTATGGGTAGTGGAGCAGGGACCGGGGCTGGATCAATCGCAGATTTTCAATCACCATTTCAACAACAAGTTATTGATGAATCATTAAGACAATTTGATTTATCAAGACAAGGTGGATTACAAAACATATCTGATATGGCAGTAGCGCAAGGAGCGTTTGGTGGTGGTAGACAAGGTGCATTAGAAGGACAGTTTATGGCCGACACTGCATTGGGTAGAGCAGGACTTGAAGCACAATTAAGAGCACAAGGTTTTGCAGATGCAGCAGCAAGAAGAGGACAAGCATTTGGACAACAACAATCATTAGCAGCTCAAAGATCTGCACTAGCAAATCAACAAGCAGGTTTAGCTAACCAACAGTTTGGATTATCTAATTTTCAACAAGCAGGTAGAGCTGCAGATGTAGCTAACCTAGGTCAGCTTGGTGCATTTAGACAAGGATTATCACAATCACAATTAGCAGCCGACCAACAGGCAGCACAAACAGCAGCTTTTGAACCATTTACTAGATTAGATAGATTTGGAGCAGGAATTACAGGTCTTGCTGGAGGTGTGGGAGGACCACAATTTGAAGCGCCTGCAGCTCCTAGTCCATTCTCGACAGCTTTAAGTACAGCATTAGGTATCGGCGGACTGTTCGGAAAATTTAGGTAAGATATGAGACCATTAAATAGACCAATGTTTAAATACGGTGGCCCTATCAAAGAGGGTATCATGCAAGGTATGAAAGAACCACAAGCTATTAATACTGTTGGTAGTCCATTAGCACCTACAGATGCAAGTGGTCGTCAAGGATATGCATTACCTTTAATGTTTTTAGCAGGACAAGCTGCAAGAACAGCGTTGGCACCTTTAGGTAGATTTGCAATGCGAAAATTTGCAGGACCTAATCTTCCAATGATAGGTGGAAAAAGATTATTAACAATGACCGGAGGAAAACCACCTCCAATTCCTGCAGGGTTTGGTAAAGAACAAATGATATTTAATCCAACTGGACTTGGTAGATATATTTTAGGTTCACCTGAAGCAAGAGCTGTTGGAGCAGTAGCTAAAGGTTCTGGTAAAATAGGTGGTACAATTAAAAAAGTAGCGTCAGGTCTTGCTAAGTCTCCATTAACAGTAGGGTTTTTAGGTTATCAAGGATTAAAAGCACTTGGTCCAGATGGAAAACCAGTTGAAGGAGCAGAAGATACAACAAACGAAATAAAAAGAGTAGATACTATAGGAGCAGGAGAAGGCACAACAGGTGGTAGTGTTACTGAAAATCCTAATAAAGCAAAACAAATTCAAGAAGACAGAATAGCAAAAACAAAAAAACGATATTACGAACTTATGGGCATAGATAAAATGAAAAAAGATGCTGCGTACGATTCATTAATAGATGCAAGTAAAATTGTACAACAAGAAGGTGCAGACCTTAAAGGTGCAATTAAATCTGGTAGTTTACAAAACCAAATTATAAGTGCCATATCTAAAAACTTAGATAAGTCTGCTGATATCAAACGACAGATAGATGCTGCAATATTAAAAGGTGAGATACAAAAAGATATTGCATCTGCAGATAGCTTAGACAGAGATCTTAAAAAAGCTAGAATTAAAACTCTTGAAAGAGGAGAAAAACAAGCAAGCGCTTCTGGTCAAATAGCAGCGGTGGTAGCTAAAGATGGAACTATTAGCGGAGCTCAAACAGCAGCGATACTAAGAGCAGATGGTGTTACGTACGACGGCGTATTACAAGATAAATTATTTAACAATTTTAAAAAAGATAATCCTGCTGCAGATGAAATAGATTTTATGATCGCCAAAGGTAAAGATCTTGACGATGGAAAATATGTTATCGGTGCAAGACTTATTGAAAAAAAAGGTAACGAAGTAGCCTTCATAGTATAGGAGGATTAAATGGCTTCAATTGAAGACGTATTTTACGGTAAATCAAGTAATAATAATAAAGTTGGTACATTAGAGTCTGTATTGTCTGGTGTTGCATCAGGTTTAATTGCAATACCAAAAGGTTTCTTTTCTTTAGGTGCAACACTTTTAGATCTTGGTGTTGATAGTGGTGCAGCTGCAAAAGTAGAACAATACTTTGATGATCTTACAGAGTTTGATGAGAAAGCAGAAGCAACAGCTGCCGGTAGAATTACAGAAGCATTAGTAAACATTGGTATACCTGGTGGTGTAGGTTTTAAAGTAGCATCTAGAATGGCAGGTGATGCTATGAAAGCTGCACGAAATGGTAAGTATGTAAAATTATCTAATCCAAATTTAAAAAAAGGTATGGACCAAGCTGTTTCATTAAACACACGTGGTAAAACAAATAAATTTATTGCAGGTGCATTAGGGGGTGGTTTAGCAGAGGGTGTATTCGTAGGTGATGTAGAGAAAGTTGGTACGTTTGGTGATCTTATTGGTGGACCAACAGCAGTTGATAGATCTACAGATGACGATGCAACAAGAGAATTATTAAACAGAGTTAAGTTTGGTTTTGAGGGTGCATTATTTACTGGTGTTATAGGTGGCACAGGCACCCTGGTTAAGAAACTAACAAACAGAAACAAACAATTAGATGTAGCAAACTCTAAACTAGATAGATTTATAGATAGAATTGCATCGGGGTTCAGGGCACGAAGCGGTAAGTCACAAGAGTTTTTTGATCTTGAAAGAACATCTATTGGTGAAAGAGCTGCAGATGCTGCAGGTGCAAGAAACATATCTAGAGAATTAGATCAAGCAATCGATAAAGTATTTGCACCAACAAGAACTGTATTTAATCAGGCAGCTGCAAAAGACAGACAAAAATTATTAAATGAAATAAATGATTTATTGTTATCTGGTGATCCTAAACTAGACGATCTTGGTGTTGCTACATTTGGTAAATTAGACGAAACAAAAAAAGCTGCATTAGTTAAAAAATTAAAAGATTTAAAAGTAGACGACGAAGTTACAACAGATATACTTGGTGGTTTATCTGCAATAAGAAGTAGATGGTCAGACCTATTTTCTAAATTAGGAAGATCATTAGGTAAAAATGAAATACAAGAATTTAAAAAATTATTTGGTGGTAAATTTAAAAATTATCTTGGGTCTACATATGACATATTTCAAAACCAAAGTATCTTTCCATGGGCAAGATACAAACCCACACAAGAAGCAATAAACGAAGCTAAAGAAGTATTTAAATCGAGTGCAAAAGAAGCAGGTGAAGAGCTCACAGATTTACAAGCAGAACAAGCTGTAACCAGAGTATTAAAAACTGCAAGACTACCAAAAGGTATTAGAATGGATAAACCATCTGATGCTATATTTTCTGTACCAGATTTTTTTGTAAACAGAACTACATTAGATGAAGTTGTAACAGATAGAGGATCAGCATTAATATCTGCAGGTGCTATTAAAGAAGGTGATAGAAAAGTATTTGAAAAACTTTTAGGTAAACAAAATAATCCTATGCAAACTATACTAGGTGGTACAGCTAAACTATCTATGATTACAAGAAGAAATCTTTTCTTTCAAGATCTCATAAGAAAAAACGACGAGCTTATAGCTGCTGGTAAAAAACCTATGTTTGCAAAATCAAACGATGAGGCAAGATTAATATTTGGAGATGACTTTGAACAGATAAGAATAGACCAAGCTAGGTCTTTAGACGTTGCAGCAAAAGGCGGGTCTATAAATCCTCTTAATGAATTATACACTACACCTGGTATGGCTAAAGCACTGGAAGGCACATCTCTTTCTTTTGACAAAGCAGGCATGTTAGGTCAATTATATCAGAGTCTTATATTATATCCAAAAGGTCTATCACAAATAGCCAAAACAATTTTATCACCTGTAACACATGTTAGAAACTTTGTATCTGCTGGTGCATTTGCTACAGCAAACGGTATTATACCTGACGCTGCTGCAATCAAACAAGCATACCAAGCACTACAGACACCACTTAAAGGCACAAGACAACAGAATGATCTATACGAAGAGTTATTAAAACTAGGTGTTGTAAACTCTAACGTAAGATTAGGAGATCTAACTAGGTTGCTTGAAGACGTGAATTTTGGTGAAACCATGACATCAGACAAAGGTCTTAGAATGTTATTAAAACCACTATCAAAATTAAAATCTGTATCACAGGATCTATACACAGCTGAGGATGACTTCTGGAAGATAGCATCATGGGCTATGGAAAAATCTAGATTAGAATCAAACATGTTAGCCAAAGGTATTAAAAGAGGTGATGTAATAAAAAGAAACGGTGTAGATATAACTATAGATGATCAGTTCTTCAAAGAAGAAGCAGCAGATATTGTAAGAAACAATATACCAAACTATGATTACGTATCTGACTTTGTTAAATCATTAAGAAAATTACCTATTGGAAACTTTGTATCATTTCCTGCAGAGATAGTTAGAACAGGTACAAATATAGTAAGACGTGGTCTTAGAGAAATAAACGAAACATTTACACTTGCTGATGGCACAGTAGTAAAACCATTTGAGACTATTGGATATACAAGATTATTTGGTTTTGGTACTACAGTTGCAGCTGTACCATACGCAACACAAAAAGCTTTTCAAGCTATCTATGATGTGACTGATGAAGAAAGAGAAGCACTTAGAAGATATGTAGCTGACTGGTCAAAAAACTCAACATTACTACCAATAAAAGACGAAGACGGTAATTTTAAATACATAGATTTTAGTCACGCTAACGCTTACGATACATTAGTTAGACCAGTGCAAACTTTGTTAAACTCTGTAGCAGATGGTAGGACAGATCAAGATGGTTTAATGGACGATTTTCTTGCAGGTACGTTTGCATCTATGTCAGAATTTGCACAACCATTTATATCAGAATCTATTTGGACAGAGGCTGTAGCAGATTTATTAGTCAGAGGTGGTAAAACGAGAGAAGGTTTTCAAGTATTTAATCCACAAGACACAGCAGGTGACAAGGGTGTTAAAATAATGAAACACTTAGTAAGAGCACAGATGCCGTTTTCTTTTGAACAATTAAAAAGATTAGATAAATCTATTGAGTCAGTAGATGTTTTAACAAAAGGTAAATTTGACGAGTATGGTCAAACATTTGAATTTGGTGATGAGTTTGCAGGATTGTTTGGTTTTAGATCAGTTAGTGTAAATCCTGAAAGAAGTTTACAATTTAAAGTTGCTGATTACCAAAGAGGAGTTAGAGAATCTAGATCTTTATTTACTAGAGAAGCATTACGTGGTGGACCAATTGAACCAAGAGATATAGTGGATGCATATTTAAATGCAAACAGATCCTTGTTTGGTGTTAGAAAAGAATTTCAAAAAGATTTAGATGCTGCAGATATTTTAAATATTAATCAAAATGCATATCGATCTGCAACAGGAAGATTATCTAGTATAGATGTTAACACAATACGTAATGATATTTTTAGACCAATAACATTATCCGATGACGTAAGAAAAGCGTTTGCTGAAAACGCAATAAAAATAGGTGTAACAAATCCACTAATAGATGCGCTGCCTGTTATCTCACAACTTTCAAATGAAATGAGAACTGTAAATTTAAGTGAACCATCGTTTCCATTTTTTGAAAACCCACTATTACCTATTACACAAGACACACCTGCAACACCAACATCGTTAAATTTACCAAATATTAACTCAAATATAGTTAATAATCCTAGTGCAGCAGGGTCTTTTTCTAACTTGACAACTGCACAAAAACTGCAATTATTGTTTCCACAAGGATAATATTATGGCTAAAAAATCGGCATTACAAAAAATAGAAGACCATGAAAAGCTTTGCAGAATTATGCAAAAGCAAACGTTCGAACAAATAAAAGAAATGAGAGAACGTATTAAAAGAATTGAATACATGATTGTAGCTGGAATGGGGTCAATAATTCTAGCTTTACTCATGAACTATATGAAATGATGACAGCAAGCTTCGGCATTGGAATGTTTTTTTATGGTATGGTATGTATAGCTATTGGAGCTAGTGCTGTTTATTATGTAATAAATAAAATTCAAAAAACTCCAGAACAAATTCAACAAGAAGAAAACGAAAAATATTTAAACGAGTTAAAAGGTAAATTATAATGGAACTTACACGGAATTTTACTCTTCAAGAATTAACCAAATCGGATACAGCAATACGTAAAGGGATTGATAATAATCCCAATGCTGATCAAATAGAAAAATTAAAAATACTTTGTGAAAAAATTCTTCAACCGGTACGTGATCACTTCGGCAGGGTTAAGGTGACCAGTGGTTTTCGTAGCCCAGAGTTGTGCCAAGCTATCGGCAGCTCCATAAATTCTCAGCACGCGCGTGCAGAGGCCGCCGACTTCGAAGTAGTAGGCGTAGATAATTGTGAGCTTGCAGATTGGATACATAGAGAGCTAGAATGGGATCAGCTCATCCTCGAGTTCTACACTCCGGGTGAACCTAATTCTGGGTGGATACACTGTAGCGTAACAGAGGGTATAGATAGAAAACAATTTTTACACGCATATAGATCAGAAGGTAAAACAAAATATAAGCCTATCTTAGGTAAAGCAAAAGATATATTTGTTTAAAAATACCAAAGCAGACACAATACAAGACTAATCCACAATCCAAATCGTATAACAACACTAGGTCTTAAATCCATTCTTTTAACTCCTCTCCCATTATTTGTGTAGCTATATCTACTTTTTTACGTAACGCTTTTACTATTCTCGTATCTACAGTATTTTCACATACAATATCTATATATGTCATAGGTTTTTCTTGGCCTATACGATCTATTCTAGCTTCTGATTGCTGTCGTTTCTCTAAATCATAACCATTAGAATAATATATCATAGTGCTTGCAGCTGTGAGTGTGATACCATATCCACCAGTCTGTGTAGTCCCTACAAAAAACCGGACTCCAGAATCAGGGTCCTGGAATTTTTTTATATTTTCTTGTCTCTGTTCTTGTGGTGTTAGCCCGTAGTAATCTACGTAACAACCCTCTCCATACTCATTATGTAATGCAGTTAATATATTATTAACATCTCTTTGAAACTGAGCCCAAATAACAACCTTGCCCTCTACTTCATATAATAAATCTAATAACTCACCAATTCTATTGTTAGGCATTTCTTGTATCGTGCCATCATCGGCTGTAAAATGACCACAAGTTATTTGTTGTAATCTCATTAACTGAGTCAACACAGTAGCTGTAGACATTAGTTTACCATTCATTTGAGCATGAGCTAACTTTTGCATTTGTAAGTATGCTTTTGTTTGTTCTGGTGTTAACAATACCTCACGTTTCATAAATGTTTTCTTAGGTAAATCTAGGCACTCATCTTTTAATACACGATAAGAAAATGCTTTTAGTTTTTCTGACAGCTCATCTAAATTTCTATAACCAACTACAATTTGTACAGATCTACCACTGAAGTTTGCTGTTCTCATAACAGCGTATCTAGTTCTAAATGCGTAATAAGAATTAAAACCTAATAATTCATCTTCTAAAAATTCACATTGTTTATACAAATCTAATGGTGATTTAGTTACAGGAGAACCTGTAAGAATTCTTTTATATGTTGCAAGCTTACCAAGTGTAACAATATTCTTAGTACGTTTAGCTTCTGGATTTTTTATTGTTGTAGACTCATCAATAGCTACCATAGCTCTATGAGAACTTAAAAATTTTTCTGCAAAAGCTACACCTTTTTTAGTAGATAAAGATTCTACATTCATAACTAATATGTGTAAATCTTCACCTGTTTCAAACAAAGTATCTAATTTCTTTTGTTGCTTTGCATTAATTAATGATTGCCATAATACACATTTATAATCTATGTGATCAACAAGGTGTGTAGGTATTTCACCTTCATACCAGTTTTTTACTACGCCCTTTGGTGCCACAATTAGAACACCATTGATCTTACCATTGTCATAAAGCATAGATATATTATCTATTAACACTTTAGATTTACCAGTACCCATCTCCATAAAATATGCAAAGTATGGTCTATCCCATGACATTTCTAATGCCTTAACCTGATGGTCATATGGCTTAGTCTTAAATTTATAATCCATAATTTTTCTTCTTTCTAGTTGACATCTATATAAACATAATTATATTGTTTGTCAATGTCAGAAAGAATAGTTTATTTAGTGCAAGACGTGCCTGGTACAAAAGCTGGAACACCTAAAATAAATATTGTAGGTGCTAGAAAATACGGTGAAGTAGTATCGTTGTTACCAGAACTTTCACAAATAATTTTTTCTCCAGGTCCATTAATTTTTAAATTAAGAAAACTTTTAAAAGATTTTAAACCTGAAGATTATTTATTGTTAACAGGTGACCCTGCAATTATAGGTGTTGCATGTTCTATTGTATCTGATATTACAAACGGCAAATACAATTTACTCAAATGGGATAGACAAGAAAGACAATACTATCCTATTAAAATTAATTTATACGAGAAAGGAAAAATAGATGAGTGATATAAACTTTGAAGCAGATCAAAGAGAAGATCTAAATTCTGTTAATGATGCAAAATCATTATCAGATCAAGTCGTAAAACTAAAATCATTAGAGGACGACTTAATACAAAAAGAAAAAGAATTAAAAGAACTGAAGAGGCACATTGAATTAGTTTCTGGTGAGGTCATACCTACCATGATGCAAGAGATGAACATCTCTACATTAAAACTAGCAGATGGTTCTTCAGTTGAAGTAAAACCAGTTTATGGTGCTTCTATTACAGTAGCTAATAAAGAAGCAGCTTATACATGGCTTCGAGAAAACGGCCTGGGTGATCTTATCAAAAATGAGATTACAGTTTCCTTTGGTCGTAACGAAGATAACAAGGCGAGCGATTACGCAGACCTTGCAAAGGGTCAAGGGTACGAACCTGTCCAGAAGTTAAAGGTCGAACCTATGACTCTTAAAGCATTGGTCAGAGAGCGTCTGGAATCTGGACAAGAGATGCCCTCTGATCTATTTAACGTGTTCGCAGGAAACAGGACCAAAGTAACGAGGAGTAAATAAACATGAACCAAGTAACAGAGAAAAAGTCTGCAGGTTTACCTTCAAATATTTTTGAAGATGATGCAGCAAAAGGTTTGGGTACAATAGGTCAAGAAGATCTAGCCCTGCCTTTTTTAAAAATCCTTGGACAGCTTTCACCAGAAGTTAACAAACGTGATGGTAAGTATGTCGAAGGTGCAGAACCAGGTATGATATATAATTCAGTATCTGGAGATCTGTATGATGGAGTGAAAGGTATTGATGTTATCCCATGCTTTTATAAGTTGGAGTACATCGAATGGAAAGATAGAGGAGAGGGACCAGGTGCACCTGTTGCAATTTATGATTCATCATCTGATATCATGTCCAAAACAAAACCGGATGCAAACTACAAAGATAGATTACCAAATGGTAATTATATTGAAAAGACTGCATCACACTTTGTTATAGTATCGGGAGATAGTCCATCGACAGCGTTGATTTCTATGAAGTCTACTCAATTAAAAATTAGTAGAAAATGGAACTCTATGATGTCTGGTATTAAGATGAAGGGTGCAAACGGAATGTTTACACCGGCATCTTTCAGCCACATTTACAAACTAAAAACCACTCAAATGTCAAATGACAAAGGCACTTGGTTTGGTTGGGAAGTTAATAAAGTTGGCCCAGTAACTGACAAAGGTCTTTACGATCAAGCTAAAGGATTTAGTGAAAACATCTCTAAAGGAGGTGTCAAAGCTAAACATGGCGAAGATAAACCGAAGGACCAAACTAGCATTATATAATTCTCTAAGAGAATAAGTGCACAGTGTGGGCCGAACGGGAGACTGGACGGCCCACGCAAACAGTTATGGAACGATATATAGAATTTTTTAATGGGTATAGAAACGCTTATGGTGTAGCTGATTTTAATCACCAGGACTCTTACATAGATTCCGAAACAGGTAAAAAGAAACCTGTGTATAGATGGAACTTTGAAGAACTTACTGATGAAATATACAAGCAGCACATTGAAGGCAAACTATCAATAGGAATACAACCATGCACAGAAAATGCATTGGTTAAGTTTGGAGTCATAGACATAGATCCAAAAGATTATGAAGACTTTAACAAAAAAGATTACATAGACATCATACAACAATACGAATTACCCTTACTACCAGTAGAATCTAAAAGTGGTGGTCTACATTTATTTTTATTTATGGATACATTTACAGATTCTAAAACTGTAAAATCATTTCTTACAAATCTATTATCTTTGTTTGGACTCAAACAAGATACAGAAATATTTCCAAAGCAAACACAATTAACAAAAGATAGTGAGACAGGTCAACTACGACCAGGACAATTTATAAACCTACCGTACTTCGGGGAGGAACGTAAAGCTT
>Ga0209992_10002757_pt1 | contig 15605 bp, 12 predicted proteins | sample 2SBtaG_2_FD_182564 | JGI IMG/M metagenome (GOLD analysis project Ga0209992, IMG submission 182564) | Deep subsurface microbial communities from Kolumbo volcano to uncover new lineages of life (NeLLi) - 2SBTROV12_ACTIVE470 metaG (SPAdes)... | ecosystem: Environmental > Aquatic > Marine >... | reverse complement strand
AACAAAAAATTTGTAAAAGACTAAATTATACACGTAAAACATTTTTCTTGAGGGTCTATGGCGCAGCCAGGTAGCGCACCGGACTTTTAATCCGGTTGTCAAGGGTCCGAATCCCTTTAGACCCGCCACCCTTATCTTCCCTTTCTTGGATTATTTTGCCATTAAATCGGTTCAAATTTCTATTAGTTTGTAATTTCATGTTTGATATGTTTTAGAAATATGATATGGGTATTTACTTGTCTGAAATTACAAAATTTACAATAATGTGAAATTATGTAATAAGATCAAAAGTAATAACTGCATAGTAATCTTTTTCAAGTATTTTTACAACTTTTCAATTTGTGCGATTACTGTTTTTTGCCATAATTTTAGGTCTTATCGCAGTAATACCATTTGGAGTATGGATTTCTATAGGAATTTTTTCTATATGGTTATTATGTAAACTGAAAAATCTTGATAGTATTAATGTAAAAATAATTCAAAAGAACCAATATGATCCTGAAACTTTAGAACAAATGAAGTAATAATTTACAGATAATATTGTAATTACTTCATGATGTTGAAGCTTTGATTATAAAAGACTAATTCATCAAAAGAATAAAATTTTTAGTTGGGAAAGAGTGTTAAGTATAAGTTAGAATGACAGAATCAAAATCAACTGATTCATGTATTGATTGTGGGGAGTCTTTGGAATTATATCCTAAAAATACACCAAGACCACCATGTCCAAAATGTGGATCAATAAAAAGGAAAAGGAATGTAGAGATAACTGAAAAAAGAATTAGAATCAAAGATAGTATAGATATTATTCATACAGGGGAAAGAAAAACAACGAGTTATCCACTTTTAATTATTTCATTTATACTTGTAGGAGTGGGTAGTTTTGCAGGATATTATGTAACAGGTTCGGAAATGGGTGTTATTGTTGGTTTGATTCTGGGGTTTGTTGCATGGTTTGTTGGAAAAGATGCAATAGATAAAGGAAAATTCAAGAATGAATATCATGGAAAGTAGAAAGATGAGACTTGTAAAAATTATATAAAATACTTATGTTTCATTTTCACAGAAATTTCCAAAATTATGTGCATAACATCTTTGTTTTTACTTTTTTTCGTCATTATAGATTATTCATACTATTTCTTACTCTACATAATTAGCATTATTCATTACTTTTTGTGATATTCGCATTAACACCTAAATTCAATACCAAAAAACTAACTTTGTGTCAAAACTAACTTTTCAAAAATTAAAACAACATCTTGATGATGCTGCAGATATTTTACGTGGGGATATTGATGCTAGTGAATTTAGACAACCAATTATGACATTAATGTTTCTTAAAAGATTAAATGATCAATTTATTGAAAATGCAGAAAAATTAGAAAAAAAACATCCTAAAGAAATCGCTTGGGGTGATTCTGACTATCATGATTTTTTTATTTCAGAAAATGCTCGATGGAAAAAAATTAATGATGTAGACACGAACATAGGTGAAATAATCAACAATGTTTCAGAAATAATAGAACGTGAAAATCCTTCATTAGAAGGTGTTTTTTCAAATACTGATTATAATGACAAAAAGAGGTTTCCAGATGACACACTTCTTGACATGGTGGAACATTTCAACGAACATAATTTAGCAAATTCAAACCTTGAAAATGAAGATATTTTTGGTCAAGCATATGAACATCTTTTAGAAAGGTTTGCAGATTCAGCAGGAAAATCTGCAGGAGAATTTTTTACTCCCAGAGAGGTTGTGGAACTTTTAGTGAATTTATTAGAACCACAAAATAGAGATAAAATTTGTGATCCTACATGTGGTTCTGGAGGCATGTTAATTTGGGCAGCTAAATTTGTTAAAGAAAAAGGGGGAAATTCAAAAAACTTGGAATTACATGGTCAAGAAAGAAATTATGGAAACTATGGTATGTGTAGAATGAATATCATTTTACACGGTATTCAAGGAACACGAATTGAGCATGAAAATGTTCTAAAAAATCCTCTGTTACTTGACAAGTCAGGTGGTCTTCTAAAATATGATAAAGTGATTGCAAATTATCCGTTCAGTCAAAACTGGAATGAAAAAGATTATGCTTCAAAAGATAGTTGGAATAGATTCAAGTATGGAATTCCTTCAAAGAAGAAAAAGGCAGATTTTGCATTTATTCAGCACATGGTTTCAATTTTAAATGATAATGGTAAAGCTGCAATAATATCATCACAGGGAGTTTTATTTCGAGGGAGTCAAGAAAAAAAAATTCGAGAAAGTTTAGTAAGTGAAGATATTATAGAAGCAATAATTGCACTTCCAGAAAACTTGTTTTATGCTACAGGAGTTCCTGCATGTATTCTACTTTTAAATAAAAATAAATCTAAAGAAAGAAAAAATAAAATTTTAATTATTTATGCTGCAAAAGATTATGAAGATCAAAAAAAGCGTGATAAACTTAGAACTCAGGATATTGAAAAAATTATATCTCATCTTAAAGCATACAAAAATGTATACGGTTACTCTGTTGTTATAAATTCCAAAGATATAATTGAAAACAAATACAACCTTAATGTTCCGAGATATGTAGATATTACTGAACCAGAAAAACAATTGAATATTTCTAAAGAATTTGAACTACTACAAAAAATACAAAATGAATGGTCAAAATCTCAACAAATAATTCAAAAGGATAAGAAGGAAATTAAACTTTGAGTCAATTAAAAACTATCAAAAAAGGATACAAAATTGAAAAAGGATATTTTGGGAAAGGACTTGAAATTCCAGAAGATTGGGAAATCAAAACATTTGATGAATTATTTGATTTTTTAATTTCAGGCACAAATGGAAGAGATGATTTAGATAAAAATGGAGAAATACACTATATTCACTATGGTGATATTCATAAAAATAAAAAATTAATTCTTGATTGTGATTTAGAAAAAATTCCATACATAAGTAAAGATAAAGTTTCAAAAATTCCTTTATTGAAAGATGCTGATCTTATCATTGCAGATGCATCTGAAGATTATGGTGGATCTGGAGCAAGTATTTTATTAACAAATGTTAAAAATAAGAAAATCGTATCGGGTTTACATACAATTGTTCTTCGAAATAAGGATGAAAGTATATCTGTAGATTTTAAGGGATATGTAACATTAATTCCAAGTGTTAAATCACAAATTATCAGTTATGTAACTGGAATGTCAGTATATGGATTATCTAAATCTAATTTGAAGGGAATTAAAGTTCCAATCCCAAAAGATCCAAAAGAAGGGATGAAAATTGGAAAAATTCTTTCAAATGTGTATAAAACAATTCAAAAAACACAGGAATTAATTGATCAAACAATAGTATACAGAGAGTCTTTGATGCAGAAAATTCTGATTCAAGGAATTACTCATGCTAAACCTAAAAAACAAAAATGGTATTTTGGAAAATCAATTGAAATTCCAGAAGATTGGGATATTAAACCATTAGGTGAAATTGCAAAACTCAGTGCTGGTGGAACTCCATCAACATCAAAAAAAGAATATTGGGAGAATGGAACTATTCCTTGGTTAACGTCAGGAGAAATTAATTTTAATAGAATTACTAATTCTGAGCAAAAAATAACCAAACTAGGTTTAGATAATAGTGCAGCAAGAATATTCCCAAAAAATTGTGTTTTAATTGCAATTACAGGATTTGGAATGACTAGAGGTAGATCAAGTTATTTAGAAATTGAATCTACGACAAATCAGTCAGTAGTAGGCATAATTCCAGAAAAAGAAATCATTAATGCAGAATATCTTTGGTATTATTTACGTAAGGAGTATTTTCTAGTGCGTAGTTTTGCACAAGGTACACAACAACCAGGATTAAATCTTGAAATTCTAAATGATTTTTTGGTTAGATATCCAAAAGATCCAAAAGAAGGAATAAAAATTGGAAATATTCTTTCAAATATTGATAAAAAAATTAAATGTGAAAAAAAATACAAAAAACAAATGGAATCATATCATAAATCATTAATGCAGAAAATTCTTACAGGTCAAAAAAGGGTAAAATTTTGATTCTAGAAGGTCATGGGAAAGAATGGGAGTTTTCGGAAAAACCAGCTATAGAACAGCTTGTTAAGATGGGTTATGAGTATAAAACAAACAAGGAGATAAACCATGAACGAGATGAATATAGTGAACCTCTTTTATTGGATAGAGTAAAGGCAGCAATCAAGCGGATCAATGTTGATGATGATGGAAATCAATGGATTTTAGGCGAGGATGAAGCAATTCAAGATGCAATAAATCAACTTCGAAGATTTAACACAAATATTCCACTTGATGCAAATGAAGAAGCTCGTGCAAAATTCATTGGATTATCTAGGAAGCACTTACAACCAATTACAGTAAAATTACCTGGAGAAACAAAAAGTAAAACTGTAAAATTATTTGATTTTAAAAATATCGATAATAATGAGTTTATAGTTACAAACCAATTTTGGATGTGGGGGCATAAAGAGTACATCTATCCTGATGTAATGATTTTTGTAAATGGAATTCCTTTAGTATTGATTGAATGTAAAGCACCTCATATTAGCAATCCGTTAAGTGAAGCAATTGAAAAAAATCTTACAAAATATCAAGCATTAAACACGGGTTACGAAAAACTTTGTTATTATAATCAAATTTTAATTATAACATGTGGAACTCAAGCAAAATTTGCACCATCTTATGCTGATGCACATCAATTCAAAGAATGGTTAGATCCTTTCCCACAAACAAAAGAGCAAGTTGAAGATGAAATTGGTAAAGTAAGAAAACAAGAAATTTTGATTACAGGAATATTACAAAAACAAAATCTTATGGAATTGTTGAGAACATTCATGGTTTATGATACTAAAGGAAGTAAGAGAATAAAGATGATTGCAAAATATCAACAATTTCGTGCTGTTCAAAAATGTATACTACAAACTGAAATTGGAACAAATCCGTTAGAAAAAGGTGGAATAATTTGGCATACTCCAGGTTCTGGAAAATCTTTAGATATGTTGTGGGTTGCAATGCGACTAAAACGAAAATATGGTAAACCTACGGTCATTGTTGTTACGGATAGAAGACAACTTGATAAACAAATTCATGATACATTCGTTTCGTGTGGATTTCCGTCACCAACTAAAGCTGAAGATAGAGATGATCTAAGAGAAATGATTGAAAAAAATAAGGGTAAAACCATAATGACTACAATTCAAAAATTTCCTTTCTTTAAAGAAGGCGAAGAAATCCATGCAGTATCTGATGAACCATTATTTGTTTTGGTTGATGAAAGTCATCGAACAAATTTTGGTATAACTGCAGGAAGTATGCGTGAGGCACTACCAAACGCGGTATTTTTTGCTTATACAGGCACACCAATCCTGAAAAAAGGAAAACAAAAACAATGGTTTGGCGGATATGTTGACAAATACAAACTAGCTCAATCAGAAGCCGATGAGGTAACTGTACCTGTATTGTATGAAAGTAGACATACGTTGATTGATGTTAAAGGGGAATCAGTTGAAAAAGTTTTCCAAAGAATTGTTAAAGATTTAGATGAAGACACAAAACAAATTGCAAAGAAAAAATACGTCAACAAAACGGTAGTAAGAACTGCAGAAGATAGAATTAGAAAAAATTGTCTTGATATGCTAGATCATTATGAGGCAATTGTACAGCCCAACGGATTAAAAGCAATGATTGTTGCACCGTCTAGAGAAGCTGCAGTTATTTACAAAACTATACTAGATGACATGAAAGCTCCTGAATCAAAAATTGTCATGAGTCCTGATCCTAAAGATAAAGAAAAAGGATGGGAAAAGTATCAACTTACTACAAAAGAAAAAGAAGTAGTTGAAGAAAGATTTAATCTTCCAATAGATGAAGATGGGCTTTCAATTCTAATTGTTGTTGATATGTTGCTTACTGGATTTGACGCTCCTATTTTACAAGCAATTTATCTTGATAAAGGATTAAGTGAACACAGTCTTTTACAAGCAATTTCCAGAGTTAATAGAAATCATATTTCACGAGACGGTTACAAGAAATCTCATGGGTTAATTGTAGATTATTGGGGAATTTCAGAAAACTTGAGAGAAGCTTATCAAATGTATAATCAAGAAGATATTGCCGAACTTGAACAATCAGTCAAACCTTTAACAAACATTTCAACTATGCTGAAATTATATCGAGATAAATCTATGAATTATTTTAAAGATATTGAAAATAAAAAAGATCTAGATGCAATGGTATCTATTTTAGAACCTGATGATGTTAGAGAAGAATTTAATGATGATTTTTTGAAGTTTTCAAAATACATGGATATGTTATTACCCGATCATCAGGCTATGAAATATGCTAAAGATCTAACCATATTATCTGATGCCAGAAAGGCAGCACGTAATGCATTTAATGATGAAAACCTAGGCTTACGAGAGATTGGAGCACAAGTAAAAAAACTGATTCTTCAAAGTATTACAGCCTCAGACACCATAAAACTAATAGAATCTTCTCATATTAACAACAAAAATTTTATGGAATTATTGGAATCATACACCTCTAATAGAACAAAAGCTAGTATGATTGAACGTAGAGCTAGAAAAGTAATAGATGATGAAGAAAGTAAAGATCCAGACTTTTACATTCCATTTAGAGCAAAAATTCAAGCATTGATTGAAGAACTAAAAGCAAAGAAATTTGAAGATGCAGAAAAATTCAAAGAATTACAACAGCTTTTATCAGATTTGTTTAATCAAGATGAGAAAATGAATTCTTTAGGATTTGATTCTGCAATTAAATTTGCATATTTTAATTCACTGAAAAAATTCTTAGATACGGATTATGCAAAAAAACTTACTTTTGAAATATTAGATCAATTAAAACCGCTTAAAGTCATCGGATGGAGAGAAAAAGAAAGTGTATTAAAAGAAATGAGAGTTAAGGTAAAAGATATACTATTTCAGAAAAAAATTGAAATAAAAGATGCACAAAAAATTGCAATTACTCTCATTGATCTAACAAGGATGCATCCAGATGAATAGTGTTGAGTTTGGTAATTCTCAAATTACCTATAAAGTTCGTAAAACAAAAAGAAGAACCACTGAAATAGTTGTTGACACTTCTGGCATTGAAATTTTAACGTCAGAACAGAAATCTCATAATGATATTCAAAATTTAGTAAAAAAACATTCTAGATGGATTTTCCGTAAACAGTTATGGGCAAATAAACAAAATGATCTAAAAATCACATTCAAGAATGGAACTAAACTTCCATATTTGGGTAAGAATTATCTATTAAAAATCATAGAGGCAAAAAATGAAAGTGTCTCTTTGTCACAAGGAAAATTCCTAATCAAAGTAAAAAAGAATACAACAAAAAGAGTACAAGAATTATTCAAAAATTGGTTAAAACAGCATGCTCAGAGCATAATTGAAAGAAAAACAGGTACAAATGCAAAGAAACTAGGCGTAAAATTTGATAAAATTATCATAAAAGATCACAAAGAACGCTGGGGAAGCATATCCAAAAACAAAACAATCAATATCAATTTGAGCATACTATGTGCACCCCCAAAAATTATTGATTATGTGATAATTCATGAATTATGCCATCTGAAAATTCCTGATCATTCTCCAAAATATTGGAATCTATTATACAAGATGATGCCAAACTATGAAACTCATAAAGAATGGTTAAGTGTTAATTGGAAATTATTGAATTTTTAGTTAGAAAATAATTCTTAATGTAAATTAAGTATTTCTTTATCCCTTAATTCCTTTAGTGTCTTATCTACATCTTGATTTTGAGGATCTGTACTAATTGCATATAGTTTCTCACAAAAAACATCTACTCTCTCAGGCAATACTTGATCAATATATGAAAAGACATTACCTGTAACTACTATAACACCTGTTTTTCTGTTTTTTTGAGATTGTACTGCAAGAAATTCATTTTCAAATTCATCATCAACAATTTTTTTACCGAGTTCATTTAGATCATAAATAGTTGGACATAAATCTAGCCATACACGATAATATTTTCCTCTTTTTTCAGCTCTGATGGACGGTTCACAATCATCAATACATCTACACCAATCTTTATGTTGTAACTTTGAATTGTTTGTCTTTATGTAATTCATACACAAAAATTGGTTTTTTACATTTAAAGATTATTGTTGGAATTCAAATGATATAGATATCTTTTTTCTCAGAAATTGCAAAAATTTTTTTAAATTTTATTATAAATCTTCTACGTGAAAAAATAAATTATGTATGTGCTAATCTGGTTATCTATTTTGAGATTCATTTCCGCGTGGGATTTTGCTCAGAGATTATAATAAAAACACATCACTGTTGTGACTAACTCTTTTAAACTCTCAGAGGAATTTCATTGTGTGTGTACATCCGGTTTTACTCATAAAAACAAACTGTGTTTTCTTAGCTTTAATTGAAATATAATTCTCTGACCTAGGTACAAATCATATTTACATTCACCATCTCCACCATCCTAACCCGTAATTTCTTAGGCACGAGAGGCAGTTATCTGTGGTGAGGGTAGTGAAGCAGGTGAGGGTGCAATTCCTAATTTTCTAAAAATCACCATACTGCTATTTTTTGTATATTTTCCATCATTTTTGGCATAATGATATGTTTCAATATCTATCCCAAGCTTCTTCAAGGTTGGTTTGAGAATTGTGAGTTGTTTTGATAGTTGATTTGGGGCTTTTGGGAATCTGACATATTGTGATTTTGTATCTATTCCCAACTCTTGTGCCCTTGATACCAAAATTTTAAAACAATTTGCTATTGTACTTTCATACTCTAATCTATTATCTAATAATCCTTCAATAGCTGCTACTAATGGTTGAGAATCAATACTCTCAATTGAACTTTGTTTTTGTTTGTCATAAAACTTTTCTAAAAATGAATTTGATTCATAACCAAGTTCTCTTGAAATTGTTTCTCCCCAAATTTCAAAATCAGCTAATCTAGTTTTTGGCTTAACATCTTGTTTTACTTCCCCGTGATGAACTAGGATTTGTTGAATTATCTTGAAGATTTGTCCTAATGCTAAAGGCAATAATCGATTGAATCTTTCTTGAAACTCTTTATCAGTAAGTCTTTGATTGTCTTGAAGTGATATCCTATCATAAGAAATCATTCTGTCTTGTAAATCTGGATAATCTACGCTTGGCACAATTCCGTTTAGAATTATTTTTCTTCTAAAGTTTAGAATTGTTTCTTCAGAATTTGTATATAATTCTCTTTTTACATTTCCACTCCCTGTGATTGCTCTACATAGAACATCACTCATTTCCTGTGAAACCTTGGTTACATTATCAAAAGCTGAAACATATCTGTTGTTTAATTGAATTATCAAATCATCATTTCTTGTTGATATTGAATTACAATTATCCTCATTATTGATTCCATTTGGATCAATTATTCGTTTAATTGATGCTGTAGTAGTAGTTTTCATGCTTCCAGCTTCTCCATCAAAGAACATTATTGGAACTGGAATTGATTCAAGAAACATACAAACAAGATGAACTTTGAATAATTGAACATCCTTAATTCTAAGAAGATTGGCAATTTTCTCTAAAGAATCAGATTCTTCAAAGATTGGATTAATCTGGGCATACCCACTTTGAGTTCTTCTAAAAATAGGCGTTGATTCTGAAAATGGAATAATATCTATGTCATTTTTAGTAATTTTTACGATCTTCCAATCAGGAGTACAGAGATCATAATACAAAACATCACCTAAAAATGCGGTTCTACTGTAAACCTTTTCTTTACAAGTTTCTTCCATTTGGGCTTTAGAAATTATTGCATTTAGAATATTTTTGTAAAAATCATCACTGTGAATTTTTGATGTAGTATTTTGTTTATGATTTGTATTGTTTAACCAATGTATTGCTCGTCTAGAGGAAAGATTTAATGTTTCTAGATTACCATTGTTTTCAATTATTGCATATACTTCATTTGAATTATTTTGAGATACCACTATCTTTTTGATTTGTGAGTTGGCTAGTTCAAATAATTTAGATGATGAATCTTCTTTAGTTCCATCAGAATTGTTTTTATGATAATTTATACAATCATCTATAATTCTACTAATCTCATCTTCAGGTAATGGTGGTTGTAGGGATTGATTCCATTGAATGATTTCTCTTTTTACTGCAACTACATCTAGTTTTTTTGTGAATAGTAAGAAATTGCAATAACTAAGTGCGTTATTGTGTCTACTCCCTTCTTCAATCCCACCTTCTACAAGTTCAATTCCTTTTACTTTTTCATCAGAACCAAACCCAATTTGTTTTAGATTGTTTTGTATTTCTTCAAAATCAATTTGAGTAATTTCCATAGTTTCGCTAATTACTTTGTATTCTCTATCAGTATCAGGATGTATTGAAGAAATTCCCACAACATAAGTTCCATCTGATTTGATCTCTATTCGTCCTAATTCATTTTCAAGCTTGCATGACTTTGGTAAATTTGAAACTCTTGTGTAGATATGAAATTTTCCAGAACCAGTTTGAACAACCAGTGTACGCTTTTTTGCATTTAATAGTACTTTATTCAGAAGCGATTCATCAAGTATGTCAATATCAAGCACTACAAGATTTTTGCTAATCTCTCCACAAACTATTCCAATATTGCATTCATCAGGTATTTCTTCTAGATAGAGTTCATTTTGATATGGTTTCCATGGAATATTGGGTGTCTTGCTTTTAGGCTTCAATGGGATTACATTCAAACCCAATTCTCTCAAACTAGGAACAATTTGTTGAGTCATGAGAGTATCTCCTTGATTAGAAATTTCAGATCCTCTTTGACTTCACAATTTTTACACAAATCAACAGTATAATTTCCACCATTTTCACACGCAAATAATAGCCTCTTTTGAGGCTCAGTTCTATGAAGACATGATAATTTAGTCATTATCTAATTTAAAAAAAGAGATTATGTAGGGATTGATTGTAGTTGATTTTGGGGAAAAATGATTTCAAAAAAGCAGAGAAAGAATTTGATTATCAAATATCTACAAAAAAATCCATTATCTAATCCACGCCAAATTCGTGTAAATCATTCAAAACATGAATATCATTCCAAATACTTGCAAAAACTTCTCGATGAATTAATTCATGAAAAAAAGATTGATGTATTTCTTAAAAAATATTATGCAATTCCTAAATCAGGAAAAGAAATCAATTTGTTGATTAACATAATAAAATCAGTGCCATTACACAAACCAACTTTTAAAAAATTAAAGTTTATCAAAACAAAAAAGAACCCAACACTTTACACAATTATCAATAATGGTATCTGTCTGTATCATTTAAAATTTAAAATCAACAAAATGGAAAAAACATTTCCAATACAATCTTTTGATAAGAATTTTATAAAATTTTTAAAATCTTTTTCTGATGATAATTACTATACTGATTTTATGGTAGACAAAAAATTCTTTAAAAAAAATCCTATTTGGAAAAAAATGGATAAATCAAATAATACTTATGAAAAAAGAATCTCAAGTTTTTTACGTATGTATTGGGATTATTCTCTTGAATACTATGCACATTTAAAAAACAATAGAACTCAGCTAAAGGAATTATTCAATCGTATTTTTGAATTACATAATAAAGGAACAAGTATCACAGCTGAAAAACTTGGAATAACAAATAAAGCTCTCAAAAGATCATTAGACCAGATAATTACTGAACAAGGAGTCTTAAGGAGTTCCACATCATTTGATTCAAAAGGGAATGTAATAGAACCTAAAAAAGGCAAGTTTGGGGCTTGGAATGAAAGATCTAGACTTTTAGATATTGGACTTAACATTATAGGAAACAAATTACCATCAAAACGAAAAAAATATGCGAAAATTGCAGAAGAAAATACGGGTATTCCTTTTACAAAGTTAATTCCAATGGAAGGTTATTCCAATCTGCTAAAAGATGCCCCAACTGAAATTCCAAAAAATTCTGCAAAGCACCCTATCGGTTATTACAAATTTTACGAAAAAACTGGAATGCCACCACAAGAAGTAATTGACCTAAAAACAGGTGAAAGGTTTTATCGTTCTATAGATCCTACAAATCCTGGTAAGTGGAATAAAGAATGGGAAGAAATAGAATAATTTCATAATTTTTGATATTTTTCCATTCTTTTTACTTTGGCTTCTAGTTGTTCTAATTGTAATCTTGTTCTCTCATTATCTCTAATTTCATTTTCTAATTCTTTTGTTTTTTTAACCTCATTTTCAAGTTTTATTTTTAATCGAGTTTCATCACTTATCATTAGTTCAGGCATAGCTTTGAGATATGGTTTTACCATATCCAAAACATCAGTGAAAAAATAATTTTTGTCAGTTTTGACTATACCCATTTTATGTCCCATTAATCGCTCTTTGATTACCAAATCAGATAACAGTCCTGTTGATTTCTCAACATTCATCATAATTTTATTCCAATATTTTCTAAAGCCATGAACTGTTGGAACTTCATGTCTTCTTTGTCCTTCAATTAATGGAATCCTCAATCCAGATCTTAGACAAAGCATAGAGATTCTATCACGTATACTGGTTGCGTTAATTCCTTTTTTTGTTCCTATTCCAATAATTATATGATCATCATTATTTGGAAGTTTGTTCATAGTTCTAGAAAATTCTTTTTTGAGTTCTTGCAACATATTCCAAGCTTCAATACTGATTAACGCAACATATTCTTCTGATGTTCCACGATAGATAGTCAAAGCGCCACAAACAATTGTTGCTTTTTCATCTTTTTCTAATTCTATTTTGTATTTTTCTTCATCGGTTTTGTAAATTGGAAAAAGATCTTTCCAAGTTAAATCATCCCATGCACCTTCCCTAAATCCACCAGAACTCATTGTAAGAATTATTGCCTTTGTACTGATTTCTTGAGTATGTTCTAACATTTTTTGAATTTCTTCGCGTGTATACCCCCTTGTACTAAGTGAGTTATCAATTTCAGGATACATTGAATAAATTCTAGCCCAAGGAAGACCAACGTCATTCATCTCAAGCAGTTTTTTTATTGGTTTGATTTTGTTTGGTAGAGAAGACGGATTAAGATACACTAAATCATCTTTAGGTTTTAGTGCCTTCTCCCGAAGTTTTGAAACATACGCCCTGACTATTTTGATGGCATTTTGTTGGTCATTCTTGGCTAAATTAACAAATTCATTTGCCCTTTGAGAAAAATCTCCATGTAACAAATCCCCACATGCTCTAACCAGAAAATATTTGAGATTGCTCTCATAAGTAATTCTGGTTTGTTTAGATTTGATACCCTCATAAAATTGCTTTAATGCATCGCTTGAAGTCTCAACTAAATCTTGCTCTGTTAATCTAATGTCCATACCTAACTCCATAATTATGAGATATAGAAGGAGTGATTACATGTGATTTTGGGGAAATTAGTCCAAAAATAGCAGAAGATCGGTGTTTAATCCCTTTAGACCCGCTACTTTTCTTTATTTTATTTATTTGATAATTTCTTGAATTTGTTTTGTTAATGATTCTATTGATGAATTAATCATATTTTCTCTTTTAGAAATATCTGTTCTATATTGATTAATCATTTGAATTCTATCAGAAATCATCCTTTTTTGTTCATCGTAGCCTGAAGAACCATAAGATTTTCTATCCTTTAGCGAGGAAACAACAGAAATAGAAGAAATGATTTTTGAAACAACTTTTGAATCAACTTTAGTATCTGCAACTGATTTGTTTATTTCTGAAGTGGTTAGTTTTGAAATAGGTTTTTTTGATTGATGAGCTAATTGAACTAAAACTCCTGAAATTTTATGAGTTACTCTAAAAGGAATTCCTTCTTGAACTAATTTTTCTGCAATATCAAGTGCGATTAGATTACTTGATTCTGTAACTTTTTTCATTTGTTTTTCATTTACTTTCAAAGTAAGAAGAATTGATTTTAAAATTAATAATGCACTAATAGAAATTTTTGATGTAGACCAAATAGATGATTTAATTTGTTGTAGATCACGTCCATATCCTGATGCCAATCCTTTGATTGTAGATAAAATTGCAGTTAAATTTCCAATTACTTCAGCAGTTTTACCTCTTGTCAATTCTAAAATATCAGGATTTTTCTTTTGTGGCATTACACTTGATGGGGATGTAAATTCATCAGCAAGTTCAATAAAAGAAAATTCAGATGTAGACCAAATTACAAAATCTTCTGCAATCTTACTTAGATTAGTCATTAAAATTGAAATCATTGCAACATATTCTGCTACAAAATCACGTGTACTTGTTGCATCAATTGAATTCTCAACAACATCATCAAAACCCAACATCTTTGCAGTACTATGTCTATCAATTGGAATGCTTGTTCCACCAACAGGTCCTGCACCAAGTGGACTTTGGTTAACTCGTTGAAATGTTCCATAGAGTCTTTCAAAATCTCTAGATAATGCATCTGCATGTGCTAAAAGATAATGGGAAAATAGACCGGCCTGAGCTTGTTGAAGATGAGTATAAAGTGGCATGATTGTTTTTTGGTGGTTTTTAGCCACAGAAACTAGGGCTTCTATAGTATCCAAAAGACAATTACAAATTATGTTAATATCATCTCTAATTTTCATTCTAATATCTAAAACAACCTGATCGTTTCGGGATCGTGCAGTATGCATTTTTCCTCCACTTGCCATTCCAGCCTTTTTGATTACAAGTGATTCAATCAATTCATGAATGTCTTCGGCTCCAGAAGATGAATCAAATTTTTCTTTTTTTAAATTCTCTAAAGCTGATAAAATTTTTTTTGTGTCATTTTTTGTAATAATTTTATTTTGAAATAACATCAAAGAATGAGCTTGACTGCCAAGAATATCATACAGAGCAATTTCAGAATCATCATTAATTGATGAAACATAATCTAAAGTAATATCACTCAAATCAGTACCAAGACGTGAACGATACATTATCTAAGGTTCTAGAATGGTTATATATAGCATCGACGCTTTTTCGGACATGAGTCAAGACATTAAGCAAATGCGAGTGAAAATCTTTGATGAGTTATCAAAGATTGTAGATCCAGAAATTAACACATCAATTGTTGAATTAGAATTAATTGATGAAGTTGATATTAACGACAAAAATGTTAAAGTTGATTTGCATCTAACAAGTCCATTTTGTCCAGCAGTATTTGGTTTTAAGATTTGTCAAGATGTCCACGATAATTTATTGAACGTGGATGGTGTTGATGATGTTAAAGTAAATGTATCAAATCACTTTATGGCAGAGCAGATTAACAATCAAGTAAACAATAGTCCAAAACCAAAAAAATTAGGTTAACTTCTAAAACCTAACAAATATCCTCTAAGGAATTGAATTCCCATAGCAGGATCAACACCTTTTGGACATACTTGACTACAAGAACCAGCAAAATGACATCTCCATATTCCATGAGATTCATCAATAATTTTTAGTCGAGAATCTTTTCCCTTATCTCTACTATCAGCAACATATCTGTATGCCTGAGCTAATGCCTGAGGTCCTACAAATGATGAATCTGTTGCCATAGTAGGGCATGCAGAATTACATAAACCACATT
>Ga0209992_10002754_pt1 | contig 15635 bp, 1 predicted proteins | sample 2SBtaG_2_FD_182564 | JGI IMG/M metagenome (GOLD analysis project Ga0209992, IMG submission 182564) | Deep subsurface microbial communities from Kolumbo volcano to uncover new lineages of life (NeLLi) - 2SBTROV12_ACTIVE470 metaG (SPAdes)... | ecosystem: Environmental > Aquatic > Marine > Volcanic... | reverse complement strand
AGAGACCGACAACGTGCGCGCCAACAAGCTCGCCGATGGCAGCAAGCCGTGGACCGACGGCGACCAGCACAACCACAAGTACGATGTAAACAGCGCGAACATCAAGCGCGCCGATGACGCTCACTTCGTCGCGGACGGCAAGAAGAAGTCGATGGTCTTCCGGGCCGATGGCGACGCGGAATACCAAGCCAGCGGCAAGTACCCGTTCGTCTGGCTCAACGGCGGCACCGGCAAAGACAAGCGCATCGCGGGCCTGTCCAGCACCGGTTTGGACGTCAAGGGCGCCCTGACGACGGGCGGCACCATCAAGATCGGCACCGTGCACGTCGCGAAGGGCGACCAGAAATGCGGCACCGGCGAGGTGCTCGCGGGCATCGACGAAAACGGCGACAAGGTTTGCGTCAAGCAGCAGACCTACGACGGCGCGACCTTCGCGCTGAGCAACAAGAAGTGCGCCGATGGCGAGATCCAGTATGGCGTCGACGACAAGGGCGGGCCGCTGTGCATCAAGGACTCCGGCCTCAACATCGAGGTCGTCCACCACGGCAAGAGCTTCTCGACCCGCTCGGCGGGCAACTGGACCGAGGATGCCAGTTGCTGGGGAGAGCCGCGTTTCGCCCAGACCGGCGGCAACACGCCATGCGCGTTCACCGAAACCACGGGGCCCGAGAACACGCCCAAGGCCGGCAAAGACGAGATCATCGAGTTCGCGGTGCCCAAGGACATGAAGACCGCGTTCGTCGCCGTTCACGCCACCAAGGACAGCGGCACGTTCGACGTGTTCACCCGCACCAGCGGCGGGGCCTGGAACTTCCAGCGCACCATCACCGCCCACCAGGCCGTCCAGACCGGCAGCGCCGACGGCAACGTGGTTTATCTCGCGGCGACAGGCCTCGATCACTACACCCACATCCGCTTGAAGAACCGCAACGGCCGCTTGTACTTCGCCGGCCTCGGCTACACGCGCCAGGACATGCTCGGGTCGGGCAGCAACGGCTCGGTCGATTGGTCCAACGTCGTCAACCGCCCCAACGTCGCCTACACCGACAAGATCGCCGCGGACGACTTCACCCAGTCCGAAACCGACAACGTGCGCGCCAACAAGCTCGCCGACGGCAGCAAGCCCTGGACCGTGCCCAGCGAACATACCCACAGCTACGACGTCAACAAGGACCGTCTGCAGCGCAAAGACGACAAGAACTTCATCGTCGACGGCAAGTCCAAGCAGATGGCCTTCCGCGCCGACGGAACGGGCGCCTACGCGACCGGTGTCGGGGCCTACAACTTCGTCTGGATGGACGGCGGCGACGACCTCGCGCGGCGCATCATGGCGCTGTCCAAGGACGAGCTGCAGGTCAAGGGCAAGATCACCGCGGTCAACGGCTTCTTCACCGGCTCGTCGCACGTCGCCAAGGGCAACCAGAGCTGTTCAGCCGGTCAGCAGGTCATCGGCTTTGACGCCAACGGCGCGGTCAAGTGCGTGGCGGACGCCAACACGACCTATTCGGGCGCCAACTTCGCGCTGAGCAACCAAAAATGCGCGTCTGGTGAGCAGCTGCTCGGCATCGATGAAAAAGGCTTGAAGGTCTGCGTCACCGATGCGGACACCAAGTACGACGGCACCGACTTCGCGCTGTCCAACCAGCAGTGCGACAGCGGCAAATACCTCGTTGGCTTCGACAAGGACGGCAAGAAGGTCTGCACGACCGATGCGAACACCCAGTACGACGGCACCGACTTCGCGCTCAGCAACAAGAAGTGCGCTGACGGCGAGGTGCAGTACGGCGTCAACGACAAGGGCAACCCGCTTTGCGTCAAGGACAGCGGCCTGAACGTCGAGACGGTCAAGGCCAGCAAGGACGCGTCGGCCAAGTCGTCGGGCAACTGGACGGACGACCTCAACTGCTGGGGACAACCGCGTTTCGCCGCCGCGAGCATCGAGCAGCCGTGCGCCTTCACCAACACCAAGGGCAAAGACCAGGCCGGCTCGGAGTTCATCGACTTCACGGTCCCGACCGGCAGCAAGAGCGCATGGGTTTCGGTGTTGTCGTGGAGCGACTCGGGCTACTTCGACGTGTTCACCAAGTCCACCGGCGGCCTGTGGAAGTTCCAGCGCCGCATCACCGCGCACAACTCCGTGCAGAACGTGACGTCGGGCGGCTATGACGGCATGCAGGTCTTCCTCGCTGCCACGGGCCTTGACCACTTCACCGAGGTCCGCCTGCAAAACCGCCAGGGACGGCTGTACTTCGCGGGCATCGGTTTTTCCCGTATGGACATGGTCGGCAGCGCAGGCAACGGGTTCACCGACTGGGACAACATCGTCAACCGGCCCAACGTGCAGTACACGAGCGCGATCGCCGCCGACAAGTTCACGACGACCGAGGTCAGCAACATCCGCGCCAACAAGCTCGCCGATGGCAGCACCCCGTGGGTCGAGCCAGCCGACGACTTCAAGCAGGCCGAGGTCGACAACGTGCGCGGCAACAAGCTCGCCGACGGCAGCACGCCCTGGAAGACGCCCGGCGAGCACACCCACAAGTACGACGTCAACGGCGACGACCTCAAGCGGTCCGACACCCAGCACTTCGTCGCCAACGGCAACAGCAAGTCGATGGTCTTCCGCAACGATGGCGACACCGAATACAAGTCCAGCGGCAAGTACCCGTTCGTGTGGCTGCAAGGTGGCACCGGCACCAGCAACCGCGCGATGGGCGTGTCCAAGACCGAGGTGAAGCTGGCCGGCAAGCTCGTGGCGGGCACCGGCGGCGTGCTCATCGGCAGCACACACGTCATGAAGGGCAACCAGACCTGCGCCAGCGGGAAGGTCGCGACCGGCGTCGATACATCGGGCGACATCGTCTGCAAGACCGAGATTACGTACAACGGCACCAACTTCATGCTCGCCGACCAGAAGTGCGGCACCGGCCAGGTACAGCTGGGCGTCGACAAGGACGGCAAGGTCGTCTGCATCGCGGACTCGGGCCTCAAGGTCGAGGTCGTGCAGCACGCCAAGGACGCGGTCGACAAGACGGTCGGCAAGTGGACCGAAGACGCCAACTGCTGGGGACAGCCCCGCTTTGCGGCCGGCGGCGGCAACTTCCCGTGCGCGTACACCGCGACCAAGAGCCCCGGCACCGCGGGCAGCGAGTTTATCGACTTCAAGCTGCCGTCCGGCATGGCCACCGCCTACGTCGCCGCGCGCGCCCATGTTGAAGGCGGCACGTTCGACGTGTTCACCAAGACGAGCGGCGGCACCTGGATCTACCAGCGGTCGATCACCGCGTACCAGGGCGTGCAAAACGGCAACAACGGCGACGGCAATGCGGTCTTCCTCGCCGCGACGCAGCTGGGCGACTACACCCACATCCGCCTGAAAAACCGCAACGGTCGCATCCACTTTGCGGGCCTCGGCTACTCGCGCGAAGAGAAGGTCGGCAGCGGCAACAACGGCCACATCGACTGGACCGGCGTCGTCAACCGCCCCACCGTCGCGTACACCGCCAAGATCGCGGCCGACGACTTCACCCAATCCGAAACCGACAACGTGCGCGCCAACAAGCTCGCCGACGGCTCGGAGCCCTGGAAGACCGGCAGCGACCACACGCACAAATATGACGTCAACAAGGACCGGCTCGAGCGCGCCGACAGCCAGAACTTCATCGTCAACGGCAAGTCCAAGCAGATGGCGTTCCGCGCCGATGGCACCGCCGAATACGCGACCGGCGTGGGCGCCTACAACTTCGTCTGGATGGACGGCGGCGACGACCTCGCCAGGCGCATCGCGGCGCTGTCCAAGGAGGAGCTGCACATCAAGGGCAAGGTCACCGCGATCAACGGCTTCTTCACCGGGTCATCGCACGTCGCCAAGGGCAACCAGAGCTGCTCAACGGGCCAGCAGGTCATCGGCTTTGACGCCAACGGCGCGGTCAAGTGCGTCGCCGACGCCAACACGACCTACAGCGGCACCAACTTCGCGCTGAGCAACCAAAAATGTGCCGCCGGCGAACAGCTGCTCGGCCTCGATGACAAGGGCGTGAAGATCTGCGTCAAGGACGCTGACACCACGTACGACGGCACCGACTTCGCGTTGAGCAACCAACAATGCAGCGGCGGCCAGCAGCTGCTCGGCTTCGACAAGGACGGCAAGAAGGTCTGCGTTTCGGACGCGAACACCGAATACGACGGCACCGACTTCGCGCTCGCCGACAACAAGTGCGCCGCCGGCCAGGTTCAGTACGGCGTCGACAACGCCGGCAAGCCGCTGTGCATCAAGGACAGCGGGCTCAACATCGAGACAGTCAAGGCCAGCAAGGACGCGTCCAGCAAGAGCAGCGGCAACTGGACCGACGACAACAACTGCTGGGGCGAGCCGAGATTCGCCGCCGGGGGTATCGAGAAGCCTTGCGCGTTCACCAATACCAAGGGCAAGACCCAAAAAGGCAGCGAGTTCATCGATTTCACGGTTCCGACCGGCAGCAAGACCGCGTGGGTTTCGGTGCTGTCGTGGACCGATTCGGGCTACTTCGACGTGTTCACCAAGAACGCGGCCGGGTGGAAATTCCAGCGGCGCATCACCGCGCACAACTCGGTCCAAAACACGACCAACACCGGCTACGACGGGATGACCGTCTTCCTCGCGGCGACCGGCCTCGATCACTTCACCGAGGTCCGGCTGCAAAACCGCCAGGGCCGCCTGTACTTCGCGGGCATCGGCTTTTCGCGCATGGACATGGTCGGCGGCGCGTCCAACGGCTTCATGGACTGGGACAGCGTCGTCAACCGGCCCAACGTGCAGTACACGAGCACGATCCCGGCCGACAAGTTCACCACGACCGAGACGAGCAACCTGCGCGCCAACAAGCTGGCCGACGGGTCCACGCCGTGGGTCGAGCCCGCCGACGACTTCAAGCAGTCCGAGGTCGACAACGTCCGCGCCAGCAAGCTCGCCGACGGTACGACACCATGGGCCACCGGCAGCGAGCACACGCACAAGTACGACGTGAACAAGGACGAGCTGAAGCGCTCGGACAGCCAGCATTTCATCGCCAACGGCAACAGCAAATCGCTCGTGATGCGCACCGACGGCGACGCCGAATACGCGTCGTCGGGCAAATACCCCTTCATCTGGCTGCAGGGCGGCACCGGCACGAGCAACCGCGCCGCGGCGCTTTCCAAGACCGAGCTCACGCTGCAAGGCAAGCTGGTCGCCGGCACGGGCGGCGTTCTCATCGGCTCGACCCACGTCATGAAGGGCAACCAGACCTGCGGCAGCGGCAAGGTCGCGACCGGCGTCGACTCCTCGGGCGACATCGTCTGCAAGACCGAGATCACCTACGGCGGCAGCAACTTCATGACGTCCGATCAGAAGTGCGGCACCGGCCTGGTTCAGCAGGGTGTCGACGCGGATGGCAAGGCAGTTTGCATCGCCGATGTCGGCTTCAAGGCCGAGGTCGTCCAACATGGTAAGGACGCCAACGATAAGACGACCGGCAAGTGGACCGAAGACGCCAACTGCTGGGGCGAGCCCAGGTTCGCAGCCGGCGGCGGCAACTTCCCGTGCCTGTACACCGCGACCAAGGGGCCGGGCACCGCGGGCAGCGAGTTCGTCGAATTCCCGATCCCCAGCGGCATGAAGACCGCGTATATCGCGATCCGCGCCCACACCGACGGCGGCACGTTCGACGTCTACACCAAGAACAGCAGCGGCTCGCTCTTCTTCCAGCGCTCGATCACCGGCTACCAGGGCGTGCAGAACGCCGCAAACGGCGACGGCAACGTCATCTTCCTCGCCGCGACCAACCTCGGCGCTTACACCCACATCCAGCTGAAGAATCGCAACGGCCGCATCCACTTCGCCGGCCTCGGGTACACGCGGGAACAGAAGGTCGGCAGCGGCAGCAACGGAAACATCGACTGGACCGGCGTCGTCAACCGCCCCAACGTCGCGTACACGGCCAAGATCGCGGCCGACGATTTCACCCAGTCCGAAACCGACAACGTGCGCGCCAACAAGCTGGCCGACGGTTCGCAGCCCTGGAAGACCGGCAGCGACCACACCCACAAATACGACGTGAACAAGGACCGGCTCGAGCGTGCCGACAGCCAAAACTTCATCGTCAACGGCAAGTCCAAGCAGATCGTGCTGCGCAGCGACGGCACGACCGAGTATGCGACCGGCGTGGGCGCCTACAACTTCGTGTTCATGGACGGCGGTGACGACCTCGGCCACCGCATCGCGGCGCTCTCCAAGACGGAATTGCACGTCAAGGGCAAGGTCACCAGCGTCGGCGGCTTCTTCTTCAACAACGCGCACGTCGCCAAGGGCGGCCAGTCATGCAGCAGCGGCCAGCAGGTCACGGGCATCGACACCAACGGCGCGGTCACCTGCGCCACCGACGCGAACACGACGTACAGCGGCACCAACTTTGCGCTGAGCAACCAGCAGTGCAGCAGCGGCCAGCAGCTGCTCGGTATCGACGACAAGGGCGTCAAGGTCTGCGTGACCGACGCCGACACCAAGTACACGGGCAAGGACTTCGCGCTGAGCAACCAGCAATGCGACTCGGGCAAGTACCTGGTCGGCTTTGACGGCAACGGCAACAAGGTCTGCGTGGCCGACGCCAACACCGAGTACAACGGCATCGACTTCGCGCTCTCGGGCAAGGCGTGTGCCACCGGCGAAGTGCAATTCGGCGTCGACGGCAACGGCAACCCGCGGTGCATCAAGGACAGCGGCCTGAACATCGAGGCGGTCAAGGGCAGCAAGGACGCGTCGGCCAAGTCGGCGGGCGGCTGGACCGATGACAACAGCTGTTGGGGCGACCCGAAGTTCGTGGCGGGCGGCAGCGAGGCGCCGTGTTCGTTCACAACCACCACGGGCAAGGCGACGGCGGGCAGCGAGACGATGGACTTCGCGGTCCCGACGGGCATGAAGACGGCGTGGGTCGCGGTCAAGGCGTGGAGCGACTCGGGCTACTTCGACATCTTCACCAAGACCACGGGCGGGGCGTTCAAATTCCAGCGGCGCATTACGGCGCACAACAGCGTCCAGAACACGACCAACGGCGGCCACGACGGCATGCAGGTGTTCCTGGCGGCGACCGGGCTCGACCACTTCACCGAGGTCCGTATCCAGAACCGCCAGGGCCGTATCTACTTCGCGGGCATCGGCTTTTCGCGCATGGACATGGTCGGCAGCGCCGGCAACGGGTTCCACGACTGGGCGAACATCGTCAACCGGCCCAACGTGCAGTACACAGCCGCGATCCCGGCCGACAAGTTCACGACCAGCGAGACCAGCAACCTGCGCGCCAACAAGCTGGCCGACGGTTCAACGCCATGGGTCGAGCCCGCCGATGACTTCAACCAGACCGAGGTCGACAACGTCCGCGCCAGCAAGCTCGCCGACGGCACCACACCATGGGCCAGCGGCAGCGAGCACACCCACAGCTACGACGTGAACAAGGACGAGCTGCAGCGGTCTGACACGAAACACTTCGTCGCCAACGGCAACAACAAGTCGCTCGTCATGCGCAGCGATGGCACCGCCGAATACGCGTCGTCGGGCGCCTACCCGTTCGTCTGGCTGCAAGGCGGCACCGGCACCAGCAATCGCGCCGCGGCGCTTTCCAAGACCGAGCTCACGCTGCAAGGCAAGCTGGTGGCCGGCACCGGCGGTGTGCTCATCGGCTCGACCCACGTCATGAAAGGCAACCAGACCTGCGGCAGCGGCAAAGTCGCGACCGGCGTCGATACATCGGGCGACATCGTCTGCAAGACCGAGGTCACGTACGGCGGCAGCACCTTCATGACGTCCGATCAGAAGTGCGGCGCCGGCCTCGTACAGCAGGGTGTCGACGCGGATGGCAAGGCCGTTTGCATCGCCGACGTCGGCTTCAAGGCCGAGGTCGTCCAACATGGTAAGGACGCTAACGATAAGACGACCGGCAAGTGGACCGAAGACGCCAACTGCTGGGGCGAGCCCAGGTTCGCAGCCGGCGGCGGCAGCTTCCCCTGCCTGTTCAATACCACGAAGGGTCCGGGCACCGCGGGCACCGAGTTCGTCGAATTCCCGGTCCCCTCGGGCATGAAAACCGCGTACATCGCGATCCGCGCACACACCGACGGCGGCACGTTCGACGTGTTCACCAAGAACAGCAGCGGCACGCTCTTCTACCAGCGGTCGATCACCGGCTACCAGGCCCAACAGAACACCGCCAACGGCGACGGCAACGTCATTTACCTCGCCGCCACGCAGCTGGATTCGTACACTCACATCCGCCTGGTCAACCGCAACGGCCGCATTCACTTTGCAGGTCTGGGCTACACGCGCGAGCAGAAGGTCGGCAGCGGCAGCAACGGTCATATCGACTGGACCGGCGTCGTGAACCGACCGAACGTCGCTTATACGAGCCTCATCGCGGCCGACGACTTCACCCAGTCCGAAACCGACAACGTGCGCGCCAACAAGCTCGCCGACGGCACGACGCCATGGGCCACCGGCAGCGAGCACACGCACAGCTACGACGTGAACAAGGACCGGCTCGAGCGGTCGGATTCGAAGAACTACATCGTCAACGGCAAGTCCAAGCAGATCGCGTGGCGGGCCGACGGCACCACCGAATATGCGACCGGTGTGGGCGCCTACAACTTCGTGTGGATGGACGGCGGCGACGACCTGTCCAAGCGGATCATGGCGCTGTCCAAGACCGAGCTGCACGTCAAGGGCAAGGTCACCAGCGTCGGCGGCTTCTACTTCAACAGCGCGCATCTCGCGAAAGGCAACCAGGCCTGCAGCAGCGGCCAGCAGGTCACGGGCATCGACAGCAACGGCGCGGTCCAGTGCGCGGCCGATGCGAACACCACCTACAGCGGCACCAACTTCGCGCTCAGCAACCAACAGTGTGCGTCCGGCCAGCAGCTGCTCGGCGTCGACGACAAAGGCGTCAAGGTCTGCGCGACCGACGCGGACACCAAGTACGACGGCACCGACTTTGCGCTCAGCAACCAGCAATGCAGCACGGGTCAGTATCTCGTGGGCTTCAATGGCAGCGGCGTCAAGGTCTGCGCGGCCGACAGCAACACGACGTATGACGGCAGCACCTTCGCGCTCAGCAACAAGCAATGCGCCGCGGGCTCGGTCCAATACGGCGTCGACACCAACGGCGAGCCGCTGTGCATCAAGGACAGCTCGCTCAACATCGAAGCGACACTGCACGGCAAGGATCCGAGCGACCAGACGACCGGCAAGTGGACCGTCGACGGCAACTGCTGGGGCGAGCCAAAATTCGCGGCCGGCGGCACCGACAAGCCGTGCATCTACACGGAGACCACCGGCTCGGCAGCCGCGGGCACCGAGTTTGTCGACTTCGCCATCCCCAGCGGCATGAAGACGGCGTGGCTGTCGGTGCGCACCGCCAAGGACGCCGGGCACTTTGACGTGTTCACCAAGGACAGCAGCGGTGGTTGGATGTTCCAGCGTCGCGTCATGGCGTACCAGGCCGCGGCCGACCCGGTGTCGGGCGATGCGTCCGGCATGATGGTTGTGCTCGCTGCGACGGGTCTCGATCACTACACCCACATCCGCCTGCAAAACCGCAAGGGTCGGCTGTACTTCGCCGGCTTCGGCTTCACGCGCGAGGACCTCAAGGGCGGCGGCCCGACCGGCTTCATGGACTGGGACAACGTCATCAACAAGCCGACGGTGGCCTACACCTCGACCATCCCGGCCGATCAGTTCACCTCGTCGCAGGTCACCAACGTCCGCGCCAGCAAGCTCGCCGACGGCAGCACGCCATGGGTCAAGCCGAGCAACGACTTCAGCCAGACCGAGGTCGACAACCTGCGCGCCGCCAAGCTCGACGACGGGTCGACGCCGTGGGTCAAGCCCAGCAACGACTTCAACCAGACCGAGGTCGACAACATCCGGGCCGCCAAGCTCGATGACGGATCGACGCCCTGGACCGACGGGACCAAGCATAACCACCAATATGACGTCAACGACGCCTGGCTGCGCGAAAACGGTGACAACGCCCACTTCAAGGCGTACGGCGGCAGCCGGCAGATGGCGTTCCGCACCGATGGCACGACCGAGTACGCCAGCGGCATCGGCGCCCACGAGTTCGTCTGGCAGTCCGGCGGCGACGCTTCGAGCAACACGGCGATGTACCTCGACGGCGACGGCACGCTCAGCACCAAGAAGTACGGCAAGCTCGGCGACTACTTCGTCGAGGACAACCAGCAGTGCGCCGATGGCTTCGTGCTCAAGGGCCATGATGGCGACGGCAAGCCGATCTGCACGGCCACGGGCGGCACCGACAAGCTCAGCGGCTCGTGCCAGCTCGGCCAGTACAAGCGCATCGCCGAGAACACGGGCGGCAACCGCTTTGACGGCACCTTCACCCTGCGCGAAGAGGGCGCGACCGGTAGCCATTCGTCGCTGACCTTCCGCATCTCGGGCGCGTTTAACGACGCGGCGAACGCGAGCTTCACGCTCCTCAATCACGGCCGCAACAGCACGACGATGTTCACCGAGGTCCGCCTGGTCACCAAGGCGAGCTCGGCCACCTTCCTCGAGGTCAAATGCGCCGCCGCGGGCACGGTTTCGGTCGCGCTCGTCGGCAACCAGCACAGCGGCGGTTGGGTCGCCAAGGCGTTCACGTCTGGCAGCGTCCCGACCGGTTATGCCGAGACCAAGTGGGGCGCAGACCGGCTCTTCGGCGTCGGTGGCAGCGCGGATCACCTCGTGGTGGAGCGCAGCGGTTACGTCGGCATCAGCGGCACCCCGTCCCATCCACTGCACGTCAAGACGACCGTCAGCGATTGGCAGGCGCGCTTCGAAAACGGCAGCCGCAGCGTCTACATCGCGTCGGACACCAGCGGCATGCACATCAACACCGGCGCCTCCGACTCGAGCAGCGGCTACGTCATGGAGCTGCGCACCAACAACGGCACCGACGCCGCCGACTACACCGCGATGATGGTCACCAACAGCCGCAAGGTCGGGATCCGCACCGATTCACCGGCCGAGGCCTTGCACGTCAACGGTTCGATCCGCGCAGACAGCAGCATCAAGGTCGACGGCAGCATCGTCATCGACGACGGCGCTGGTTGGCACCGCAGCTACGGCAACACCGGCTGGCAGAACTCGACGCACGGCGGCGGCTTCTACATGCAGGGGACGAGCAAGATCGAGGTCTTCGGCAGCAAGCAGCTGTACTCGGACGTGGACATGCAGGCCGACGGTGGCTTCAAGGTCGACAACAACGTGGTCGTGGACGCCGATGGCGGCTGGTTCATCAGCAACAAGACCAACACCGGCTGGAAGAGCGCGACGCACGGCGGCGGCATCTACATGGACGACGCCAACTCCGTGAAGGTCTTCGGCAGCAAGGACTTTATCGTCGCGTCGACCGACAACCGCGTGTACGTCAAGGTCAAGGACGGCGCCGCACCGGGCCTCGAGATTCGCGCGCTGAGCGGCGGACGCAACGGCTACATCGACTTCAGCAACGACTCATCGGTCGACTTCGACGCGCGCTTCGAGCTGACGGGCAACGACGCATTGGCGCTCAAGGGCGCCGGCCTGACCATCGACGACGGCGGCCTGACCGCCAAGGGCGACTCCGAGGTCTCCGACACCAACGGCAGCGTCAAGATCCGCAAGGGCACAACGGCGTCGGTCACCGTCCGCTCCGAGACCCAAAACGGCAAACCCTTCGTCGGTTGGTCCGATCACACCAGCGGCGAGGGCAACGCGAGCAACGACGCGCGCATCACGCTCGAGACCGAGACCGGGGGAACCCGGGTGCTGAAGGTCTCCACTGCGGTCTTCCAGGTCGACGGCACCGCAGGGATGCGGGTTGGCAACGACACGCTGTGGAAATACATCAGCGACCAGATCAACAAGAAGTGCCACCTGTACTTCGGTTGGGGCGACGCGTGCGACGACTGCAACACCGACCCGAGCAAGAAAGCGACCGTGCGCGGCGACGGCTACTGCACCAAGGACAGCGGCAACACCGGCGACAGCAACACGTGCGCGAGCTTCTCGTTCAACGACGGCAGCCACAGCAAGACCATCAAGATGGCCGGCATCTCCTGGAACGACGACAGCGGCGAGAAGGACAAGTTCTGGGTCGCCTTCAAGTGCTTCGAATAGGCCGAACCATCACGGCGAGCCGGCTCAGGTCGAGCACGATGAGATTCGAGACGCTTGGATGACGACGCAAGGCCTGAATGTCATCCGCTTCACCGTCCATGAAGTCCTGGGAAGCTCGAGACCGAGGTGTTTGGCGCGGAGCACGTTCTTGCCGACGTGAGAGGCGAGGCGGGCGACAGCAGCGTGGGCGATGGCCAGGGACGGGTGACGCTTGGCGATGGTCTCGGCTTCGGCGAGGTAACTCTGCGCGATGGCGGGCGGATGTTTGGGACCGGGCGCATCGCGGGGAGGACCGGGCGCATCGAGGCGTGGCGCGGCCATGAGCGACGCGGCATGGGCGACAAGTGCAGCCATGAGGACGGCGGCAACCAGGGGCGCGCGAAGAGCGGACTGGCGGGGGAGGAATCGTTGCATGGTGGTAGATTGCGCGACTTTGGGCTTGGACGCGCACCCGGGTCAATTCCCGCCCGCAGGAGAGCAGTCGAGCGTTTCAGGACCCTTTTTTGAGACCATATGCCCGCCACGGGCTCGCAGAAGCCCGCAGAGCCGTTTTGCAGGGGGGGTAGGTAGTTAAGTGCCCCCTCGGCCCTATCGCCCGTCCTGTGCAGTTCTACGAGGGTTTCGGCGTTCGGCATCAAAAGACGACCGACCAGCCGAGGCCGAAGGTCGGGATGGTCGCGCGCCACGCTTTGAGGCCCACGTGACGCGGCCTCGCGCCGTAAACAAGGGACCACCGCTCGGGCCACAGACGCGCACGTTGGGGGTGAACCACTCGCGGCAGACCGAACACCGACCCCTGCTTCAACGGGTCCCGCCCCCTAAGAGGCGGGTAAGAGCTGCGCCTCGTCCTGCAGGTAGGTGGTCAGGACGCTTCAACGGGTCCCGCCCCCTAAGAGGCGGGTAAGTCGCTTCTCGCGTGCACCGGGCCGGCGGCTCGGTCTAGCTTCAACGGGTCCCGCCCCCTAAGAGGCGGGTAAGATCTTGTAGCCGGTCCTCGGGAATGAGCCCCGTCGTGCTTCAACGGGTCCCGCCCCCTAAGAGGCGGGTAAGGTCCGTCTGTGACGTGGTGCAGAGCACGGACTATTCGCTTAGCTTCAACGGGTCCCGCCCCCTAAGAGGCGGGTAAGGACGGCCTGCGGACTGCGGGAGCACCACGAGCAACGGCTTCAACGGGTCCCGCCCCCTAAGAGGCGGGTAAGTACTACGCCAACCCGCAGATTGCCTACGCCATGCAAATCACGCTTCAACGGGTCCCGCCCCCTAAGAGGCGGGTAAGATCGCGCAGCCGTCGGTGCCGGTGCCGTTGAGCGCGCTTCAACGGGTCCCGCCCCCTAAGAGGCGGGTAAGACCATTTGCGCGACTTGCGCGTTCTTGATGGTCTTCTGCGGCTTCAACGGGTCCCGCCCCCTAAGAGGCGGGTAAGGGTCGCTTGCTCGATGACTGCAAGGGTGGAGTTAGGCTTCAACGGGTCCCGCCCCCTAAGAGGCGGGTAAGGTTTCGGCACTGTCACCGAAGGCGCTGATCACGTCGCTTCAACGGGTCCCGCCCCCTAAGAGGCGGGTAAGCGGTCGACCAGCAAGCGGGGGCACCGCATGGTCTAGCTTCAACGGGTCCCGCCCCCTAAGAGGCGGGTAAGGAGCAAGACCTGGCCGCCATGATCCTGGCGCTGCTGGCTTCAACGGGTCCCGCCCCCTAAGAGGCGGGTAAGCTTTTCAAGCCGGCTATTTGCGTCGCTGTCGTACTCGCTTCAACGGGTCCCGCCCCCTAAGAGGCGGGTAAGAGGCGCCAACGCTTCGATGCGCGACTTGAGCGAATGCTTCAACGGGTCCCGCCCCCTAAGAGGCGGGTAAGGGCGCTGGCCTGCCGCGAAATCATCGAAACCACGATGCTTCAACGGGTCCCGCCCCCTAAGAGGCGGGTAAGAGACGACCTGTTTCGGCTGTTTGAGATGCTGGAAGGGCTTCAACGGGTCCCGCCCCCTAAGAGGCGGGTAAGACCGCTGGCTACTCGAGCGCGCCGCTGCCCGGCTCGCTTCAACGGGTCCCGCCCCCTAAGAGGCGGGTAAGGTGGGACGCACCGGGATCGCGACACACCTGCACTGGCTTCAACGGGTCCCGCCCCCTAAGAGGCGGGTAAGCGGGATCTCCATGACCGCGGCTTGTGCGGCTTCCGGGCAGCTTCAACGGGTCCCGCCCCCTAAGAGGCGGGTAAGAAAGTCGGCGAACGAATACCAGCCATGAGGCGAATAGCTTCAACGGGTCCCGCCCCCTAAGAGGCGGGTAAGATCCCGATGATCGTGACCGAGCACACCGTCACGGTGCTTCAACGGGTCCCGCCCCCTAAGAGGCGGGTAAGGTTCGCTGGCCGAGCGGCTGCTCTGCGATGTAGATGGCTTCAACGGGTCCCGCCCCCTAAGAGGCGGGTAAGTGGTTCCGCTGACCGGCCGCGAGTTGCAGCGGGTCCCCGCTTCAACGGGTCCCGCCCCCTAAGAGGCGGGTAAGGCGCCTCGCATCCGAGCTCGTGCCAGCCTTCCGAAATGCTTCAACGGGTCCCGCCCCCTAAGAGGCGGGTAAGCCCGCGCGGTATCAGTTGAGACGCGATGGCGTTGCTGCTTCAACGGGTCCCGCCCCCTAAGAGGCGGGTAAGAACGCCACCGTGGCGCGTCCGCCGCCGCCCGTGCTACGCTTCAACGGGTCCCGCCCCCTAAGAGGCGGGTAAGTTCGGGGAAGGTCGTCTGTCCGAGCCTGTTTGTTTCGCTTCAACGGGTCCCGCCCCCTAAGAGGCGGGTAAGTTCGATCCGGCGATTACGAATGGACGAGCCCGACTTGCTTCAACGGGTCCCGCCCCCTAAGAGGCGGGTAAGGTTGTAGACCGTCTGCCGGGACACGCCGATACGCTTCGCGCTTCAACGGGTCCCGCCCCCTAAGAGGCGGGTAAGTTTGGTCGGCCTCCATGCGTGTGCCATGAGGTCGCCGCTTCAACGGGTCCCGCCCCCTAAGAGGCGGGTAAGGCCCACGATCGTCGCCCCAACCGGTGGCGTCACTTCGCTTCAACGGGTCCCGCCCCCTAAGAGGCGGGTAAGCGGGTGGAAGTACATGTGCGGCACCAGTTGAGCCGTGCTTCAACGGGTCCCGCCCCCTAAGAGGCGGGTAAGCGTCACGCTTGAGCAGGTACGCGCCGGAGCGGTGGCGCTTCAACGGGTCCCGCCCCCTAAGAGGCGGGTAAGGAGAAACGCCTCGGTGCCTTCATCCTGCCCAAACTGGCTTCAACGGGTCCCGCCCCCTAAGAGGCGGGTAAGACACGCTTCTGGCGATATGCTCGCCTACCTTGCGTCGCTTCAACGGGTCCCGCCCCCTAAGAGGCGGGTAAGTCCCGGCCGCGGGCTGCATCGCCTCGCCGACGCCATCGCTTCAACGGGTCCCGCCCCCTAAGAGGCGGGTAAGCGATCTGCGCGCCGATGTTAAGCGCTTGG
>Ga0209992_10002752_pt1 | contig 15643 bp, 29 predicted proteins | sample 2SBtaG_2_FD_182564 | JGI IMG/M metagenome (GOLD analysis project Ga0209992, IMG submission 182564) | Deep subsurface microbial communities from Kolumbo volcano to uncover new lineages of life (NeLLi) - 2SBTROV12_ACTIVE470 metaG (SPAdes)... | ecosystem: Environmental > Aquatic > Marine >... | reverse complement strand
GCAAACCCAAATATCAAAATAATTAGTCTAAGCCCCGAATAATTAATAATAATAATTCTAAATAATTTAAATTAGAATATATTTAATGAAAAAACCCCTCTCTGGAGACAATGATGAACGAATACCAAAGAGGGGCTATGCAATTATACAATGACAATATAACTACATCTATCATTCAGCCCGAATGACGGTAAAAATTAGCCTGTACATCACAAAGCGCAAATTAAAAAGCCCCAAATTTAAAAAGTCCCGCCGGGATTTTTTTAGTTGAGCGCTTCTTAGAATACATTTTAAATTTAAAATATTTTAAATCGGGGGTATATGAGAAACCCTATGTGGTAAAACGCCTGAGCTTCGGGGAGACTCGGATTTAACCCCGCCACCCTCAAACACATATATTTGATGCGTATTTATTTGAGTAACTGGTGGGGGTGGATCATAGTCGGCCCACCCTGTCAACTGAATTACGAAATTTATTTTACGAATTATGAAAAAAAATCTCGCCGGATTCGGGGTTTTTATAGTATAAATAATCACCGCGAGGATGCGGCCAACAAAGAACAAAGAACCAAATACGAAGATGGACAAAGACCAAAAGATGTTCGAGATGCTCCAAGACCTGAGCGCATACTGCACCCTATTCACGGGTGATGCTCACCTTGGCCGAGTGATCAACCACGACCACGCCGCGATTGTGGAGGTGCTCCACACCGGAGACACCGAGGTGCTACCCTACAGCCACGGAGCCAAGAAGAAGCTGGACGCGAAGTTCGCTGGCCAGATCAACGAATGGAATTAACCCCCACGGGAGGGGGTTCGGAGTGCCAACGGCCTCGCCCCCTCCCACCAGTTTTTGACCCTGAAAAGATACGAACCATGAAAAAACACATACAACACAACATCGCCAAGCACATCAGCACCGAGGACGTTTTACGATCCGTCAAGGGCTGCATGATCGCAACCATCACGACCTACACCAAGGCCAACTTGCCGAAGAGCAAGCCAGAGCACCTACCGAAGCGAGTGCCAACCGGATTCGGTGAGATCATGAAGCGCACGACCTCGCAAGTGATCCTCGGCTGGAACTACGCCAGCCGCATCGAACGCGCTGCGGATCGGCAGGAGATCGGCAACGAGTACGAAGGCGGCGAACTCGTTTGGGGTACGCACGACGAAGCCAACCCGATCTTGATCCACCACAAGGGCAAGCTGTACGTGCAGACCGCCTTCCTGAAAAATTTGACCCCGCCGACCTACTACAGCGAGGCAGGGAACAAGATCGCCAGCGACTCGCCCGAACTGATCGCGCTGATCGAGCACAAGGCGAACCAGAAGAAGAAGCCGAGCACCCAAGAGTTTCTCGGAGACGAAGAGCACGTAGACGTTCAAACCTACTCGCTCGACAGCATCGAGAAGATCGCCGTGAACGGGTACGCGCTCACGGTTGAGGATCGTGACAACGTGTACGCGATGCGCTAGACAATAACCGGAGGGGGGTGATCCCCCCCTCCAAAAATTTTTGACCCTGATATGAAACCGATCAAATTAACTAAAGACGAGACCAAGACCCTGATCAACCTGCTTCACCACGCTTTCAACCATCACAACGATGAGGCGCAGACGTTCGCAGAGAAGAAGGGGAACCAGAACCGAGTGAACATGATCCACCACGCGACCAAGGCGGGGATCGCCAGCACGATCCTCACCAAGGCTTGCGAATCGATGGGGGGCGACAAGTGATCGAGATGATGACCGCCGCGATGATCGTAATCATGGCCCTAGATATCGCCACGCAGTAGAGCAGCAAACGTGCCAAGCACAGGGTTATTCACAGGTTGTGAATAACTTTTTTTTTGACCCTAGATAGTACGTACACGTACTACTTTTGACCCCGAAGAATATAGTACGTACACGTATGAAGTTTGACCCTAGTTAATAGGCTTTTGACCCCAGTTGTTCACAATTATTTGGTTGATTGTGAATAAAGAGGGGATTTTTGTGAATAACTTCATCAAAGTTTTTCTTGTAGTGAAAACGTTTTTGCTTTAGTCTCATCTCCGTTATGAGAAAAGTACATCACAACAACAACGCAAGACTCGCCGCAGCAGTAACCAACGCCATTAAAATTGGCAAGCGTTACGGGTGGAATCACATGGAAGCAAAGTCATTTGCTTACCTGAAGTACAACATCAAAAACCGAAACAGCGCAGACGTAAACTACGCTTGGCTTGATCGCGCCAAGACTCTTTACGGTAGTTGGGAGGCATTTCAAGAAGCCTACGAACGGGCACGGGTAACGTGCAAGGGAGCAGCCAGATCAACCATCGGCATCTAACTAGGAGATCCATACAATGTACAAAGCAATCAAAATTGACGTAGACAATCAAACAATCTCACAGGTTGAGATCAACGGGCTGGAAGATCTGCAAAAGATCGTGGAAGGCAGGATTGAGGTAGTCCACTACTTCGAAAACGGAGACGTTTGCTACGGCAACGAGGAAGGCCTTTTCTGCTTCGGAGACCAGCCCAAGGGATGGTTTCACATACAAGGAGCCTACCAACCAACCAAGGGTAATGGTGTGATCGTTGGAACCACAGAAGACGGTGACAGCGAAGATCCCAAGACGACCTTGGAACAAGTCAAATCGATCACGGAATTCAGGGATCTGATTCTAGTGTGATGTCATAACACCGGAGGCCTTCGGGCCTCCTTTTTTTTGCTCCAATAAACATACGTATACGTACTAAAAAAATTTTTTGACCCTATTGACCCTGCGGTTTTTTATAGGGTTTTGACCCTGTGTGTGCGTAATTATTTGGCTTATTAACAAAAAAATGGCCCGATTGTGAATAACTTTTATTTGCAGTAAAAACGATTCCATGATGTAATCTCTCCAGATGAACGCAGTAAAATCAATTTATAAAGCAGACGTTAACGGCAAAACATTTACCTTTTTCCATGCGGATTACAATGTCGGATGCGATGGCTATGAGATCCCGATGCCGTGGGAAAATAAACATTATTTATATGTGTGGAATAAGATAACAAAGATCCACGAATATTACTGTTTTGAATCTGATTTATTCCTGCCCGAAGATCATGCCCCTTGGCTTGTGAATAACTTTTTCTTGAAGTAAAAACAATTTTCTGATTTAATAAACACGTTATGAGCAAATACACATTTCAAAAATTCATGAAAGACGTTGACGAAAACGTTTCGCACAAATCTGGCGTGGGCGTTCACTGTCTGCCCGACATAGACTTCCACGATTTTTGGTGGCAGGGAATTGATGAGGCAGACTGGTCTAATATGGTGAACGCTGCTGCCGATGAAGCTTTACAGGAGGCAGGTTTTCCTTGTGAATAACTTTACGAAAATAATTATTGCATAAACGAAAATAATCCATTATCTTTTAATCGTTATGAGCGAATACGAAAACAAAATCGAAGAGCAAAATGCAGCATGGAAAATCTGGGCTACCAATATGACCATGCTCAAAGAGATCAAAAAAGAATGTGGTTTAGAATCTGAACCCCAGCAGGAGGAAGTAGCAATGGATAATTCAAAATATCAGCACGAATACTCAATAGGAAAATGATTGAAATTCTGGTGGTGGCCATTTTAATATGGCTAGTAATAGAAAACGTTTAACTAAGATCCCTTCCGAAAGGAGGGGATTTTTTTTGACCCTATAATAGTTGACCCTAGTGGGTTTTTGACCCTGCGGTTTACTAATTATTTGTTTTATTTTGGCAGAAATGGGCAAAATGGGCAAGCAAAACTTATTCACAGTCTGTTTATAAGATAAGAAAAAAAACCTTGTGCTGGTTCTGGTTTTCTGGTTTACTTGTCCCGTTATGAGAAAGCAATACAAATTCACCATCGGACGCGAGCAAAACGATTTTGTTTCTCGCGTGGAATCTCTCGCGCAAATCGGTGTTCGCACCGTGCGCCTTAAATTGCAGCGCCAACTTTACATTGGCGAAAAGCCTTGGGGCGCGAAGGGCGACCTGAAAAAATCCACGCCCAGCGAATTTGCTGGCATAGTCAAAACGTGGGAAATGGCGGGAATGCTCAACGTGGACTATACCCGTGCGGTTCGCAAATACCTTGGCCAGATGATTCTGACCACCACAGGCAAATGCCATCCCGATGCTGAAACGTGGGAAGGCAGCGGATCTTGGGGAACGCGCCAAGGTGCGACCCGTGCCAACATTGGCCACCGTTCGCAGAATTATCTGCAAATTTTCCGGTGGGCAAACGAGCGCAACATTTCCACGCGCTACACGTTGAACGGCGAAGCAATCGCGCTGGAAGATTTCGCGCCTTACCTGTACGCGAAAAGCGCCAGCAGTCCATCAATCCGCACCAGCGACGGCGAACGTGTCCAAGTCCCGTTCTACGTTTCGCGTGTGAATTTCGACGACATTCTGGAGTTGCGCGGGATTGAGTCCCCGCTCACGCATCCCATCGCGGCATCGCTGGAAATTTCTTAATTCCCAAGGAGGAAACAAGCCGCCCGATCTACACGGGCGGTTTTTTTTGACCCTAGTTTGACCCTGAAGTTTTGACCCTTTTGACCCTGACAGTATAGTATTATTTGCTATTATACCATAGAAATGGGGGATCTTGTCAATGTTTTTTTATTACCAAAATAAATTTACTTGTGAATAACATTAACGAAAAAAAAGCTTGGCGTGTGCGTTTTTTATGGTATGCTCTTTTCTGTTATGGGAAACGCAAAACTTAAATTCGGAAAAGCCAATAGCAAATTAAAAAAGCTTGAAGATAAAAAGCTTGTTAAGCTAATCACCTTCACCTTGCCAAGCGGCCACACTTGCCCCGGCGCAAAGGACTGCCTTTCAAAGGCTGACAAGGTCACCGGAAAACTTAAAGACGGAAAGCACACGCAATTTCGCTGTTTCATGGCATCGCTTGAGGCGGTGTTTCCTTCACTCCGCGAATCCGTTTGGCATAATTTGACCCTGATCAAAAACGCGCTAAAAAATAGCGTCGAAGCTTGCGCGAATCTTATTTCAAAAAGCTTGCCGAAAAAATTTGATATCGTGCGCGTTCACGTTGGCGGCGACTATTTCAACCGCGACTATTTTCTGGCGTGGTGCATGGTGGCCGAACGCAATCCCGAAAAGATTTTTTATTCCTACACAAAAAGCTTGGCCGTTATCGGCGGAATACCCCGCCCGAAAAACCTTGTTTTGACTGCGTCCCGTGGTGGCAAGTTTGACGACATGATCAAAAAACTTTCACTAAAGGAAGCAAAGGTTGTCTTTTCTGAATTGGAGGCAAAGCAAAAAGGCCTTGAGATCGACCACGACGATACACACGCAGCATATGGCAAAAAAGATTTTGCTCTTTTGATCCACGGCCAACAACCTACAGGAAGCAAAGCGGCGGCGGCGGTTCGCGCCTTGAAAGTTTAGAGTGCGCCCATAACATAAGCGGCACGGGTATTGGTTCGCCCGTGTCGCTTTTTTTTGACCCTAAAATGTGAATTTGACCCTGTTGACCCTGCGGCTTGGCTTTTATTTGATTGTATTTGGTAGAAATGGGCTTATTTGACCCTGCTGTGAATAAGTTGTGAATTATTTACGAAAATTATTCTTGCAGTGAAATGGTTTTTACTGTTTAATAAAAACATGCAAGTGAACTACATGGGATACGATCAAAGAAACGAAGTTTTAGACCTGAGCAAAAATATCAAAAAAAGTATCCGTAAATACTTTGATGATAAAAATATTTTCACTGAGGGAATTGACCCCAGATATGCCGCTTACAGAGAAGAGGATATTGAAGATATCGTTGGGATATTGACCCAAGAGTTTCTGCGCGAGCAAGTAGAAAAGCAGAGATCCGGCATCCCTCATTGTGAATAACTTTGCTATTTTTATTCTTGTACCAAAAAAGAATCTGTGATTTAATAAAAACATGATGAACGACGAATTCAAAAACGAAATGCCCACTAGCCAAGAACTCTACGCTGACCAAGCCCCAGCGGATTGGGCCAACGAACCGGAACCTGAACAGGAAGAGGACGCGCCAACCTACGACGAGGTGGCCGACACCTTCGCCGCTGATGCGTGGCACGACGCTCACGAATACCCAGAGTGGTAAAATTTGACCCTGAACACGAACATGATTTCTGAAATAAAAAAATTCAACCCTTTAATCTACTTCACAAAAGTGGGAGCAGAAAGGGACGCTAAAGAGTGGCGCAACAAAGGCTACCCTAAAGCAAAAGTTAAAAAGCTGCCCAAACCTACCAAGCTGTTTGGATTTGAGTATGAAATAATCTTAGGGAAAGAACGAAGCATTTTTGACCCTGAAAAAAGATAAAGTTTTTTCTTGTAATAAAAATAAAACCCTGTACTATAAGAACCATGAGCTACGACTACGAATTTGAATATCTCTTTGAGGAAGTTGAAAAGAACGGCAAACTGTATAGCGTTGAAGCCACCATTGGGTATGACGCTGAAATGGTTGACAACGGAATCGGCCCCTATGAGTATGGGAGTTCACGGGAAACCGATGTGCTGATAGAGTGCGAAGTTGGAAACAACGGCATCATCAGCATCGACAAAATCGAAGAGGACGGCAACAAAGTTGACCCTGAAACCGTTTCAGTCTCGGACATTGAGAATTGGTTGAAGCCCTTTTACCAGAAAGGATACCATGACAGGTGGAACCCTGCACGGTGGTACGACGAAGCCATTCAGAGTGAAGCCGAGGCAAATTTTCAAGAGTAGGCTGCTCTCATAACAACGAAAGGCGGAAAGGGAAACCTTTCCGTTTTTTTATTGTCAAATTGACCCTGAAGTTTTCGTGTTTTTGCCGATTTTCGCACCGGAGAAATATGCGGTTTATAAGAAATTTTAATACGTGTACGTATGGTTTTTGACCCTAGTTAGTTAGTATTGACCCTGAGTTTTTGTATTATTTGATAAGATCCTATACAACTGGGCATTATTTATTTGACCCTATTATTCGGAGTTAATTGATATAAAAAAGAAACCCCTGCTCCGAAAGGAGGCAAGGAGCAGGGGCGGGAGGAATGAGGTAGGGAAGTCTACCTCAGATTGTAAAACACATGGTTGCCAATAACCTTTGTGGGCTTAACAGCAACTTTATTTCCTTTACTATCTCTTAAAAACTTTCCTGTGCGCTTGTCTATTTTGTATGCCCAAGAGGGAGGACTCTTCATCATTTTTTTACTGTAATAATGATCGGCGTTGCCAGTGAACTTTTGCACAAGGTCGAATCCACTGTCGATTGCTAAAGCAAGCGACTTGGCATAAGGAGCAGATTTGGATTCCCACAAGTGACTCAACTCTTTCTCTGTCTTGATCTTCCCGTTACCAGCATTCCAAACGCTAAACTGCCAAGGCTGGTGACACACTTGCGCGGGGGTGATCTTCTTTTCCTTTGCGCGTTCTTGAATGACGCATCCCACGGCGTACATCCCACTCGCTCCTTCGCCACGGGCCTCTCCAAGAATCGTGAGTGCGATTATGCGTTGTTCTTTCTCACCAGCGAAAACGCTTGATACAAGAACTAATAATGCGGCTATGTGTTTCATATTGGGGATATCCTACCAAGGCTCTCCGTCACTGTCAACATTTTTTTTGTTATTAAAAACAGGCTCTGCATCTAAAAAGCCTTCGTCAGAGAGATACTTAAAAATCTTCATCTTCCGAGTATTATCTATTGGGCTATCTGATGACAGGTTAACATGTTTATTTTTAGTGTCTAAAAAGACCTCAACTCCATTAACATTAAATGTGTTCATAAAAAAGCCCCAGCTTGGGGCTGGGGTTGATCATATCAATACTGGAAAAAGATGTCAAGATCTCTTTTCTCGCTTCACAAGCTCGATGTCAGGGTCAAATCCATCGTGGTTAATCAGCATGGATCGAACATCCTCCAGTTCGCATGAGGGTAAGTAAAACACAGTATCAATGTGCTTTTTGTTTAGGTAAACTTCCCACTCGGTCATCACTTCGCTAACGTGTCTTAACATGGCTTTATTGTATCAAGATTATTTTTAGAGTCAATAAAAAAGTTCGCTGGCAAGTCGGTGGTTTAATCATCACCTAACCTAGCTACTTGGCACTTACCATTCAGGAGGTCGGAACTCCTTACTAAATTGTTCTACTGGTGCTTCCTCGTCCCTAACAGGGCGCGTACCCTGTTCGCTACGTTAGGCTTGCCTAGACCGTGCTCTGTCTCCCAGTAAATTTATAGCTCGATTCCATGTTAATTCTAACACTTAAAACGAGCGTCCTGCTTTGTGCCACATGACTGCACCCAGCTTTGTGAAGGTTGCGAACCCTCTGTCTTGGGTTTTATCCCAAGGCTGAACAGGACAAGTTGTTGTCGGCGTAAGGGGATCGAACCCTTTCCCGTTCCCTTTCGGCCACGGGCGTTACTACGGGACTTAACGAATATCATTCCATCGTCAGAGGTTATAGCCGTAATACTTAACAGGACAAGTTGTTTAAATTGGTTCCCACGGTTTTGTATGATGCAGTCTCCCTAGGGCTACGACGGCTGCAACTCGCGCCTGTATTAGCGCATCTTTGTCGTGGGCGTTTCAGGTGGAGGCATCTAGGGACGGAGGGCGTTGTTGCCGAGCCGTTTAGGGCATCCCCTGTAACTGTTTATATCCTATGATAATTAGTTTCGTAAGTCAACACTTTTTTTTATTAAATGTTAACTCCTGTCTGGAAGCATCCAATCCTCTCGGATGCGTTTGGTTCGCTTCACCGATTCTTCAATGAGTTGGTGAACATCTTTAACCATCTCGCTACCCATTGTGATTTCTCCATGAGTAGTCAACCAATCCTCAAGGTCATCCTTGATTCGGTTAATCATTATTCTATCGTGTTGGTCTTGTTCGTGATTATGGGTCATAATTATTTCGAGTGGTTCCTCATTTGACCGAAAGGAGTCATCACAAGCGGATACTGTAAGTCTCCCTTGGGGGTGTCTGCCTCCGCTTCCTCGATGGTATCGTAAGGCCCATTCAAGACGCACATCTCGTCTTTGATCCAGAACTTGTTTTTCCCGTTGTGGGGTTTCTCAATGATTTCGTATAGGTCGTTTTTCATATCAACTAAAATTAGAGTATATAAACTTCAGCGCGGAGTCAAGATCTTTTTTTTCGTAATTTCCTTTTCTTAATAAGCCTGTTAGCCTTGATAACTCATGGTAGTTCTCAGGGTCAAAATCTGCTCTTGCCACAAGTCTCCATTGTTCATCATCATTTAACTTCACCCAAGCAAGGCCGGGTTTCTGCCAGAACATGATACTAAACTTCATCGGTGTCCTTCCGGTGCTTTGGTTTTCTATTGTAAGAACCCTTGCCCTTCTTGACCTTGTGTTCACGGGACGCACTTCCCATGTACCCTTCGGGATTGACTCTCGCTTTAGGTTTCATGCGTTTATTAGACATCAAAAAAGAGTTTGTTACAAGGATTATTTTCGTAAGTTATTAACAGTTCAGGGTCAACTATATAACACTTCTAGGGTCAAAAAATAAGCGAAGATCCTTTGGAAAATTATAACATGATTTTGTTTCGTATGTCAACACTATTTTACTAACAAAAAAAGCCCTTGTTGTTAATAAGTTTATATTGACTATTAAATAAAAGTATGATCCGCGATACGAAAAAAAGTTTAGAAATAATGAAAAAAAAGCTTGGACAGAAACGATTCTATGATAGACTTGATCTCAGTTAAGGGAATTACAAACCAAAACAAATTATGCCAAAAGTAATCGACCAAACCGATCAGTATAACTACGAAGTGGCTACTCGCCCTTTGTACGACCTCACCCAAGCTCAAATTGAGATGCTCAATCAAGCTGACGACACTCCCGCCTTTGCTGGTGTGTACGGCAACTTCCGCGCAAATCATGAGAACGCATTGGGAATTGTGACCGAGCGTTATGCGCTTGTTCAAAACAGTGACGTTGTGAATCACGTTGAAGATTCGCTCAAATCCCGTGGCTTGCTCGACGAGGTTGAGAAGGACTTCAAGGTTGTCGATCACGGCAAGCGTTTTTACGCTCGCTACACGATCAAAAACCCGAAGTCTGAATTCAACTTCAAGCCAGCAAAGGGCGACAACGTGGGTGTCAGTTTCACTTTCCAAAATAGCTTTGATTGCACAAAGCGTTTGAATGTGGCTCTGGGATTCCTGCGCCTTGTTTGCACCAACGGAATGACCTCGCTTGCCAAGCAGTACGAAGTCAATTTCCGTCACCAAAACGGGATCGACGTAAACGCGATTGGCGGAGGTATCGACGCTGCGCTGGAGAAACTCGCGGATCAGCAGAAGGTGTTCAAGCGTCTCGCTGAGACTGGTATCGACCACGATAAGGGTCTGAACATCCTCGACAACCTGACCAAGCGGGGCAAAATCTCCGGTAACATCCGCGACAACATCGCCTCCATCTGGAACGCGCAAGCAGAGGACGAGACGATCCACAGCGGTCTGGACAGTGACCGGAACCTCTGGAACCTCTACAACGCTGCGACCCAGCACTTCACGCGAGTGATTGCTCCTCGTCGCGTAGAGCAAGCCAACCGTTTGTCCACCGATTTCCTCGGTGCGATGGACAAGGCATCCCGCACAAAAACTTTCTTGACTGACCTCTCGAAAGAACTTAAAGTAGAAAATAACTAGGGGTTGCGATCCTCTAGTCTATTGTACTGCTCATAACATTGGGAGGGGGTTTTGCGACCTCCTCCCTTTTTTTGTACTCAAAACAATTTCATACGTACACGTACTATTCAGGGTCAACTAATATATACACTATTCTAGGGTCAAAAATTGTACGTACACGTACTATTTCATTCAGGGTCAAAGGGTCAAAAATTGATACGTACACGTACCTTTATTTAAGCTGCTATAATATTCGGACTATAGAATAACGCTTATTTTCATCATCAAAATATTCGGACTTTGAAAACTGCCAGTCTAGTATTTGCAGCGGGAACCAACCCCTTATTTGGCGATAATCAAAAAAGCTGGCGAATTTACGGAATGTAGTCGTCGCAAGTCCATTGCATCAGATCGAGTATGTCTTTGAACTTGATTGGTTCAGGGTCAACTTTTTTCTTGGACTTAAAAAAAGACTTGGCAATTAATTCTGGATCTTGAGCTATTAGCTTGGCTTCATTTCCATGCTCAATTTCATTGTAAGTATCACCCATTACCATAGCAAGCCTCCCGTTTTTATACCTGAAGGCAACTATGTAGTTATCAGAATGGCATATCCATTCTCCTTCATTGACCTCAAAGGCCGTGAGGAGGTGCAACCCTCCGCGAGCCTCCCGACTGAATTCATCATCCACAAAGCGCAGCATATTCTTTGAGGTACTTTTGCCCTGCCTTGGTTAGACTGCGACCAGTTGGTTTGACTTGCATCAGATTCTTTTTGAGAAGGAAAATCTCAAGGTTCGTCCGAACTGCCGTTGCCTCCATGTCGAGCTTGGACGCAAGGTGAGTAAGGCTGAACTCTGTTCCTGTCGCTAACGACTGAAGCAATCGAATCTCGCTTGCCGTCAAGCCCAAAGGCTTGATGTTGAGAAAGTCACACAGAGTCTCCCAATCCTTGAGGAGAAACGACTTCATCTTGCGCTTCTTGAGGAAGCTGAATATGCGATTGGCATACTGAACCGCTTTGCGAGGCTCGTCACGCAGCACACTGGCGACAGCATCCAGAACCTTTGGCCCAAACTTGATCTTGGGCAAATTGGTCTTGAGGATTTTGCCAAGCTGAGTTGGAGTATAGTGATCCAAGTCGATCTTCCAAAGGCGACTCATCAAAGCATGGAATACCTTGTGAGGCTCGGTTGTTGCGAACAAAAACGTATGACGAGTAAAATCGATTTGGATGTCGGTATCGCCATGCGAGTAAGTGTTACGATTGTCCTTGTTATCAGCCAACATCGTAAGCATTGCAGTCTGAACGTCCATCGGAAGCTCATGAGCCTCGTCGATAAGTACGACACACTCGCCTTGCATTACCTCACGGGCAATAACGTCAGCCATGAACTGATCGAGGTTACGCCACGAAGATGCAGTCTTTACCACGAACCTCTTGGTGGGGCGGTGTTCCTGCATTGCTATGCCGAGAGCAGTAGCAAATGCCGTCTTACCGTGACCGCGAGGAGCGATAAAGATAGAGTTGGGAAACACTTGACTGCCTTTCCAATCATCGAAAAGGAAGTTGAGGGTTTTTCTTGGCCCCTCCTGACCAATGAAATCAGTGAATATGTCCTTCATTTGTATGCTTTAATTTGTATCAAATTTAAAACTACCAGTCAATCTCTTTTTTAGCGGGGAGACTGCTAACAGCTTCATCTGTTGCTTTCGTATTCTTAACTTCCACATCAACTTGATTATGAACCACACTATTAGTCTTATAATCAGCGTTCATGGGAGCCGTGTTGAGCCTGAGTGATTCCGCAAACTTGCGTTGGATCGGAATCATAAGGTCTTTGCAATCCTTGTTGATCTTATCATAGAGTTGATTAGGAGAAACAAGAACGAAGCTGGTCGCACCTTTGACCTTACCTCGATAGTTGCCAGTTTTCTTACTCATGTGTGTAGCTTAATTTGTTTCGTAATTAATGTCAATGATTTTTTTTCTTAATTAGACATTCTTTCTTCTGCCAACTTCCTAGTCTGCTTGGCAATGTCAGCAGAGAGACGCTCCCATTCAGGATTATCTTTTTCTACATTAACAATAATCTCGTATTTCCACTTGGGTAGATTCTCAACGATCTCGTTCCAAGCGCGTTCGTATTCAATGGCCGCAGGGGCTTGTCCAGTAGCTTTCATCTGCAAACATCCTAAATCATCCAAATTTAAAGTCAATGTAAAAACATAATTATTTTCGTATGTCTTTATTACAATAGAAAAAAACAGGTCTGAGAATCAAAAAACTAAAATATTCCAAATTAGAATCACGCTTATTTTGTATCAAAAAAAAGCTGCTGTCGAGTTTTATTTTATATCAAAAAAAGCTAGGGTCAAAGATATTTTGCTTGCAATATAAATGCCCTATATTTAGAATAGAAAAATCTTCGGAGATATTTTGGGATCTGAAATCTTCGGACTTAAATTTGTTTAAATTAGATTTGCCGCTCACGCATGACTGCCTAATAGGTTTGCCGATCAATATATGCGTATTATGATCGGCTATGTATTTCGAGGCTCAAAATCTTCGGAGTTATTTTCGGTTTCAAATTCTTCGGAGCTATTATTTCGACAATAAAAATCTTCGGACTTATTTAAAATTATTTAAATTTAAATTCGGCTTATATTATATATATGCTTGATGTTATTTCCCTAATGAAAATCTTCGGAGTAAATCACTCCATACAGCAACAGTAATAATCAATGAAATATATAGTAAAAACAGAAATGATATATATATAAATTTAAATATATCCCATATCGTTTTCATCAGACAATCAATTCAAAATAAATTAAAATAGGTTTTAGAATCATATTTGAAATAAATAAAAGTGCGGCAGTACCATAATTCAAAATATTCTTAATTTAAATCAACTATATATTCCTTATCTTATCCTTGTATTACTGTATCAATATGTATATCTAACACATATAGATATGTTTGCTTGGTTTTATAGCTAACATATATGTATAAAAACAAAAATCGTATATTTAGAAAGCCCCGATTTAAGCCTTTTGTATATAGAAAAGAAAACAATTAGCCCGAAATTAGATCTTTTTTATATATAGAAAAAAAAGGGAGGGAAAGTTATGCAATAAAGCCTCTCCCTCCCAATTTGGTTCTCCTTACCCCTTCCTAAATAATTTAAAATTAAACCCATAGTGTTAAAGTGTGAGGTGTTCGTAGTTCTCCTACGACTCTATTCTATGGGTTCGTTAAGCAGCGATTCTATGGGGGGTGAATCATGCTGCCATCGTACCGATTCACTGGTCGGTACACTTTACGGTGTTCAATACAAGAGCACATAGATACTCTCGTGCGCGGCTCTCTCGCGCCTCTAGTCCGTAAATTTCAAAGATCAAAAAACCTACAGATATGTAAAATGTAGGTTGTGTTAAGTCAAGTAATTTTTTACTTGTCTAGGAGTCCTTTTACCAAGTCCTCTTTGGCTTGCTTGTAGCCCTCATCGTAGCCTTGTTCTCTGCCAGAATCATAGCCCTCACTGTAGTCGTTATCGTCATAATCCTCATCGACATCACCATCATAGTAATCATCAGTGGATTCAGTCTCGATTATGGTTTCAACAACGCCGACAACCTTGTACTTGGTTGTGCGTAGCTTTTGGCAATCGCAATCATGCGGGACGCTTACAACGTCAGCAGGGCTAATCTGAACGGCAAGTAGATGCCCTCCACCGGACGCATAACCCTTGGCGTAATCGTAGCTGCCAGCGTGAAAGCCTTCGCTACAACCAATGTTGGCATCGTCACAGACGGTGTTTCGGGACATTTCGAGGGTTTTTCCAACGGAATTGTCGAATTTACCCGTGTATTTGTCGGTAAAGTTGGAATTTACGCCTTTATATGCAATGAAATCCCCTTCAGGAGTGATTGGCATATTCTTATGCTCCAAAAAACGATAAAGCTCGTTTACAGAACGGCGAGATGGGTTGTCCATCAGTTTGTCCAGAAAGCGAATCAGACGCTTGTACATTACCCCCTCGGACATACATCCAAGGATTTTATCGACCAGAACATTGTGAACTGGTTCGCCTTTGTATGAAACCACTCCGTGTGTGACAGAGATGTTTCCATCTGTATAATCGATGACTGCCTGTTCTTGGTCGAACAATTCAAGTAGTCCATCGGTTTCCTCTCTGAGAACCCTCTCCTTAATCTCCTGAAAATTTGGATGGGAGTCGGTTGCCATGTAAGGTTTTCCATCACTGAAAACAGTGACACTTGTATCGGTTACGGTGTATGCGTACATAATTTTTTTTGTATTCTAAACCTTGTATCGGTTAACTGTTATCGATACTAAAGTATTCTATGGTTTCGGTCAAGCACTTTTTTTCGTTATTCTGCTTAAAATAAATCTCGTCATTCATCTCTCTTATAATATCCATGACTTCATTGCCCCTTATCTTTTTTTCTACAATCAAAAAATATTCACCAACATTTTGATAATAAATAAACTTTGCCCCGTTCCCATCCATTTTAATTTCCTTTTACATAGTTACATTTTAAAATTATCTAAATTTAAATTTAAGGAGGCTCCCCGTCAACTCCCATTAACCAAGGAGCCTCCTAGTTGCACGTTACCCTTTCAGATAACCCACTAGAACCTTCAGCTTGCGTACATCAAGGCTTTCGCTGTAGTAACGCCCACTGACGGTTGCAAACCTCAACATTGGGTACTGCTCGACCAGTTTCTCTGCCTTGATGATGTACGGGTTGACATCCTCTCCTTGAGCATGAGCGTCTGGTAAAGCCTTCTCTAGGTCATTGTAATCAACCCCAAATGTTTTCAGGTTGCCTTTGATGCTTTGATACAGAGCGTAAGGTTCACGGTTCCTGCGAGCTTTAATAGCCGCACGATTCAATTCGACGAATGGATGATCGTCCTCAAGATGTGG
>Ga0209992_10002749_pt1 | contig 15661 bp, 8 predicted proteins | sample 2SBtaG_2_FD_182564 | JGI IMG/M metagenome (GOLD analysis project Ga0209992, IMG submission 182564) | Deep subsurface microbial communities from Kolumbo volcano to uncover new lineages of life (NeLLi) - 2SBTROV12_ACTIVE470 metaG (SPAdes)... | ecosystem: Environmental > Aquatic > Marine > Volcanic... | reverse complement strand
TTGATATCGAGAACGGCCATAAAACCGGTTTTTACCTTGATCAGCGAGACAGTCGCGCGGCGGCTGCACACTACGCGAAAGATGCCGACGTACTCAACTGTTTTAGCTACACAGGTACGTTTTCTTGCTACGCACTTGCTGGCGGTGCTAAGTCAGTGACTAACGTTGATGTATCTCAGCCTGCTCTTGATTTGGCTAAGCACCATGTAGCCATCAATGGTTTAGACGAAAACAAAGCCAATTACGTAAACCAAGACGTGTTTAAGGCACTCAGGGAGTATCACGAGCAGGGCAAACAGTTTGATATGGTGATACTCGACCCGCCAAAGTTTGTCGACAGCAAGGCAACATTAAACCGTGCTGCCCGCGGCTATAAAGACATTAATATGTACGGCATACATGCTGTTAAATCTGGTGGACTGTTGCTTACATTTAGCTGCTCTGGCCTTATGCCGGCAGATTTATTCCAGAAAGTTGTGGCAGACGCTGCCCTTGATGCAGGTCGTACTATCAAAATTATCGCAAGGCTTAATCAAGCCTCAGATCATCCTATCATTGGCAGCTATCCAGAAGGCTATTACTTGAAAGGTCTAGTGTGTGAAGTCACCGACGACTAGCGATTAAAAAAGCGCCCTTGTTGATGTTTAGGGCGCTTAACGAAATCTATTGAGCTAACATTACGTTGTGCGAAAAGCTTACGAAGGTAAAGCCACTCCCTTAAGATGCAAAGGTTATCTCATTGTTAGAAAAGCTACTTGATAACTGTTGTGAACTGTCATCTGATTGTTCCTTAACAACACCCTCTTTTTCTTCAACTTTCTTCCACACCATCTCGTGAAAATAAAACGCCACGGTATTAATGGCTGGCTCAACCAACGCTACAGCACCGCCTACTACCACACTTCCTGTCAGTAAGTAGGCAACCGTAAAGGCCACTGAAAAGTGCATCACTGCAAAGGTCATCGTCTTTTTCATAGTCGTCGCTCTCTCAAAATATTAAATCAGTTTGCTTTCGCATTAATGAGAATTATTAGCAATTAAGACTGAGAGTTAAAATAGAAAAAACTGAACGGCCTATTCGGTTTAGTATATGAAAGCTGAAAGACTGTTTTCAAACCACAACGGGCTGGTCAACATAGGAGTGTAAAGAAAGAAGCAACACCGCGAGGACGTCATTGCTGTAGACCCTGACGCTTTGTGCTTTTTAGTTAGACACGAAAAGGCGAAGCTTTTACCCCGCCCTAAAACGTTAGATTAGACTATTTCATCTGAGAAATTTCGACGCCTATAATGCAGCTTGACTCGGATTCAGGTTCACAGCGCACAACAGTCGCTAATGCTGCCAAAGATGGGATTTGCGAACTAGATGACTCTATTGCAACACTCACTTGTGTACCCACCTCAATTGAGGGTTCATCGACTTCCAAAGACATACCTGTAGCACTGATATCTCTACACATTGCCTGCATGGTGCGGCTCGACTCATCATCAGTAATTTGCAACTGACAAGGCGAATTTACCATCATCCTGAAAAAATTTCGCTTATCGTCGTATCCCAACATGTCTACTTCTCCTGATTTTTAGCGTTACGCTGACGACTACATCTGATGTTATAGGGCGATGCCGGTAACTTGTCAATCGAACTGTATAATATTTATTCAACAATTATTAAAAGTGTACTTTGGTCTAATTTCGACTACCTTCCCACTTAAATCAGCGACTCAGCCGTTTCTGCCCGCTGTTTTGTTTGCGATAACAAATATGTGCCCTCATGCCCTAGCCTAGCTCATTGATGCTACCTTACACCTAACGCCCTTTTTTAAAAGTCAGCGAGGTGCAAAGTGATACGCTTAGCCGAAATCGGGTAAGCCGTCCCAAGCTGCTGCGCAAACAACGAAACCCGTAATTCTTCTATCATCCAGCGCACATCATTAAGAGCTTGAGGTACTTTACCTTTGGGGTATTTGCTGCACGCCTTTTCCCATTCTTTAATCGACTTTTCTACCGTGACCTGATGCATTCTGTCTTTGTTGGGATCAATGGGGAGCTTCTCTAGCCGACGAGCTAAACCTTTAATGTAACGATTCCAATCATCTAATCTGCTCTCGCCAATTTCAGAAACAAAACCAGGAAAAACTAACGATGCCAAGTGGGCTTTACAGTCACCTAGGGCGTTTATCATCGTCAGCGGTACATTACCTTTCATTTGCTTTTGGCACTGGTGCGCAAGGGTAAGCCCCTGCTCCACTTGCGTGGCAATCTCTAACACCCTGTCATTAATGTTTGCACGAGCAATCTCTAAACAGGCCTCAAAATCGGCTTTGCTGCGAATGTCGGTGTTATTGGTTTTGCAGTAATCACTGACAATGGCGTCGATACCCGCAAAAATACAATCATCAATTAGCGCTTTCACTTGTCCAAATGGATTGAAATACAAACCCAGCTTGGCTTTATTAGGTAATTTGCTTTGCAAATAATTAAGGGGCGACGGCATCGCGTTTTTAATCAAGACATTCACGCCTTGCTTATGCAGCACTTGGGCTTTATCCGCTTCTTCAATTAGCGCAATATCTACCTTATCGCCCTTTTGTACCAGAGCCGGGAACGCCTGAACTTCAAACCCGCCAACTTTCTGCACAAAGGTTTCTGGCAAGCTTTCGAAATCCCATTGTTCGATGTTATTTCGCTCTAACTCCGGAGTTGCGGCTTTCTCAAAGGTTTGTTTCACCTGCCCTGCACACTGCTGTTTAAGCGCGTGAAGGTCGTCGCCTTTAGCAATATCATCACCGTTGTCGTTAACTACCGCAAAATGCATTCTCAAGTGCTTATCAAGCTGTTCTAGATTCCACTCTTCGCTTTCAATAATAACGCCCGTCATTTTGCGTAGCTTATCGGTTACAGCTTCAAGCAAAGGCACCGGACGGTTGTTTTTATCCGTTTCACTGATATCAGCAAGGCACGCTTCAGCAAAGTTTGGCGCAGGCACAAAGTTACGACGCAAGCGTTTTGGCAAGGTTTTAATTAACCCCACAATAAGGTCGTGCCTTAGTCCCGGCACCAGCCAATCAAAACCTACGTTATCAACTTGATTAAGCACAGGCAGCGGGATGACAACAGTTACGCCATCGTCTTCAGCGTTAGGTTCGAAGTTATAGCGAAGCGGCAGCGTAATAGTGCCTTGGCGCCATACATCAGGAAATGCGTTTGCTACCGATTGCCCAGGCTGCTGACGATATACGTCTTCTTCTTTAAACGTTAAACTGTCGTTGCTTCCGTGTTGCTTAAACCATTTCTTAAACGCCGCATCATTATTGGCTTCAACCGGAATGCGCTTCGCGTAAAAGCTTACCAGTTCTTCATCATCGACTATCAAATCGCGACGACGGGTCTTTTGTTCAAACTCGTCAGCCTGCTCAAGCAGCGCCTGATTTTCCTGTAAGAAACTGTAATTGAGCTTAGTATTGCCCTCGACTAACGCTTCGCGGATAAATAGCTCGTGGCAAATTGGCGGGTCGATGAGGCTATAAACCTTCGCACGCTTCATTACTATGGGTAGCCCGAACAAGGTTACTTTTTCAAAGGCAATCACCGCACCGCGCTTTTTAGACCAGTGTGGCTCTGAATAGCTTCTTTGCACAACATGCTCGGCCAAAGGCTCTACCCATGCTGGGTCAATTTTTGCCACCATACGAGCAAATAGCTTAGAGGTTTCTACAAGCTCAGCTGCCATTACCCATTTGGGCTGAGACTTTGATAGCCCTGAACCAGGGAAAATAAGAAAGCGCGAATTACGCGAACCCATATACTCGCGCTCTTTATCTTTAAAGCCCATGTGAGACAGCAAGCCGCTGGCGATGGCTTGGTGAATAGCCTGATAGTCGGCTTCTTGCTTTGAAATGCCAAAGCCCAGCTCAGCGATAGACTTTTTAAGTTGGCTAACAATGTCCTGCCACTCACGCATACGTAAATAGTTGATGAAATTTTGCTTACACCATTTGCGCAATTGGTTTTGACTCAGTGCGTTTTGCTGCTCTCTAAACGCCACCCACAAGTTGTAAAGACTGATAAAGTCAGAATCTTTATCGTGGTATTCGCTGTGCTTCTCGTCTGCTTGCTGGCGTTTTTCCTGTGGGCGCTCTCGCGGATCTTGAATTGAGAGGCCCGCTGCAATCACCATGACTTCGCTGAGCGCGTTCGTGCGCTCGGCTTCAATCACCATACGTGCATAGCGAGGGTCGATAGGCAAACGTGCTACTTGACGACCTAGCGGAGTAAGCTGCATCTTGCCGCTTTGCTTGGTTTTTCGGTTATCTTTGCCTTTCGCGATAGCTTGAATTTCTTCAAGTAAACGGAAACCGTCGTTGATATTGCGGTTATCAGGCGGCTGAACAAATGGAAACGCAGCGATGTCGCCTAACCCTAAAGCAAGCATTTGCAAAATAACCGACGCTAAGTTGGTTCGCAGGATCTCTGGGTCAGTAAATTCTGGGCGGCCTAAATAGTCTTCTTCACTATAAAGACGAATACAAATACCGTCAGACACACGGCCGCATCGCCCTGCCCGCTGATTCGCTGACGCCTGAGATATTGGCTCAATAGGTAAACGCTGCACTTTACTTCTGGCGCTGTAGCGTGAAATACGGGCAAAACCCGGGTCAATTACGTATTTAATGCCAGGCACCGTAAGCGAGGTCTCTGCCACGTTGGTGGCAAGTACAATGCGTCTGCCGCTGTGCGACTGAAATATGCGGTTTTGCTCTGCCGCCGACAACCTCGCATACAGCGGAACAATTTCAGTGTTGCGATAATGCTGTTTGCTCAAGGCATCTTGGGTGTCGCGTATCTCGCGTTCTCCGCTTAAGAACACTAAGATATCGCCCGGTGCTTCACGCATTAGCTCGTCGACTGCGTTTACGATGGCATCGCTTTGATCAATATCGTCATCATTATCTTCTGGCGCGTGGTAGCGAATTTCTACCGGATAGGTACGTCCACTCACTTCGATAATAGGCGCATTATTAAAATGCTTAGAGAATCGCTCTGGGTCGATGGTGGCAGAGGTGATAATGAGTTTTAAATCAGGGCGCTTGTCTAACAGCTGACGCAGATAGCCCAACAAGAAGTCGATATTAAGGCTGCGTTCGTGAGCTTCATCGATGATGATAGTATCGTATTGATTTAAAAAGCGGTCTTGCTGCATTTCAGCTAGCAGCATACCGTCGGTCATAAGCTTAACGTAGCTTCGCTCGCTTACCTGGTCGCTAAAGCGAATTTTGAAACCCACCTTTTCGCCAAGCGGCGTGTTTAGCTCTTCGGCTATACGAGTGGCTACACTTCGCGCCGCTAATCGTCTTGGCTGGGTGTGGGCTATCATGCCGTTTACACCGCGACCTAACTCTAAGCATATCTTAGGTAACTGCGTAGTTTTACCCGACCCAGTCTCACCCGCAACAATCACCACTTGGTTATTCGCAATCGCTTCTTTGATATCTTCTTTTTTATCGCTAACTGGCAGCGGTGGGTATTCAACTTTAGGTAGGTTGTCTTTACGCCAGTTACGCTTTTCTATCGATGCATTGATGTCGCCTTCGAGCTTTTCAAACTGCGCTTTTAAGCTTTCTTCGCTAACCACGCTGTCACGTTTTGAACCTTTTGAATTAGCAGCATTTTTCTCCGCGCCTTTTCCTTCAACACCAGATGTATCATTCACTTTTTGTGCAAGCTGTGTAATGCGGCGCTTCAAGCGAAATTTATCTGCGCTCAAACAATCATCTAGTTTGTTGTAAAGAGGTTTTATTGCAAGTGTTGAAGACAAAGTGACATCCTAAAGCGTGTTTCTAATCATCAATAAAATTCGGGCGGTGATCCTAGAAGATACCGCCCTAAAAAGCCAGCGTGTTAAGCGTTACGAGAATTTAAGCGCTTTGGGTTAATTCATCGTCTTGGGGCGTTTTAAAACGGGGAAAACCGAACCAAATGGCCGCCACACCAAACACGAAAATCAGCATGGGATACCAGCAGTACGGTGTAATAGCTAACGGTGAAATACCTACTACGGCCGCGGCACTTAAAAGCTGCGCACCGTAAGGGACTAAACCTTGGAAACTGCACGAAAAGATATCCAAAAGTGATGCCGTACGACGAGGGTCGACGCCGTATTTTTCATTCAGGTCTTTAGCAATTGGACCTGCGGTAACAATCGCAATAGTGTTGTTTGCCGTTGTAATGTCCAAAAAGCTAACCAAGCCAGCAATACTGAACTCAGCGCCTTTCTTTGACGTAACTTTACGGGTTAAGCGCTCAATTAACCATGTTATACCGCCGTTAGCGTGCATAAGCGCTACAATGCCGCCTATGGTTATGGCGATCATAGCCAAGTCTTGCATCCAGCCCATCCCTTTTTGAATGCTTTGCATCATAGAAAGTGGCGTGAAGCTGCCTTGAAGCAATCCCACTACGCAGGCACTGGCAATTCCCACTGCAAGCACGCTAATGACGTTAAACCCTGTTAGCGCAAAAGCGATAATGCACAAGTAAGGCACTATGCGCCAAAAATCGTAGCTGCCGCCTTCAACGATGCCAGAAGTATCAACATCCACCATAAGCAGTAACGCCATGGTGACAATGCACGCCGGCACAGCAACCATTAAATTCGCCCTAAATTTATCTTTAAGCTGAACGCCTTGCGTTCGGGTTGCCGCAATGGTGGTGTCTGAGACAAACGAGAGGTTATCACCAAACATTGCGCCCCCCACAACAATACCCAGCGCCATTTCTACCGGTAGCCCCAAACTTGTGGCAAGCCCCGCACCTATTGGCGAGAGCGCGGTAATGGTGCCCATAGACGTGCCCATTGAAAATGATATGAAACAGCAAATCAAAAACAGGCCTGGCAATATAAGTGCAGAAGGCACAAATTGAAGTGCCATATTGACCGTGGCATCCCGAGCGCCAATATCTATAGTCACCGCATAAAACGCGCCGGCTAACAGGAAAATAAGCACCAAAAGAATAATGTTTTTATCGCCACCGCCTTTGCAAAACGTTTGTACTTTTTCAGAGAAGCTGACCTTTTTCCCTTTCGGGTTTAAACATAGCCCATAGCCAGCGCTGATAAAAAACGCAACCAAAATAGGCATCGCAGTGATGTCGTTTGTAGTAATGCCGGTTACCACAACAAGGATCACAAAAAGCAAAATAGGCGTTAAACCTAGCGGGTTGGGTGCGATAGAATTTGGTGCAATGTCATTATTTTCGTGCACAGAAAACTCTCTTTTTGGGTTTTATTGCCTGCTAGCAACAGTTTAAAGGCTACGCGAAAAAGCCACCTGCCGGTTGCGAATGCGTAAAAAAAAGCTTCAACGAAACCATATTTTGACGGTTTTTGACGGTGAAAAGCTAAAGCAACAAAGGATAAAAGGTTTTTAAAGCATTGAAAAGAAATTTACTTTCCAATATTTAACTCATCTGCACTGTGCCAGACGCTACGATTAGATTTCGAGTTATTAAAGGAGTGAAGCTACAACCATTTAGCCGTAGAACGCGACTGCCGCCTAGCTAGTTTTCATAGCTATTTTACATAGCTGTGTTGCATAAGTGTGTGGCATAGCTCTGTTACGTAGAAATATGGACAGGCGCTATCAGTCATTCACGTTAAATTCTAAGCTCGCTAGGGGTTTTACCTGTAAGCCGTTTTACCGTTCGTCGAAAGTTAGGTAAATCGTTAATGCCCATTGCATTGGCCGCCGTCTCGTTACTCACTTTGTGCACCGAAAGAAGTAAAAGTGCATGATTGCGCTGTACTTCCTCGCAGAGCGCGCGATAGCTAGTGCCGTATTCTTTTAGTTTCCGCTTTAGCGTAGCCACACTGACGTTTAAGGTTTCCGCTAATTCAGGTAATCCGATATTTGCTGCCTGTGTGTTGGAGGATGCATAAACATAACGCCTCACAAAATCAGGCAAAGACAAGCGGTTTTGCAATTCAATAGAAACCCCTTCTTTTGTTTGCGTTGCGCTATTACTAACGACACCTTCCAGAGAAACATGTGATTCAGCAGAACAATCCGACTGAGCTGTTAGTTCCAAAGGTTGGCGTAATACGTCTTTCTCAATGCAAATACTGCTAAAAGCGCTATTAAACGATAACTTAAGCCCAAGGTGGGTTTCGTAATCAGCAATATTTCTTGGTCGACTATCGGTAAAAGAGAAAGATAAACGAATTCGCTTATTCGCTATACTTTTCATAAGTGCAACAACGCTTGCGAATGCCACTTCAATGGAGAACTGAAGCTGTTTGCTGCTTACCCCTGTAAACTGAGGCACTAACATTATTTGGTCTGCGTTTTCAAAACGCTGAAACTGACAGAGCGGTAGGCTACACCACCGGTATGTTTGGCGTTGAGTCAGCTGTAAAAGTAGCTGCTCTGCATTTTCACATGTTTTGAGCGCATTAAGTGGACTAGATAGCCACTGCGAGGCGAAAGCTCCCCCCAGCAAAAAACTGACGTCGCCGCCTCTCGCCTGGCTTTGAACATTCACTAACAGCGATGAATATTGCTTTATGCTTAATAGTGAATTGGGTTTCAACGCATCTTCAAAAATACCTGTACCGCGCAAGAGCTTATTTTTATTCGCGCCATGAGAGAGCGCCACATTAAGTGCTGCCCTCACTAACCAATACCCAACTATTACTTTATCTTGGCTAGACATCACTACATCAGCACTACCAGCACTATCGATGACACCCATGTCTAGCTCATTAGCGTCATCTTTTGCAGTGACACCCATGTTAAGCATATCAGCATCGCTTTTTACAGAGACACCCATGCCAAGCGCTTCAGCATCATCTTTTAGAGAGACACCCACTCCAGAAAGACGAGTTGAATGACAGTACTCAGCACCCGCAATTGCTGCTTCGTCCTCAGAGTCTCGTAGTGCGTTTAGTCTTGGTAACATTAAATCCATAAGTTACTCGCTGCAGGCATCTTCATTCATCTTCACCGGTTACCCCTACCAATTACTATCGCCAAATACACTGACCAAACCGGCCTAATTACGCTGCGCTACCATGGGCACGCTCAAGTTCTAAGAGCATGGTGTTAAGCACTGTCGCAAGGCGTTGGTTAGGTAACAAAGTCACTTGAGTACTGCGAGCGGTGGTGTAAATAGCGTTTGCATTTTGACTGTGTCTAAACGCAAGGTGCTGAATGCTCACTTTGATATCGTTGAGGATAACGTCGGCCTGCATGGGCGAGACGTCTGGCATCAAAATAGCAAACCTATCACCGGCATAGCGGCACGCTAAATCTTGCTGACGCAAATTCATAATCACCAATTGCGCAATATCGTGCAGATACCTATCGCCTTCTGTATACCCATGTTTTTGGTTGAACAAAGAGAAGTTATTGATATCGATAATGGCGATGACAGCTGACTTGCCAGACTGCTGTAATTTATTAATTTGTGTTTTCCAATATTCTGCGCGGTAAAGCTGAGTGATGGGATCGATAGCATCGTGATCGCGAAAGTCCCATTCTCTGCGTCGTAATTGCAAGTTTAACGCGCGCTGCTCTAGGTGCCACTGATACAGTGCCGCGGTCATTACTACCATACTCACAGCCGCAGGATAAGACTCAATCATGCTTAGCCAATAAGCCTCTTTGGGATAATGAAAAAACTCATCCAAGAAATCTAAACTGACTGAAAATAGAAAGAAGCCGAGTCCTACCGTGAGAAGGCTCGTTACTTTACCTGGAGGACGGCTGGCAAGCGCAGCTAGCATCCACGCCAAAGTTAAAAAAGCAATGCTTCCCTCCCCCACAATATCGAGGCCTGATATCACGGTGCTTTCTTTTGCATTGCCAAACATAAAAGCTAAACAAACCGCTAACGCCACTACGCAAAATGTAAATGCTAGCCAAAGCTTGTGATGCCTAAATTGTGTTGAATTTGTAAAGGTAAACATAGTGCTCTCTTTGGAAATCTCTTGAATTGGATACATCACGCGTTAGTCCGGCCAGCGCCAGCGTTTATAACAAAACGAGAGTCTTGCCCAAATCTGATGAAACTGTCGAGGGTCAGTTTGGCTCAGCAATGTGACATCTTGATGGCAGCGAACTTTAGGAGCATAAAAAAAGACACACAAATCAAACAAAATCAGTAATTTAAGCAAGGGTCAATTTAGCTCAGCCAATTGCAAATAGGCGACAATTACCGATTGTGTACCGCTTGTTCCATCAAATCGTCATATAACTGTCATGCAGGATTCTTAGGGTACTCATTCACTTACTTAGCACTTATTCACTTACTTAGCACTTATTCAAAACGCCTTTTTACTGCTTAATTAATTGGAAAATAAATGAAAATCAAAACCGCGTACTCTTCTCTAACACTTGCCTGCATAGCGGCAATGGGCCTTAGCGTCGCTACACCTGCTTCAGCTGCTGATGGCGTAATTATCGGTTCAGTAAAAGACGCCGCACAGACGCGCAGCTATACCGGTGCTCAAATTAAGCTTAAAGAATTAGGACTAGTTACTGAAGCAGGCACAGACGGTACATTTCGGTTTCCCTCTATTCCAGAGGGTACTTACACGCTAGAAATTTCTTATCTTGGTGAGGAAACGGTTACGCAAGCGATAAAAGTGACAGATAACGGCATTACGCGCGCAGCCGTGGAGTTTGGCAGCGGCGATACTATCGATGAAATCTTGGTGCGTGGTCAACGAAGCGGTCAGGCAAGTGCCATAAACCAGCAGCGAACGTCAGATCGTATTTCGTCTATTGTATCCGCAGATGCCATTGGACAATTTCCAGACCAAAATGCTGCTGAGTCGTTACAGCGTTTACCAGGCTTGTCGATTGAGCGAGATCAGGGTGAAGGTCGTTTCGTCGGCATACGCGGTATCGACCCCAACTTGAATAACGTAACCATTAACGGCTTGAATATTCCCTCGCCTGAATCAGGCGTACGTTCAGTAGCCCTTGACGTTATTCCCTCTGAACTCATCCAAACGTTAGAGGTGTCTAAATCGGTAACGCCCGATATGGACGGAGACGCCATTGGTGGTTCAGTCGCGGTGAAAAGCGTGAGTGCGTTTGATAAGGCTCGTGATACCGCGAGCATTACCGTGCAAGCCAGTCAAAATGATTTGCGCGATGAAACCAGTCCAAAGCTTTCTGGTACGTTTACCAAGAAGCTTTCCCCTGAATGGGGGGTGGCTGGCGCTATTTCCTACTTTGACCGAGATTTTGGTTCAGACAATGTTGAAAGTAACGGTGACGATGAGCTTGAGCAACGTCACTACACGATCACTCGCGAACGTTTGGGTAGTGCGTTAAATATCGATTTTCGTCCTGACTTCAACAACCAATACTTTCTTCGCACACTTTACAGTGAGTTTTCTGACGACGAATACCGTCAAGGTAATATATTCACGTTCGATGGCGAAGACTCAGAAATAGAAAGAGAAAGTAAAGACCGCTTTGAAAGCCAGAGTATTTTTACTGTGGCGCTTGGTGGTGAACACCAATTAGATACCTGGAAAGCAAACTGGCAGCTCGGTTATGCAAAGTCTGATGAAGACGAGCCAGATGCACTGTATTACGTATTCAAAACCGAAAATGACAGTATCGACGCAGACTTAAATACTATGCGCCCAACCGTGTCACAAAACGCTGATGCCATGGACTTATCAACCTATGAAGTCGATGAGATCAGCTTTGAAGATAACTACACGAAAGATACCGAAACCAGTATTAAATTCGACGCCGCCCGCCCCATCAACCTTGGTGGCTATATCGGTGAGTTAAAAATTGGCTCGAAATACCGAAGCCGAGAAAAAGACCGCGACAGCAGCATCGCTATTTTTGATGGAGAATTCGACGACCTAGACGCTTCGCAATTCGGAGCTGCCAGTCCAGACTACTCTCTTGATGACTTTGGGCCTGGGCTTAATCGAAGTGAAATGCGTAACTACTTTAACGAAAACCGCGAGAGCTTGGAATTAGACAGCCTAAATTCTGAAGTAGAATCTCGTGGCGCGACATATGTGAATGAAGAGGATATTATTGCCGCTTATATCATGGGCAGCGTAGATATAAATAAACTTCATTTGGTAGCAGGCGTACGCTATGAACGTACTGACTTTTCTACATCGGGTATGCGAGTAGAGCTTGTAGAAAACGAAGAAACCGACGTGGAAGAAGTGGTAAATACGCCATGGGAAGCGGAGCGCGACTACGATCATTGGTTACCCAGTGTAAATGCCAGATACACTGTTTCAGATAAACTTCAGCTTCGCGCTGCCTACACCCAGACTATTTCAAGACCAAAATTTGAAGATGTAGCGGCATTTCAAATCATCGAGAGTAAAACGGAAGAAAATGATGGCGTATTTGTGACCGAACGAGAGGCGGAAGTTGGCAACCCTGACCTTCAGCCTTACGAAGCACAAAACGTTGATTTGTCGATTGAATACTATCCAGGTGACATTGGTGTAGTTTCAGCAGGGCTGTTCTACAAGAATATCGATAACTTCGTTGTGTACGCTGATGTTGCAGGTACAACCAGTTGGGAAGGTTTTGAAGAGGTCATACAGCCAATTAACGGCGACTCTGCCGATTTAACCGGCTTAGAACTTTCTTGGGTGAAAGCTTTCAATAACGGTTTTATTGTTTCCGCCAATGCTACTTTTACTGATTCTGAAGCGACTACCTTCTTAGATGGCGAAAAATTTGAAACCCAGTTACCAAATCAATCAGACCGTATTGGCAACATCACCATTGGGTACGAAGCGAATGACTTCAGTGTACGTCTAGCCACCACCTACAAAAGCGACAATTTCGAAGAGATTGATGGTGACATGCTCAGATTTGAAGACGACCACGTACAGGTTGATTTCATGGCGCGCTACTACATCAACGACAGCATGCAGGTGTATTTCAACGGCATCAACTTAGGTGACGAACCTTTCTACAACTATTTCGATACGCGCAACCAAAACGCGCAGTATGAAGAATACGGCCGCACGTTCGAACTTGGCTTTACTTGGCAGCTTAACTAGGCAGGTATATCGAAAGTTAAATATCGGGTTTGAAGGCCGCAGGTAGTTTGGCCTTCAAACCTGCTCTTAATAATCTGTAAGCCATGCTTTAGTCAATGCGCCATGCATGGTTTGATCTCAGTAAGTTTCAGGACAATAACAACAATGACCAATCAGCGTCACACCAAAACAGTTTTTAAAACCACATTTACCACAGCGGCACTTTCAAGCGCGTTTTTAACGTTGTTCAGTTGCGCAGCCTCTCACGATACCAATACCAGCGCAGATACCAGTGCGAATATCAAGTTAGCGCACAGCGAAAGCCAGTTAGTAAAAGCAGAAAGCCAAGACATCGCATTACCGCTAACAAAGCAAAAAAATGGTCTAAGCCTGACTATGCACTACCAAACGCACGCCGAGCATTCTAACACCAAAAGCGCTTACAAAGACGCTTACAAAGACACCCATGCTAACAACATTAGCAAGGACGCTCGCGCCAACCACAAACATAAAGTTTACGATGACACCCACGCTATCAACATTAATGTTAACGAACATAAGGGTATTTCACTAAGTAACTCTGAAGGAAAAAAACACTTCATTGCGGGACATTACACCTTAGCAAATGCTGAAGTTGTGGAGTCTAATTCAAAACAATGGGTGTCTTTAGTAGTGTTCAATAACAACACCCAGTACATAGAGGTGTATCGCATTAACGCCGCGTCTCTTGAGATTGATCAACCGCAAACTCAATTGACCAAAGGTTCTGAAGCCATTTGTGCTACAACATCAAGCGCTGGCGAACTGCAAATTGTTAATATCGATGCGACCGGCACACTGAATCAGTATGAATTTTACAACGGGCGCTTTTTATCGCTTAGAGACTTTGCGATAGGTCCAGGCATTAAAAGTTGCGCGATAAATGCCAACACCGAAACGCTATACCTTGCTGACGAATTTGCCGGTGTGTGGCAATTAAATACCAACATTGAAAGTGAGCTAGCAAAAACCCTTATTTTTCACGGTAAAGATGTTGTCATTGAAGGTGTAGCCACCCTGTCTTCGACAAAAAAAGATGCCAAAGATGTCGCTGCTTGGGTAAGCCCGGATGCCAGCGGGGTATGGCTCAAAGCACCATGTCTTACGCAATTTGTCTCGCTAATAAATACGGCGAACGAAAGTAACTCAGCAGCTCGCCAGTTAAAAGCAAACAACAGGTCTACTTCTATTCAGCCTGAATTCGTTCACCTGTCGTTAAGTGAAGAAGGCACACACATTTCTCTTGTTGTTGATGATGATGAATCAGGCGACGTGTTTTCTGCCGAACTTCCCTCAAAACTAAGCGCAGCTTTACTTCATCGACAATGCGGCACCGATTTTAAAGCTACCTCGCCAAAAGAAAATCACATGGAGAAGGCATATACAAATAACAGCGCATCCCAACATGCAAACCTCACTATCAAGGTTAAACCCGATGTTGAAACTGACCCAGTGGAAAATCATGGCGACGCTGCTGACGACCCAGCCATTTGGGTCAACTCGCACAGCGCTTCACAAAGCCGCATAATCGGCACCGACAAAAAAGGTGCATTGAATAGCTATGACTTAGCCGGCAAGCTAATGCAAAGCCTTCCTGTTGGCAGAGTGAATAACGTTGATGTGGGATACAAGGTATCTGTGGCAGAAACCAAAGCTCAGCAAAGCGATACGCCACTTATCGATATCGCAGTGGCATCAAACCGGTCGAATAACAGTTTGTCTGTATTTGAAATAGATAAACGCGGTCATATGACTCAACTTGGCCACATAAGCACTACACTCAATGATATATACGGCATGTGTCTGTTTGTGTCAGGCGGAATAGCTCATGTATTTGCTAACGACACCAGTGGTCGCTTCGAACGATATAGCGTGTCTATCGCCCCAGACAAAACTATTGATGGACACTTAACACAGTCCTTTTCACTGCCCTCACAGCCAGAAGGATGTGTTGTGGATACTAAAACGAGCACGGCATACTTAGGTGAGGAAGGTGCTGGGATTTGGGCCTTTGATATTACTTCAAACAGCAATCAACCTCAGTTCATCGCAGAGATAGAAGCCCCGGTAGAAGCTGATATAGAAGGTTTGGCACTGTTTAATGTAGATGCACAAACTTACCTAATCGCATCGAGTCAGGGTAATAACAGCTATGCTATCTATCACGTACACAATGAGAACCCTGAAGTCTTGGAACTGATGGGGCTTGTTCGAATTACGGCAGATAAAGCCACGCAAATTGACGGCGTGTCGGAAACAGATGGGCTTGATGTAACCAACGCTAACTTGGGAGGAAGGTTCACCGAAGGGCTTTGGGTAGTACAAGATGGAAGAAACGTCATGCCTAGCGAGACCCAAAACTTTAAGCTAGTTGCTGGTGCCTCACTTAAAGATGCGATCAGAAAATTAGCGAGCGCCAAGCGTGAACGCCACTCAGACATGTAACGGATAATTCGAAAAGTAAATAAAAAGAAGGCGTTAAGCAAGTTAACGCCTCCTTTCTGATATATGATAAATGCATGGCGCCGCACTAGCTTCAAGCCGTTCTAACCCAGCGCCGCATCTTCATTCATTACGCTA
>Ga0209992_10002748_pt1 | contig 15664 bp, 32 predicted proteins | sample 2SBtaG_2_FD_182564 | JGI IMG/M metagenome (GOLD analysis project Ga0209992, IMG submission 182564) | Deep subsurface microbial communities from Kolumbo volcano to uncover new lineages of life (NeLLi) - 2SBTROV12_ACTIVE470 metaG (SPAdes)... | ecosystem: Environmental > Aquatic > Marine >... | reverse complement strand
GTCGTATTTACATAATGAATATTGACCATTGTAATACTCATTCATCTTTTAAAGATAAAGTTTATATGTCTAATCTATGTCAAGAGATTACATTACCTACTAAACCTATAAATCATATTGATGACAGAGAAGGTGAAATTGCTTTATGTATTTTATCTGCTATTAACTTAGGTATGATAAAAGATAAAGAAGATTTAGAGGACTTATGTGATTTATCTGTAAGGTCATTAGAGGAAATAATAGACTATCAAGAATATCCAGTAGAGGCCGCAAAAAAATCTACACTTGCAAGAAGAAGTTTAGGTATAGGTTATATAGGTCTTGCTCACTATCTTGCAAAGAATAAAGTTAAATATGATGACAAACAAGCATGGAAATTAGTTGATGAGATTACAGAAGCATTTCAGTATTACCTGTTGAAGTCAAGTAGTACACTCGCAAAAGAAAGAGGTGCTTGTGAGTATTTTGATAAGACTAAATATAGTGATGGCATTCTGCCAATAGATTCATATAAAAAAGATGTTGACGATTTAGTCAAAAGAAAGTTAAGTTATGATTGGACTACTCTACGAAATGATATCAAAGAAAGTGGATTACGACATAGTACCCTTTCCGCTCAGATGCCGTCTGAAAGTAGCTCAGTTGTTTCGAATGCTACAAACGGTGTTGAACCGCCTCGTGATTTTCTTTCGATTAAGAAAAGTAAAAAAGGAACACTCAAACAAATAGTTCCTGACTATTATAGATTAAAGAATTTCTACACTTTGTTATGGGATATGAAAAGTAACGAAGGTTATATTAATACTATTTCTATTATGCAGAAATATTTTGACCAGGCAATTAGTGGGAACTGGAGTTACAATCCAGAAAATTATACTGACGGCGAGGTGCCTGTTTCAGTAATGGCAAATGACTTGTTAACCACATACAAGTTAGGTTGGAAAACATCTTATTATCAAAATACATATGACGCAAAAGCAGATGTTGAAGAACCTACTCATTCAGTTGGTTGGCATGATGATGTAAAGGAAGATATGAAAACTAGAGAAGAATTTAAAACAGATGAAGATTATCAAGAATATTGTGAGGCGTGTGCTATATAATGTCTAAAACATTCAATACAAAAAAAGTAGATTGGTTAAAACAGCCCATGTTCTTTGGCGAAGAACCTAATACACAAAGATATGACCAACAAAGATATCCTGTTTTTGAAAAGTTAAATCAACAACAACTAGGTTTCTTTTGGCGACCTGAAGAAGTATCTTTACAAAAAGATAGAAACGATTACTTACAATTATCAGATGAACAAAAACATATCTTTACATCTAATCTAAAGTATCAAACATTATTAGATAGTGTACAAGGTCGAGGTCCATGCCTTGCGTTTTTACCATTTTGTAGTTTACCTGAATTAGAATCTATGTTAGTTGCGTGGGATTTTAGTGAGACAATACATAGTAGGTCATATACTTACATTATGAAAAATGTTTATCCTGATCCTACTGCTGTTCTAGATACAATCATTGATACACCAGAGATTATGGCAAGAGCAAAAACTGTAACTGAGGCTTATGATAAATTTATAACTTATGCTCATCAATATCATTTGTTTGGTAAAGGTGACAATTATGAATTAAAGAAACTGTTATATCTAACATTAGTAAATGTAAATATACTTGAAGGTATTAGATTCTATGTTTCATTTGCTTGCTCATTTGCTTTTGGTGAACTTAAACTTATGGAAGGTTCTGCTAAGATTATATCTCTAATTGCTAGAGACGAAAACTTACATCTTGCAGTATCACAAAACATCATAAATAACTATCGTAAAAAAGAAAATGATAAACAAATGCTTAAGATAATGAAAGAATGTGAACAGCAAGTTTACGATATGTATGATAAAGCTGTTCAACAAGAAAAAGATTGGGCAAAATATTTGTTCAATAAAGGCTCTATGATTGGTCTAAATGATACACTACTAAATCAATATGTAGAATTTATGGCAAATAAAAGAATGGGAGCAATCGGTCTAAATAAAGTTTATGACCAACCAACTAATAATAATCCTTTACCATGGACCCAACATTGGTTAAATAGTAGAGGACTTCAAAACGCACCACAAGAAACTGAGATAGAAAGCTATATCGTTGGTGGTATAAAACAGGATGTTGAGAAAGAAACATTTAAAGGATTTAAACTATGATAAAGAACCCTAATATGAAAACGGTATGTGATAACTGTGGCGCTACATACATAGTAAAACACGACTTGCCAGATGATTATATAGAACAATTTTGTCCATTTTGTGGTGAAGAACACGAAGAAGTTGAAGAAACGGTGACGGACATTGATGAAAACTGGGACTGAGTGGACTTATCAAGATAAAATAGTTGAAGAACTACCTGAAGGTTGTGAAGCCTTCGTATATCTAATAACTAATATCTTTAATGGTAAGAAATATATAGGTAAGAAGTTAGCAAAATTTAAGACTACAAAGAAACCACTTAAAGGTCGAAAGAATAAAAGACGAGGCACTAAAGAAAGTGATTGGAGAACTTATTGGGGATCGTCTGAAAACTTAATTGATGATGTAAAAAGTCTTGGTGAAGATAACTTTACAAGAGAGATACTATATTATTGCCCGAGTAGAGGTGTTGCAAGTTATCTAGAAGCACAAGAACAGTTTGAACGAAAAGTCCTAGAGACTGATGAATACTACAACGGCATAATCAATGTTCGTATTGGCGGTTCTAAAATTTTAAAAGAATCGCTCAAAAAAATCTCAAAAAAATAATTTGTCTAAATAGGAATAAGTGATACCTTTTTGGTAAAACTTAATCCGAAATTTGATTTGATATCTCAAACTTCAAAACACTTAGGGCGATAAGATGGCACAGTTTAAAACTATGCTCAACTTTGCTTCAAAGTGGTGGTATGATAATGTATCTCATAGATATGATCCTGCTAAACACTACTTACGAGGCAGATTGAGTAATTGGCATAAAGAAGAACAAAAGTAGAACAAAACTTACTCATTTTAAAGCCCTAGGTGTCTCTACACGATTTTGCAAATTAGAATCATTCTAAATATCTCATAAACCCCTGATTTTACTACCTTTTTTTAGTCCATTTTTATTGGAATAATGCTTGCAAAGTGCGTAGGTTTCTGATATACTATATCTATATTATGAAAAAAAACACAATGACAAATGAAGAAATGCAAAGTCTTGCTAGATTAGAGAAAAGAATTGAGATTGCAAAAACAAAACTTTTCACTAAAGGTAAAACTTTGTTTGAAATAATAAGTGAAAATCTAATTGATAAAGAAATTGCAAAGGAGATTATATAATGAAAACAGGATTGATTATAGTTTGCGTTTGGATATGGGGTTTATTCTTATGGGTCGAATCTGCTTCGGCTAATGACTACAATACAGCAACAGGTGCTCATATAATTACAGAGACAATCAAAGGTACTGATATAGACCATAGTGCAGTTATGAATGCTGAAGTACAAAGACTCATGCACAATATGTCTTTAGAGATTATTCAAGTTATATTTAACAATATGCCAAATATATTAGACGGTATTGCCGCTGATATGAGAATGAAGGCAGACAAAAACTACAAATGTTCAATACAACCTGAAGAATATAAAAACAAAGATTGTAAATAATGAGTAAAGAAGGTACAATACATTTAACATACTGGAGAGAGTATACCGATTCTGAGGAAAAGTATGATCCAGATTTTAAAATACATCATACTATTTTCAGAAATGTTCCTTTATCTCAATTAAAGAGATTGAACTCAAAAGAACTAAAAGAAAAAGTAAAATCTTATTGCGATAAGAACTTCAATGAAAGTGCCAGTAATTTTACTGGTCGTTCTGGTGTAGATATGATATCAGGTTCAGAATATTATCATACTTATGATGATGAATTTGGTGAAAATGGTTATGGTGACAATGACTTTTGGACTGATTACGGTCAAAAGTGGAATGGCAGACAGTTTTTTAAACACGATTTTATGCCAAAATTTACTGAGAGCTTGACTAAAACATCAAACTAGTATATAATAAGAGAATATTATGGGTTTAATTTATGTATATCAAGGTAGAAGTAAGAAGAAAAAACTTACTGAAACTAAGAGTTTATTAGAGGCAAGAGCCAAACATAGAAAATTTTTGATTAGTAAAGGTATTGATCCCGATAGAAAAGTGAGTAGGAAAGATTTTAAAGTTGTCCCTAACTGGTGGGAGACACCTGTTGAAAAGTCTGCCCCTTTAGCTCATTCGGTAGAGCAGCTGATTTGTAATCAGCAGGTGGCCTGTTCGAATCAGGCAGGGGGCACCACAAAAGTTAGTGGTACTAAACCACAAGTAAACTGGCGATTACAAGAAAGTCAAAATTTTACAGTTGCACCTGCATATAATAAAGGTGCTTATCAAGTTATTACTAAATCAAACATAAAGGATATAGGTAGATGATACAAAATTTTCAAAACAAAAAAACATTAAAAGATATGTTCTTTATTAGAAAACATGAAGGTAAATTATTTTCATTTTTTTATGTTATTTGCCTAGTGTCTATATTACTAATTAGTACTGGTTGCTCTCAACACAATACAAGAAGTCATTTAGGAACTACTGTTGGTGCAGTTGCAGGTTATACTGGCTGTCGAGCATTACTTGATACGAATATGCCACTAACTGCTGCTTGTACCGTTGTTGGTGCTATGTGGGGTTCTAGTATGTTTTATAAAAATGATATGAATACACACACAGCAATATTCGTAGATACTCTTAATACAGCACCTGGTAAGAGAAGTCATACAACATGGGGAAATGCTTCTACTGGTAATTGGGGTTCTGTTACAATTAATAGAACTTATGTAAATCATAACTTTAGATGTAGAGATTATGAGTCAGTTATTAGTATTGAACACCAATGGCCAATGTCAGGTATAAACAGAGAGAGTGAAACAGGAACAGTATGTCAGTTGCCAGATGGTAGATGGACAGTAACAGAAAGTACAAATTCATGAGCGGTATGAGTCCTTTGCATTACAAATTGGGTGCTGCCAATATTTCAGATACTACCATTAGTAATTTAATTAGTAAGATAATGAAATGGCATGAAGATAGAAACTTAATAGAAGGTTCTACTGATAAAGACCAAGTTTTAAAATTACAACAAGAACTTGGTGAGTTAAGTGATAGTGTTTGTAAACAAAAAGATATGAAAGATGACCTAGGTGATATGATGGTTATTATGTTGAATATAATGAGAAGAAATAATCTTACAATGGAAGAATGTTTAGAAACAGCATATATTGATATCAAAGATAGAAAAGGCAGAATGATAGATGGTATCTTTGTTAAGTTTGAAGAAAAGTCTTTTAACATGGATGAAGGAGAGGAATGATAGGTTTATTTTTTATTGGAATTATTGTATCAATAATGATTATGGCTTTACTACTATATGTGAGGAAGTATGATTGATCCTTTTAACAACATAAGAAAGTATCTAACTTGGACTTTCATATTAATAATATTTTTAATTATATCAGGTGCTGCTATTGCAGATGAAAAATCAAAATGGTTAAATGAAAATCCTTGTATGATTAAAGTTGTTATTAAAGAAAAATGTTTAGATTCACAATGTCTTATAAAAGAAACAGTAAAAGAAGAAGTGTTAAAATGTAATGACGGATATGATGGCCCTAATTATTGGGAACTATTCGCTCAATTTTATTATGCGGACTTAACTACTCCTGCTTATTGCAGGCAGTATGCAAGACCAGACCATCCTTTTAAAACACCTGGGATGATTTGTTTAAATGAAAAAGGTGTTTGGGAAGTGAAAAAATAATGTTTAAATTATTAGTTATGATAACTTGTATAGTTATTTTGACACTAAACTGGAACGACTTTACTGAGGTAATCAATTTAACAAAGATACTCGAAGTAGGTCATAATATAATAACACAAGTGAAGGAGTAAATTACATGATGAAAATTATATTAATTGCTTTTATGTCTATATTTTTGGCGAATTGTGCTCAAACATATAAAGTAAAACAAGAAGCAAACATGAAAGACAATCGTTTATTGAATGAAGTACCACAATGGTATATTGACGCTTCAATAGATGAGGGTCTTATATTAAATAGGGATGCTGATAAGTATATCTATGCTGTAGGTCAAGGGTCAAGTCCTGATTTACAACTTGCAATTGACAAGGCAACAATGGTTGCAAAAGCGGCTCTTGCTGACCAATTACAAGGGCAAATGAACCAAAGAACTGAACTATATATTACAGAGGTTGGTTCAAACACTAACAAAGATGTGGCTTCAAAAATTGAAAACACAATAGTTAATATCATTGAAAAGACTATGGTTCAAGGTTATGAAACATGGGAAAAAGCAGTATATGAAACACCAGTAGGTCAATATAGAGTTTATATTGGTTTAAAAATGGGTGTTGGTGACGCAAATAGACTTGCTGAATATATCGCTGAAAATGTTTTAAATGATGTTGATGTAGATAAACTGGCAGAGGATGCCATAGAGGAGGTTCTATAAATGATTACAGTTTATAGTAAACCACAATGTCCGTATTGCGATAAGGCCAAGCACTTATTAACAAGTCTTGGTCTACAATACGAAGAAAAAGTGGTTACGAAAGACTTATCTATTGATGAATTATTTAAAGCGCTCGGAAAACAAGTTAAGACTATACCACAAATAGTTATGGACGATACACATATCGGTGGTTTTAACGAGTTAAAAGAGCACTTTATTAATGAAGGTAAGATAAATTATAAAGGCGAAAAAATTTAGCACATATGCATAAATAGTAGTATGATAGATTTTCAAAAGTACATTACCGAAGGTGTGTATGACCCTAACATATTCAAAGCGTTCTTTTTAGCAGGTGGCCCTGGTTCAGGTAAATCATGGGTATCTCAAAGAACACTATCTGGCATGGGATTAAAAGTTATCAATAGTGATAGAGCATTTGAAATTGCATTAAACAAAGAAAAAATGTCTCTAAACATGGCAACACAGGATGCTAAAGAAATTGCAAGGCGTGATGAGATAAGAGCAAAGGCAAAAGCAAGAACTGGTGTACAGTTAAAACTTGCATTAGAAGGTCGTTTAGGTCTCATATTAGACAGCACAGCGAGGGATGTTGCAAGAATTGAATCAGAAGCAAACACAATGAAACATATCGGTTATGATGTACATATGGTGTTTGTGAATACAAGTTTAGAAGTTGCTCTTAAAAGAAATCAGATGAGAGCAAGAAAAGTACCAGACGCTATTGTTATATCAAATCATAAAACAGTACAACAAAATATAGGTAAACTACAAAGACTATTTGGTTCAAGTAATTTTATCATTGTTGATAATAATAAAGTTGCTGAAGATGTAAATCCATCTGTATATAAAGCAATTCGAAGAATGATTACTAGAAAACCTACATCATATCAAGCTGTATCATGGATAAAAAGAGAACTAGAAAAAAAGAAAAGAAGATAATATCCTCTCAAAAAGAGTTGATAAAAGCTTTTGAACCAAAGAAAAAGAAATATTTTCATGAAGCATGGGCTGAAGAAGAAGAACTACTAAGTATAGGTTTAGCAGAATCAAGAAGAGCAAAACAAGAACGAATAGATAGAGAAAAATCTGAATCACAAAAACTACAAGAAGAATTGGAACCAATAGATGGGTGATTTAATTAAATTTCCTACTCATAAAGTAAAGACAAATAGCAAGCCTCAAAGACCTGCTTTATCGGAAGAAGAAGCAAGAGTATTAAAAGAAGAAAAGTTTGTTGAACAAATAACTGAAAATATAATTTTAGATATTATTCATGAACTTCAAGAAAATGCAGTTGATACAAAACATGATGTTTTTTTAAGAGATTTGGCTATAGTTATTGAGTCTATTAAATCGTTATTAAAAAGAGACTTTGGTAGAACACATCCAATGCATAATATAACAGACGCTATTATTAGAATACACAATTTAGATAACGGTCAAAAAGTTACCGATATCAATTATGGTAAAGTTAGAAGAACTAAAAAACCAAAACAACAAGAGAAACCAAAAGAAGAAGAACTAGATGTAGAGTTTGAATTTGATCCAGATATTAATTTGGATTAATGCTTGACATCAGGTCATTAACCTGATATAATATTATTATGACATACAAAGAGAAGTTAGACGATAAAATCAAAGCGTTAAATTCAACAAGAGTATTTAAAAAAGTAACACCGAAACATGACTTGTCTTGGTATGTGAAATGGATAGCAAGTGTATTCATACTTCTTGCAGTTTGTTTTAGGGCGTCTGGTGGATATCATACATTAGATTTATATACAAGTTTCATAGGCACACTAGGTTGGCTTTGGGTTGGATATCTATGGCATGATAGGGCATTAATTTTATTAAATGGTGCCTTAGCAACTCTACTATTTACAGGAATATTAAAGGCCTTTTTATGATTATAGTTGATATAAACCAAATAATGATTTCTAATTTGATGGTGCAGATTAATGGTCGTCAAGCAGTTGAGTTAAGTGAAGATTTAGTTAGACATATGGTCTTGAACTCACTTCGTGCTCACAATAAAAAATTTAGAAAAGAATATGGCGAAATGGTTATCGCTTGTGATAGTAGTAATGTGTGGCGAAAACAAGTATTTCCTAATTATAAAGCAGGCAGAAAAGCAAATAGAGAAAAATCTGAACACGACTGGACAATGATATTTGATATATTGTCTAAAATTAAAAGAGAGATTAAAGAATTTTTACCTTACAAGGTTGTTGAACTAGAAACAGCAGAGGCAGATGATATAATTGCTACCTTAGTTAGAAAACAACAATCAATGGTAGCACCTAATCACGAAAAGAAAGTATTAATATTATCTGGTGATAAAGATTTTATACAGTTACATAATGAATATGTCAAACAATATAATCCAGTATTAAATAAATTTGTAGGAAAAGGTGAGAATCCAAGTCTATATATTAAAGAACATATATTAAAAGGAGACCGAAGTGATGGTATCCCTAATATATTGTCAGACGATAATGTCTTTATTGAAGGTAGAAGGCAGAGACCTTTAAGTAAAAAGAAGATAAATAGTTGGGTAGAGGAAGTTTTTATGACCTTTACCGAAGAAGAACAAAAGAATTACGACCGAAATCGAAAACTAATTGATTTAAGTTGTATACCTCAGGAACTTGAGGATAAAATTAATAATGAGTTTTTGAATGTCAAAGTAGCAACTAGAGATAAAATACTAGGTTACTTTATAAACAAAAAACTTAAAACTTTAATCGAAGTCATTGACGAATTTTAGACTTCGAAAGAACTGTTAAGGAGAAAACAATGGTTATAATAAGAAGAAACCCCGATGGCTCAATTGCCAGTAAAGAGGGAGAACCAACACAATCACACCCAGCATTAGCGAGTAAAAAAGGTATGCAGGCAATGGCAGACGCAGGTAGACCTGTACCTGTAATGATGAGTGAGATTGCTACAAAAATAAACAACGCAAAAGACAAACCTAGAAAACTAAAAGTATTGAAAGATAATGATTCAGTTGCTTTAAGACAAGTTTTAAAAGGTGCTTTTGATCCTAAAATAGAATGGTTGTTACCTATGGGTGATGTACCATATACACCTAATGACGCTCCAGTGGGAACAGAACATACTCTGTTACAACAAGAAGCAAAAAGGTTATATCTATTCACAAAAGGTGGAGATAGTAGTCTATCAAATACAAAAAGAGAGACGCTTTTTATTCAAATGTTAGAAGGACTATCTGCTGAAGAAGCAGAATTTTTAGTTGCAGTTGTCAACAAAAAAGTCAATAACAAGTATAAAGGATTTACAGCGAATCTAGTGAAAGACGCTTTTGATTGGAACGACAATTTCATGAAAAAAGAGTAAATAATCCACGTTAATCATCATTAAAACCCTTATATTTCAATAGTTTAAGACACTCTTAAATCGTTGATTTATAAGGGTTTTTTTATGTGGAATAATCCATAAAATCGCAGAAAACAAGGGTTTTTAAACTGGAATAATGCTTGTTTTTAGTCTCATAATAGTGTATAATATAAGTATATTAACAAAAAAGAAAGACTAAATTATGAACGATAATAGATACGAAAAACAATTTGAGTTTGCCAAGAAACTTTGGGAAAATTCAACTGGTAAAAAATATAGTGGATCAAAAGAAGATACACTAGAAATACTTGATAAAGTTGAACAATTAAAATCATTATTAGCAGTTGCATAACTATATGACTATATTATTATACATTACACTATCGCTGACTGCCTTTTTCGCTTATTGTGCGGTAGTTGCTTATTATCAAATGTTCAAAGAAGAATTCGGAGAACTGTAATAAATATAACAAAAGAGATATCAAATACATGAAATTAAATAGATACGAAAAGAAAATAATAAAAGGAATTATCGCTAGTCGTAAAGGCATTTACGAAACACCTAGACGAGTTAGAGAAAAATATACACCTTGCAAAGAATATGACGCTGCTATATCTTTGTTTATGAAAAAACTTGTATATTCAGAAGCCTCAAATGAATTAGAGTTTGAGGGTCCCGCTACACCTGAACCAAAATATAGATGGTTTACTTGTAGATTACATAAATCATATGCTACTAAAAGGGATTTAAAAAAATTAGTATGAGAAATTTAAAATACTACTTAATATTTCTTTCATTATTTGTTTTATTATTATATCTTACTTCTAATAAAGAAGAACTGTGTACGGATGATGGTTGTCCTGAATTTTATGATGACAGAAATGGGTCACATACAGTTGAATTTGATGACATAGAACAATGGATAGAAAATCCTGCTGCTACAAGTTTGAACTTTAAAAAAATAAATTTAGAGTATGGTGTTCATACGATTGTTGAAAAAACATATCATCTACCAAATATTGATACATCATCAAAAGATGTATTTGTACAATCATTAAATGGTTGTATTAATTATTTGTATCAAAATATAGAACCAGAATTTCAAATTCCTAACGAACTAATTATTGCTCAGGCAGTTATAGAAACTGGTTGGGGAACTTCTAGATTTGCCAATGAAGGTAATAATCTATTTGGTATTCGAACATGGAATAAAGATGTACCATACTTACTACCTATACCTTGGACAGAATGGCCTGGGTGGGGTGTAAAAATGTATAGTAGTAAATGTGAAAGTGTTGTTGATTATTTACATATACTAAACAATGTTCATGCCTTTAAAGAACTAAGAGAGGCAAGAGCAAACGGTGTCAATGACGCATTAGAATTGGCAAACTATCTAGACAAATATGCTAGTAAACCTACATATGTTGAACTAGTAAAAGAAATAATAAAATACAATTTGAGAGGTGTATATGAACTATGATGAAAAACTATTTTGGAGACGAGTAGATAATCTTAGCAGAGCGATGAAGAATGCTAAAGACCTTAGTTTCAAAAGACTATGGGAAGATAAACTACAATTACTACTTCAAAATCAACCAAAAGGCTTGACAAAACATTAATTACCTGATATAATATTACTATATTATGAATATATTTTATCTACATAATGATACTAAGACTTGTGCTGAACTTCATGTTGACAAGCATGTGGTCAAAATGATTGTTGAATATGCTCAACTATTATCAACAGCAAAAAGAATGATTGACGGCACAAAGTATGAAGCAAAATCAAAAACAGGCAGAAAAGTACAAAGATACCGACTAGAAAATCCTAATGAAGAAGCAACAATTTACAAAGCGGTACATTATCATCACCCTAGTGCTGTGTGGGCTCGTTCTTCTAGTCAACACTACAACTGGTTGTACTCGCTGTTCAGGGAACTTGGGCGAGAATATACCCACAGATATAAAAAAGACCACAGTACGATTGAACTGCTCAAAGACCTTTTAAAGTATCCACCAACTAATCTAAAAGACAATGGCTGGTCAGAACCACCACCTGCTATGTCCCATTATCCACAATGTATAGTGCCAGGCGACTCTATACAATCATATAAAAATTATTACAATGAAGCAAAAGCATATTTTGCTAAGTGGACTAATAGAGAAACACCAGAGTGGTTTGAAAGTAGTACAACATGAAAAATTATTGGGATTTAATAATGAATGATAGAATAAATGCTCTAAGTCATTTACCATTTCAAGTTAAATTTATGTCTATGCAAATACTCGCTTGGCTATGGTCTGCTGTATTTGGAATTTATATTGTAGAAAGTGTTTATGCGTTTGGTATATCTGCCTTTGCTCATGCTTTGTTTATTACAATGACCGTATTAACAGCATTGTATTTTAGACAAGTAAGAAATGAAAGACTTAGTACAAGTCTTAGGGGTAGAGGTGGCGAACACGAATGATTGTAGCCGCCCTAAAACAAGAAGTAGAGGGATTATCTAATCAAATTTTATTAACTGGTGTAGGCAAGATAAATGCTACTAAAGTTTTAACAGATTATATAATTAAAAACAAACCTAAACATATCATTAATTATGGCACAGCTGCAAAAGTTTCTACAAAAGTTGAAGTCGGCAAAATATATGAAGTTAGAAAATTTATACAAAGAGATATGATTGCTGTACAATTAGGATTTGAAACATATGGAACACCATTTGGTAAAAATATGATAAAGACAGGTCTATCACATTCTTCATTTGGTAGAGACGATTTAATATGTGGCACAGGTGATAATTTTTATGAGCATATCTATCGCATTACTGATTATGATATGGCTGACATGGAAGCATATGCTTTGGCTTCCGTGTGTGAAGATTATAATGTGCCTTTTAGATGTTTTAAATATATTTCAGATGATGGTAATCCTAAACAATGGGAAGAAAACTGTAAAAAAGGTGTAGAGTTATTTAAAGATTATGTTAGAGTTTAATTACGATTTAGATTACAAAAATATATTGTTTAAACCAAACGATAAAAGATATCGTATTGGTCGTGGCGAACAAGGTGTTTTACTAATAAGACCATATACAAATGATATATGTCAATACTGGCGATTTAAAACACCAGGAGACGCTGCTATATCAGCTATGAAGATATTATTTTTATATCATCAATATAAAGGTCAAGAGGATTTTGTCGGTATGGATATGTGTCGTAAATTTTTAGAAATGGGTTTTACAAGAGCAAGAAGATATGCAAATCATAAGAGTGGTAAAAAGTATGATAAGAATGGTAATGTAAGACCACAAGAAAAAGATTGGGCAACAAGTGATAAGGCAAAGTCAGCGAGAATATTTAAACAAGGCAGAGACCGTGTTACAACTGACCCTAAATATATATTAATGAGAAAACAATGGAGAAAAAGTGAAAATGGGTAAACATCTAAAAACATCTATGGACGAAAAAGTAATAGACTATCTTGCTATAGAACTATACAAATCTGATCCTGATAATATAGTATTAAATAAGTTTATGAATATGAAAAACGAAGAAGGATATAGTTTAACAAAAACTATAAATGAGTTTAAGAAAACAGGTAAACATCCTGACCACTATAATACAGATGGCACATGGAAATATCCTAGTGGTAAAATAACTTTTGAGGAGTTTAAATTATAATGCCAACATACAGATTTAAAAATCTAAAAACAGGTATAGAATATGAGGACTTTATGACTATTGCAGAAATGGAGAAACTCAAAAAGAATAAGAATGTAGAATTACTACCACCAACGCAAATGAACATAGTATCAAGTGTTGGTAGTATTGATGGTAAGACAGATAGTGGTTGGAAAGAGGTAATGTCAAAAGCCGCCGAAGCTCACCCTAATACACCACTTGCTGAAAGATACGGTAAAAAGACAGTTAAACAAACACAAATTGAAAGTGTGATGAAAAAACATAGAGACCGTAAGTTAAAAGGCGGAGGAAGATAAATATAACTGATACTATCGAGACACTACAGCACGCCAGAAGATGGTCAAGAAGCTGAGTAGTCAATCCGATAATGTATCTAAAAGTGTGTAGCTACACCAACTAAAGGAAACATATGGCAGACTTTGACTTTTTAGATGGCTTTGATGCCGATGGCGATTGGGGTTTTACCTCAGTTAAAGAAAAACCATCAGAGGAACAAACTAAACAAACAGAAACCGTTGTAAAACAAACAGCAGATAGTACTGCTAAGGCGGTTTCTAGCGATATAGTAAATAGATTAGATAGTAAACTAGATAAAGTTTTATCTTTAATTAATTCTACTAAATCAGCAGTAAACGAAAAGAATCAAACAGAATTAGATATTGCTAAAAAGCAAATGGATGATGAGTATGATTTAAGAAAAGATAATTTGGGCAAAGAACAAAAAGAAAAATATGCTCAATTAGAAAAACTTATCATACCATTATTAATTAAATTAGCAAAATCACCAGAGGCCTATATACATTGGCCTAACAGAGCACAAGTAATCGAATCACAAGTTAAAAAAATAATAGCAATCACAAGGGGAAAATAATGAAAAGTAATTATGACAAATGTTTAGAGACAATACTACATCACGAAGGTGGATATGTGAATCACCCTAAAGACCCAGGCGGTGAAACAAACTTAGGTGTTACCAAGAGAGTTTATCAAGAACATGGTGGCACTAAAGATATGAAAGACTTATTAGTCGAAGATGTAGCACCAATATACAAAAAAGGTTATTGGGATAGAATGAAAGGTGACGAGTTACCTGGTGGTTTGGATCTATGTGTGTTTGACTTTGGCGTAAATGCAGGACCAGGACGGGCTGCCAAATACCTACAAACACAGATTGGTACAATTGCAGATGGTGGTATAGGTCCAAACACTTTAAAAAAACTAAATGAATATGTTGATGTAAATGGTATAGAAAATACTATCAAAAAATACCAAGCAACAAGACAAGACTATTACGAAAGTTTATCTACATTTTCTACTTTTGGTAAAGGTTGGACAAGACGAGTTGAAGAAACTACCAAATTAGCGCTTGACATTATCTAAGAAACCTGTTATAATATAAACTTAGTTAATTAACAGGAATTATTATGAATAAAATGAATGCCTTTTTACAGGACAAGTACGACATGAAAGAATTTAGTCATGTTCCATTATCAACTCAACTACCAGATATACATACTGAAACTATAAAAGGTAAACGCTTTTATGTTACACCAGAAGGTAAAAAGTATCCTTCAATCACAACAGTTTTATCAGGCAGAAATAACGAAGGTTTAGTTAGATGGCGACAATCTGTCGGTAATGATGTTGCAAACAATATTATGAGAACTGCAGCTAAACGAGGTACTGCTGTACATACTCTAGTTGAAAATTATTTAAACAATGAAGAACTATCTAGTCAAGATGTTTTACCTACAGCACTATTTACTTTGTTGAAACCTGAACTAGATAATATAAATAATATTAGAATACAAGAAGGCGGTCTGTACAGCGACTATTATGGCGTTGCAGGTCGTGTTGATTGTATCGCTGATTATAAAGGTGTGTTATCTGTAATTGATTTTAAAACCTCTACTAAAGAGAAAAAAGAGGAATGGGTAGAAAACTATTTTATACAAGGTTCTGCTTATTGTGAAATGTATGAAGA
>Ga0209992_10002747_pt1 | contig 15665 bp, 18 predicted proteins | sample 2SBtaG_2_FD_182564 | JGI IMG/M metagenome (GOLD analysis project Ga0209992, IMG submission 182564) | Deep subsurface microbial communities from Kolumbo volcano to uncover new lineages of life (NeLLi) - 2SBTROV12_ACTIVE470 metaG (SPAdes)... | ecosystem: Environmental > Aquatic > Marine >... | reverse complement strand
TGGTGCATTTGATTACGGTGTTCCTCCTCACGCAGGATGTGGAATTGGTCTTGAAAGATTAATCATGGCATTGACAGGTACAGAAAACATTAGAGATGTAACATTTTACCCTAGAGATGTTGATAGACTAACTCCTTGATCAATAATTTTTCTACTAGAAAATACTTTGCAGTTTAATTATTTTTTGGCAAAATTATTCTAACTATGGTTGGACATGATTTTATTGAAACAGTTCCACCATGTTGTTCTATTATGCTTTTTACACACGATAACCCTAAACCTGTGCCTTCTTGTTTTGTAGTGAATAACGGCTCAAAAATTTTACATAAATTATCATTCGATAGGCCTAGTCCTGAATCTTGTATAATTATAACTACTGAATCATTAGATTCTTCGTTTTTTATTATTATTTCCCCTTGATTGTCGTCAATTACTTGTATTGAATTTAATAATATATTTTCAAAAACAATTTTCATTTTTTCGTAATCTAATTTTAAAATAATATCATTTACTGGGGGTAAAATTGTAATGTTTGTTGGTATATTGATTGATGTTAATGATGCTTGAATGATATTTTGCAATGACTCGGTCTTTTTTATCATTGGTGATTGTTGTACATAATTTAATACTCCATCAATTTGATGAGTCATTCTAAAAATAGATGATTCTACTACATCTAATAATTTAATTACAGAGTCATCGATCGTTTTTCCTTGTTTATGTTTTAAAATTTGAATAGTACCTGAAATCACAGTTAAAGGATTTCTTAAATCATGAGCAATACGTGCAGAGAGTTCTCCAATGGCTGAGTACCTTTCTGATTCTATCAATTGTTTAGTTTTTTCTTCTAATTTCCCTTCTAATTGATTCTTTTTTTTCACAAGTTCCATCTCCACATTAGCAATTTTTGATAAATTGTTGTGAAGTTTTTCGTTTAGTTCTTTGGATATTTTTTTCTCAGTGTCTAATTGTGCATATATTGAATCTACTCTTTTTTTCTCAGATTCATTTATTGCAGAAAATGATTCACTAAATAATTTTTTTGCAAATGTATTTTTTACTTGATTCTCATCTGTTTTGTTTTCATGTTTTGTTGATAATTGAGATGTGTTTGATTCTATTTTTTGTTCATTTTGTACTTTTGGTTTATCTGAAATTTCATTTGAAAATTTTCCAAAACTTTCTTGGTTCTTTTGAAAAAACACTGATCTTTGGGGCACATCTAATGGGTCTAAATTTTTTTCATCAAAATTTTTTCTAACAATATATTTTCGCACAGTGTATTTTAGAAAAATAGTGATTTATGCTTCTAATTGTTTAATTTGTACAAACATATGATATTGTTTAATATTTGACATTTGATTAAATTATCATAATTTTTTCTAAATAAAATTTTTAAAAGTTGACTATTGTACCCTTTGAATGGTGTTGCAGGTAGGCTAACACTATCAAATCGATACTTGATAAATGGTTAAAGCGGTATATTGCGTCAACTTTCAATAATTGATTACTAAAAATGACATTTTATGATCTGTCTGTTCATTTCAAACAAACTATTGATGATATTAAATTATTAGTTTACTAAAAAATGATGAAATTCCCTGGAAACCTCTGTGGAGATTGTTTTCGAATGAAATGTGTAGACGAATGTGTATGTGATTGTCATGGAATAAAGTATTTGACAGTTAAAGAATAGGCATAATTTTAAAGAATTCTGACTGTCTAAAACATTCTAACATGTAAATAAATCAAATTATACATTTTTGAATTTAATTATGCAAAAAAGTTTGAATTCTCTTGATAACATTAATGATCTTTTTAAACGATATACTGATGAAAGAATGCTACCAGCTTTTTCAAAATTCTTGGATGAAAAATCAATTTTTAAAAGTAATACATACACCATGACAGATTGGAGAACAAAAAATCAAGAACTTTTAGAAAGTGACGATGCATTTACTTCAATTTATTTACATTCTAATGGCGATCTCCGTTTAAGCTTGTTATTTCTCATTGATTGGAAAAATACAGTTAGTGTTGTTCAGAAATTACTTGGTACAGGCAGTTGCTCACTGGATTTAAAAAAATCTGCATTACTTGAAACTGGAAATATTTTAACTGGTTCATTTTTTAATGCGGTAACTGATAAAACTGAATTTACCATAATGCCCTCAATCCCTCTTTATTCTGAAGACACATTTGCATTATTGTCAGAAATTTTGGAAATAAATTTTGCAACAGACGAAGAAGAAGCGATACTTAATGAAATTATTTTTATGGGTGATGATACTGGTCTTTCAATTAAATTAATTGTTGCATTGGATGCAAATGATGCTAACAAATTAAGTTGATAAATTTAAAATATTTTTAACTTAATTTAATATTTTTTGAAATTTATCTTGCTTTACGTTTGTATCCTTGCTCTATGATGCAATTTTTTACAGAAGATTTTTGATGCATTTTTCCTGGATTTTCATTTTTAGATTTTCCAATTTCTTCACCATTATCTATTTTGAATATTTTTTCAATTTTTTGTTCAGATTTTTCATCATTTTGTGCATAAATGATATTTGTTGGAGATGAATTTGGATTTTTCTTTCCTGTTTTTTTCTTTTTTAGTTGTCCCTCATTTAGTGAATTTTTACGTGACCATTCAATATTTTTTGTATCTGTGGATGATGATTTTTTAATATTATATGCACCTAAAGATTTACCCATGACAGATATCTTATCTAGTTCAATAATACTTTATCAAAATATGATTTTGAATTTGTGACTAGATGATAATATTCTATCAATATCCTAAAGTAAAAACCAATAAATGACATAATGCGATTTTAAGATGATGGGAAATCAGATACTTTTAGTTGATGATGATGTTGATTTGCTTGCCACTTTTGAAGAATCATTATCTCTTCGAGGATATGATATTATCACTGCAAATAATGGAAATGAAGCTATAGAACAATATAAAGAAAAAAACCCGTGCATTACATTTATGGATATTAAAATGCCTAAAATGGATGGCTATGAGACATTTTCAAAAATTAAAGAAATATCTGATGATGCAAAAATAGTTTTTGTTACTGGGCATGAAACTGTTTCTGAAACACAAATTGCTAGAAGTAAAGGACTGATAGGATTAATTGAAAAACCTACTGTTGCAGAAAAAATTGTTGAATTAATTAAAGCAAATAATTGTTAAAAAAATCATCGCTTGTTTTACATGATATCTAAAATATATTATAAAAAAATAACAAAATTTTAAATTTTTAGAAATCTAGATAAACATTATATCTAAGAAATCTGTTCTTAAATTGAAATAAAAATGAAACAATATAGTGTAGTAGAATTTCTAAATAATAATTAGGTGATAAAATATGGTTACTGAAGAAGAAATAGAACGAGTTTCAAAATTAATGAAAATAGATGTTGATGATCATAATGAATATGTGGATAAAGTTCAAAATATGATTAATTATTTTGATATTTTAGATTCTGCAGGTGTAGAATCTGAAGAAATTACCATGCCTGAAATCTCTGTATCTAGTTTGAGAAAAGATGAGCATATTCCATTTAATGATAAATTAATTGAAAAATTAAATAATTACAAAGGAACCTATGTTCGTGCACCAAAGATGTCTTAATGAACCTAAAAATCTCTGCTTTAGAATATGTACAAGAAGTACAAAATGGAAATATCTCATCTGAAGATTTTGTTGCAAAAACTTTAGAACAAATTAACAAAGTGGATAAAAAACTACATGCTTTTTTATCTGTAAATGATGATGCAATAAATCAGGCAAGAGTTATTGATAAAAAAATAAAATCCGGAGATAAAGTTGGCTCATGTTTTGGAATGCCGATATCAATTAAAGATAATATGTGTATTAAGGATAGTAAAACTACTTGTGGCTCAAAAATGCTTGAGGATTATGTTGCACCTTATGATGCAACAGTCATAACAAAACTAAAACAACAAGATGCAATATTTATCGGTAAAGTTAATCTTGATGAATTTGCCATGGGGTTGACAACTGAATTTAGTGCATTTGGTCCAAGTAAAAATCCGTGGAACCCTGAATTTGTTCCGGGCGGTTCTTCTGGTGGAAGTGCAGTTTCAGTAAGTGCTTTTGAATGTTCCATGTCATTAGGTTCTGATACTGGTGGTTCTGTTAGAAACCCTGCTAGTTTTTGTTCAGTAGTTGGTTACAAACCGACTTATGGTTTGATTAGCAGATACGGATTGATTTCATATGCAAATAGTATAGAACAGATTGGTCCGCTTACTAGAACTGTAAAAGATACAGCATTTATGCTAAACATGATTGCTGGTTTAGATCCTAATGATAACACTACAATAGATAACAAAAATGAAGATTATCTTTCAGAAATTGATTCAGGAATTGAAGGTAAAAAAATTGGAATAATTAAGGAAATGGTTGCAGAAGGTACAGATCCTGCAGTTTTATCTGCCACAAATGATGCTATTGCTAAATTAGAGAGTTTAGGTGCCATTTGTGAGGAAATTTCCATTGATATGGTAAAATATTCTGTTGCAGCATACTATACAATTACTGCTACAGAAGCTGGAAGTAATCTTGCACGATATGATAACATAAGATATGGGTATGATTTACCATTAGAAGGGTATGAATTTAATTCATACATTTCAAAAGCACGACGAAATTTTGGACCTGAAGTTACAAGAAGAATGATTATCGGAGGTTTTGTTCCATCTGCAGGTCATGCAGGAAAATATTTCCTCAAAGCAATGAAGGTAAAAAGTAAACTTACAAAAGAAATCAATGAAGCATTTAAGAAATATGATTTCTTAATGACCCCCACAGTTCCAATTCTTCCATTCAAAATTGGTGAAAAAATTAATGATCCTGTTGCATTATTTTTAGTTGATATTAATACCGTAACTGCAAATCTTACAGGAAAACCTGCAATTTCTATTCCCTTTGCTATTTCAAACGGATTACCAATTGGTATGCAATTATTTGCAGATTCTATGCAAGATAAATCATTGTTACAAGCAGCATATGCATTAGAACAAACCGTAAAATTACCAGAGGTACCAATTTGACTAAAATAGGTTTAGAGATTCACTGTCAATTGACTAATTTAAAAAGTAAATTATTTTGTTCATGTAAGGCAAACTATAGAGAATTTGAAATCAATGAAAACATTTGTCCTATCTGTATGGGATTGCCTGGAAGTTTACCTCGATTAAATCAAGAAGCAGTTAAAAAAGCAACATTAATTGCAATGGCACTAAATTGTTCTACTCCAAATAAAATTGCATTTTTTAGAAAAAATTATTTTTATCCTGATTTACCAAAGAATTTTCAAATTACTCAACTAAACATCTATGGAGATACTAGTGTTGGTGGAGCAGGTTCAATCATGGTTGGTGATAAAAAAATCAATATTACAAGAATTCAACTAGAAGAGGATCCTGGACGACTAATCTATGAGGGTAGTTCATCTAAAAACCAAATTACTTTAGTTGATTACAATCGTGCAGGCACACCATTAGTTGAAATTGTTACTGAACCTGATTTTGAAAATCCAAAACATGTGAGAGAATTTTTGAATATTTTGTCTGATTTATTAGAAAATTTAGGAGTATCTGATCCTAGTTTGGAGGGGGCTATGCGAGCTGATGCTAATGTTTCAATTGAAGGTGGAAAGAAAGTTGAAGTCAAAAATATTGGATCATTTCATGATTTAGAAAAAGCTGTACACTTTGAAATTACAAGACAAACTAGTTTACATTCTCGAGATATTACAATAGCTCAAGAAACACGTCATTGGGATGATAAAAGAAAAATTACAATTTCATCACGTTCTAAAGAAGAAGAACTTGATTATCGATATTTCCTAGAAGGAGACATCCCTTGGATTACAATTGATCCAGAAATTCAACAAAAATTAAAATTAGAAATGCCTGAAAGTATTAGTTCTAAAAAAGAAAGATATGTTTCAAAATATAATATTCCACCACAAGTTGCAGATGTTTTATCTTCTGATAAATTTTATTCTGAATTATTTGATCAATCTCACACGGAATCTAATGCTAAAGAAATTGCAAATATAATTACAACTGATTTGATGGGATTAGTTGATACTAGAGAAAAACGTGAAGAATCAAAGATCACGTCTACTCATCTTAGAGATTTAGCAGACTCAATTCAATCTGAAAAGATTTCAAGGATATCTGCAAAAAATGCTTTACATGAAATTTTAAAAACAGGAAAAAGTGTTACAGAAGTAATATCTGAATTAGATCTTGGCACAGTCTCTAATGAATCAGAACTATCTGAAATTATTAAGAAAGTAATTGCAAGTGAACCTGAAGCAGTCGAACAAGCAAAATCAAATCCTCAAACAATTAATTATTTGGTAGGGAAAATCATGCAAAAAACTAAAGGAAAAGCTGATCCTAAATTATCACTTGATTTGTTAAAACAACAGATAGGATGATTAATGATTAATTTATCCCTAGAAGACATTGAATTTATCAAAATATTGGCTATGTCTGATGCCACAATTCTTCAATCAGGCATGAATGATGCCACAAGAACTAGATTAGATGAACAAGTTGGGGTTATTTTAAGGGCATATTATCATGAAAATACAATGAATACCGGTTCTGAAGTAACTGAGAAACTAAAAGAATTTGGCATAACTGAAGATATCGGTAAAGCAGCAATTGCATGTGCTAGACGTCTTGGAATAGATATTTCATAAATTATAAAATCTTTTTACAGTAATTAGACCTCTAAAAATTAAATCTTGTCTGATTTTGAATTTATTCCAAGTGAAAAACAAATTCAAGAATCCAATATTTTTCAATTCATGCAAAAACATAACATTACATCATTAAATGAATTATCTAAAAAAGCAAATAATGATTTAGAATGGTATTGGGAATCAGTTGAAAAAGATTTAGGAATTATTTGGAATTCTCCTTATTCAAAAATATTAGATTCATCTAATGGAATCATGTGGTCAAAATGGTTTGTAAATGGAAAAACAAACATTTACAGTTCTTCTGTTGAAAAATTTGCTAAAAAAAATCCAGAAAAAATTGCATATTATTTTGAATCAGAAGACGGAGTAAAATCTACTATCACTTATTCTGAATTAGACACTAAAGTTTCAAAACTTGCAAATGGATTAAAATCACTTGGAATTACAAAAGGTGATGTAATTGCAATTTATTTACCGATGATCGAGGAGGCCATAGTAGCAATACTTGCTGCATCAAAGATTGGAGCCATTCAAACTGTAATTTTTTCAGGATACAGTGAAGAATCACTTCATATTAGATTAATTGACTGTAAAGCAAAGTTACTATTTGTATCTGATGGATTTAATAGAAAAGGAAAAAATATTTCTCAAAAACAAATAGCTCAAAGTGCAATTATTGACACTAGTATTGAAAAATTAATTGTTGTTCCATACAAAGGAATTGATAACTATGACACAACAGATAAAATAATTTTTTATGAACAACTTGTATCCTCCCAAAATAGTCTTTGTAGTACAGAAATTTTGGATTCAGAGGATCCTTTGTTTATTTTGTATACTTCAGGTACTACAGGCACACCAAAAGGCGTGGTTCATGCTCATGGGGGTTTTTCAGTTTTTGCGGGACACCAATCAGCTTATCTCATTGATACCCATGAAAATGATATTTTATTTTGGCCTGCAGATATTGGATGGATAACGGGGTTAGTTTGGAATGTTTATGGTCTGTTATTGATGGGGGCAGGTGCTGTAATTTATGATGGGGCATTGGAATTTCCTAATTATGATCGGATTTGGAGTATGTTATCTGAGTATGGTGCAACTATTTTTGGAATATCTCCAACTGCTGTAAGATTATTTAAAAAAAATAACATTGAACCATTAAAATCACATTCATTAGATAAAATAAAAAATATTCCAACAACTGGAGAACCTATGGATAAAGAATCCTGGTTTTGGTTATTTGAAAAAGTTGGTAAAAGAAAAATTCCAATCATTAATCTTTCAGGTGGAACTGAAATTGGTGGTGCAATGTTATCTGTATTTCCTGGAATGAAATTAAAACCATCTACTGTTGGAATTCCTTGCCCTGGAATTAATTTAGATGTTGTAGATGATGATGGAAAATCAGTTAGAGAGAGAAAAGGGTATCTGGTAATCAAATCTTCTTGGCCCGGAATGACACGGGGATTGCTAAATGACAATGAAAGATATGTGAAAACATATTGGTCTAGATTTGAAAACATTTGGTTTCATGGAGATTATGTTCTAGTTGATGAAGATGGATTGTGGTATATGCATGGTCGTGTAGATGATGTCATAAATATTTCTGGACATAGAATGAGTACCACTGAAATTGAACAATCCGTTTTATCATATCCTGAAATTTTTGATGCAGCATCAATTGCCATCCCTGATGAAATTACTGGAGAAGCAATAGTTGTTTTTGTTGTACTAAAAAATAAACGTCAAAACATTCAAGAAGAAATATCCACTCATTTATCTGAAAAAATTGGAAAAGTTGCAAAACCAAAATATGTTTACCAAATTTCAAATTTACCTAAAACTAAGACAGGTAAAATTATGCGCAGACTATTAAAATCAAAACTTTTGGGAGAAGAATTAGGTGATTTGTCATCTCTTGAAAATCCTAATGTACTAGATGAGATTAACACGCTCTAAAATTTTGAAATTTCACACATCTGATTCTCTTGTATCGCTCAATGAAATCTGAGTATTTTGTTCATTTTGATAAGACTGGTATTTTATTGAAAAATTTCACTATTAATGATAGTTGAAATTCATTATAGATCAGCAAGTAGAGGATATTGAGCTTCCTGAGAATCTTAAATTAAATACATTTTTGCAAGAATTTCATTCAGATTGTCCTCATCCTGAGTGTTCATTTGGATTTTATGGATATGCCTTTGGACAATCACCATTTCATGTTCCAGAATTAGTTCAAAAGGCATTGATAGATAATGCTCACAAAGGAGAATATGCTGCAGTACCTGGCGTAGAAGAACTTCGTGAAGCAATTTCAGAATATAATAAATATTATTTTCATATGGATGTAGATCCTGCAAGAATCTATGTAGGACCTGGAACAAAAGAACTAATTTACAATTTATTGGAAATTTTGCATGGAACTGTAATTTTACCAACTCCTGCATGGTTAGGTTATTTACCACAAATTCGTTTTCTAAAAAAGAATTATCACATGTTACCACCAGGAGCTGATAAAAAAATAAACCCTCAAGATTTAGAAAAATTATCATTAAGATTACACGATAGACAAAAAATTCTAATTTTTAATAACCCTAACAACCCAACAGGACTTGTTTATACTAAAAAAGAAATGGAAGCAATTGTAAAAGTTTGCAGAGAACAAAATATCATTGTAATTTCTGATGAAATTTATGCACAAACAACATACGAGTTTGAAAACTTTGTAAGCATGGGTAAAATTTATCCTGAAGGCACATTTGTTACAAATGGTTTATCAAAATCCCATGCAGCAGGTGGTTATAGATTAGGTTATGTAATTTTCCCACAACACGCACTTGATGTAAGAAGACAATTCAAAAAAATACTTGCAACTGAATATACTGCAGTTACCACTCCAATTCAACTTGCTGCAGTTACTGGATTTCAGATTAGTAAAGAAATGGATGAATATTTTCAGATCACTCGAAAAATTCATCAAATAATGGGAGAATATGTTTATGAAAAATTACATGAAATCCCTGGAGTTACTTCAACAAAACCTCAAGCAACTTTTTACCTGTTAGCTGATTTCAATCGATTTACTCCTGAATTTAACGCATCAAAAATCTCAACTTCACAAAAATTCTCTGAGACTTTAATCCAACACCCATATCACACTGCAATAGTTGGTGGAGATAGTCTAGTTTTAGAGAGAACGGATTATAGTGCTAGAATGGCTTTTGTAGATTATGATGGTAAAAAAGCATATGATGCATTTCGTGATGATTTCCCAAAATCCCATTCAGATAAAATAGAATTTGTAAAAACTAACGCCCCAAGAGTTGTATCTGGACTTAAAATGATTGAAACTTATTTTGATCATTTATTAAAAAATGCTGAATCAAAGATTGATTGTGATTTTTCTTCACTATCTGTAGTTAACTGAGTGTAGTAATTGTGTATAATCCATTAACAATTAGATCTCCAAACAATAATTGTATGATAAATCCTGCAATTATTAATAATAGGTATGGGATTCCAGGAGTAATCCATGTGTTTGGTTTAGTTGCAAAATTTTCATTTTCTGCATGATGCATTGTAAATGAGAATCTTTTTGATTTTCCCCTTTTTCTTTCAATTGAGAATCCGTATTTTGGTTGTTTAGATCTATGTCCATAGATGCATGCCAATATTTTTCGATATTTTGTTTCATTAAATCCTTCAAAAATATCCTCATGTCGAATTATAGATGATACGTTTCTCATTACATTGATAATTAATGGTATAATTATCAAAACTGCAGCGTTTGATAGTGTTGTTAGTGGAGTAACTTCACTTTCAACCAATGTGATTTGTGGTGCAATTAATGCAAGTGCAATTAGAGCAAATGCATCAGCCCCGCCAAACAATCCTATTCTCCAAATAATTATTGAAACAGGTGCAATGATTAGTGCAAATAACATAGAATAAATTGCATCCATGGGTTCTGGTTCAATTAATAATAACGCTAGTCCTATTCCACTAAATGCTATCCAAATATAATCGTGAACTTCTCTTTTCCAAATATCAAAAATTCCACCAATGGCAAGCATCACTAATGCTATAATTATTCTGATTAGATTAATGTCAGAAATAATTTCCATTTAAGATGCATTCAAGTCATTGCTTTTTATACATTCTTTAAAAAATTAGTCATTATAATTACAAATTAAAAATTAATTGATGAATTCTTTTGAATTAACTATTTCTTTTTTTTAATTTGCTGTGCAACCATTGGCAAGAATGCACCTACATCAGTTACAATTCCTAATGCTTGCCATGTTCCTCTATCCATTAATTTTGTAACTGTTGGTTGATTGATATCTACAACTATTACTTTGACATTTGCAGGAAGCATATTTCCTGTTGCAATTGAATGAAGCATTGTTGAAATCATTATGACCATACTTGCATCTTTTAGAACTTTTTTGTATTCTCTTTGTGCTTGTGAAACATCTGTTATTACATCTGGTAATGGACCATCATCACGGATTGAGCCAGCTAATACAAATGGAATGTTCTTTTTTACACATTCATACATTATTCCTTTAGTTAATTTCTTAGTTTTTACCATATTTGCAATAGATCCTGCTTTGAAAACTGAATTAATTGCATCCATGTGGTTTCTATGTCCATGATATGCCAAAGTTGCATCTTGAACATTCATTCCCAAAGATGTTCCTAATGTTGCATATTCAATATCGTGAACTGCCAAGGCATTTCCTGCTAAAACCCCATCAATGTATCCTAATCTAATTAATTCAGATACTGAATCTGATGCCCCAGTATGTACAATTGCAGGTCCACCAACTATGATTATTTTACCCCCTTTCTTTTTTGTATTGTAAATATCCTCTGCAACTTTTTTTGCAATATGTTGTGTTGGTCGTTCACTTGAACTTGAACTTCCCATAAATTCAAAGACATTGACTCCCTCCCTTGGACGTTCAGGTGGTGAAATTTTAACACCATTTTCTCCTATGATAACTGCATCTCCTTTCTTCACATCTCTTACTGGAACACAATATGCCTTGTTTCCCTTAACAACAATACATTTGTCCATCATCATATTTTCAACGTGTATCCATTTTTTCTTATGAAAAATTTGGGTGTGATTATTGGTTGTACTGTAAAAAGTATCAGGCATTACACAGTTTTTAGGAGATTTTTTTAGAACAACCTCTTTTTGAGTTTTTGATACTGCACCTTCTCGATAAATTGTTTCAAGAATATTATCTAGATGTTTTTGATTTTTAGCAATAATTTGTAATCTGACATATGATTGATCTTTTTTCTTTTTACCAATGTCAATCTCTTCTACCTTAAACTCTCCCTGTAAATCCATTATTTTATCAAAGATCTTAGTTAAAATCAAAGAATCAATAAGATGACCACTAACTTCAATCTCTTGTGTAAATTTTGTCATTTTACTACCTTTGCAATATGATAACTAAAGGTTTACGTTTTATTTTGAGGCTAAAAATTAAACTGGTAATATTACCTTGCCTTCAAATTTTGGAATGTTATCGGATTCAAAGACTTTTTCTAATTTTTCTTTTTGTTGTTTTGTAACTCCCTGAACAATAGTTTTTGATGAGCCACTTTTGTCAACTAGTGCCAAAATATACCCACTATTATCAGTTAAAACAAAACCGGCAGATTCATCAACAAATGCATATAGATTTTCTGCGCCTACAGCCTCCCAAATTTTAGATTTATTATCAGTTAACGCTAATGCAGGCATTGCTTTACCATCAGTCAATTTATTGAGATATTCTCTTGCTTCTGCTACCCTTTTTTGACCTAATTTTAGAGCTTGAAAATATTGCATGTATCGATGATATTGTGGTTGTTATTAAAACGATTTCTCTACAAAAGATTGTTATAGAATATCTTAGATGCCACACATATGCCATTAACAAATAATGTGATAATCAAACTAAATGAAATAACAACTATGGTAGAAGATAAAACAATAATTTCTGAAAAAGAAGTTGAAGAAATTAAACTAATTTTTAAAAATTTGGTAGAAAAAAATGAAAGATATGATGTTGATGAAATTGAATTTTGGTTTAAAAATGAAGGTAGTTGGATTAAAAAAGAACCAATTATCAGAATTGTGAATCTTTCAAATTACATTCAAGATAAATATCAGCAAACAGCTCATCTCAGAATATTGTCTGATGATGATTGTGGTTGTTAAAATCAAATTTCAAGTTGTTCTAATAATCGTCCAACAATTTCTGAATTAATTTCTCTTTCACTAGTAATTTTTTTTAATCTAGAGTTATTTTTCTCTTCATTTAAAATTAGTTTAAAATATTCTTCATCAAGATCATTATTTGCTTGTAATCTTTTAACTACTTCAAATAATATACCGATAACTTGTTTTTGTGCCTCAATTAATTCATCTTTACTTCTTTCAGACATTAGATATCACAAATCATTAACAATCTTTGTAAATAATTCTTTTAATTTAGGATTGGTGATCTCTATTTTTGCTGATTCAAAAAAAGTCTCTAATTTTTCTTTAGGATGTCCTTCATTTTGATATGTTTTTGCTTGTAATGCCATTTCTAATTTATCAATTTGATGTATGATTTTTGATTCAGGTGATGTATTTTCTTGATATTCTTGCCAAATTTCCAAATACTGTTTTTTAATGGAATCGGGTAAATGTTCAATTATTTCATTAAATGCTGTATTTTCAAGTTGAATTTTGTTTTCTATATTGATTTGCTCAGGTGTAAAATCACCAATTTTTGATTCAGCCAAATCATGTAATAGAATCATTTTCAGAATTCTTTCAGAATCATAATTTTCTAAATCAGATAATACCATGCCCATTATTGCCATAGAGTATGAATGATCAGCTACTGATTCAGGATTTTTTATTGATAATTTGTCAATCCATCCTTGCCTAGAAATTTTTTTAAGATTTACAACTGTTTTAAAAAAATCTAATATCATAATACTTTGTGATGAAATTTTATACTAATGAATTTTCATATTCTTTAATTTTAGAATAACATAATAGGCAATTTGGATGATGTACAATTATGAAAATATATACTAAAACTGGGGATGATGGTAGTACTGGGTTACAAGGGAATCTAAGAATCGATAAATCTCATCCACGAATTGTATCTTATGGTACTATTGATGAGGTAAATGCATCACTTGGCATAGTTTTAACAAATTCATTAGATGCAGATATCATTAATTTATTAACAAAAATTCAAAATGACTTGTTTTTGTTAGGTTCAGATCTTTCAAATCCCAATCTAAACGACATAAAAAATCGTGTTTCATTAGAAATGATTACTAATTTAGAACAAAACATCGATAAATTTGAAACAGAATTGACTCCACTTACAAATTTTATTTTACCTGGGGGCGATATTGCTGCAGCTCAATTACATTATACTCGAACAGTTGTTAGAAGAGCTGAAACACTAGTTGTACAATTAAGTGAAAAAGATGAAATTAATTCAAATTGTATTAAATATCTAAATAGATTATCTGATTTGTTTTTTGTTTTATGTCGTTTAATTAACAAGCGAAAAAACAAAGAAGATATTTTATGGAAACCAGAATAATTGAATTTACTATATGTATTAACTAATAAAAAATCAAGTAGTTTCTGAAACTACATTTAATATTTCAGGATTTTCAATATCTAATGATTTATTTTGATTAATGGGTTCTTTTAGCCACTTGAATGTCTGACTGTTCACCAATTTTGCATCTGTAAATTCAAATTTGTTTCCACATTTTAAACAATTAAAATTCATTTCTGATTCTTGGAATTTTTCTGTACAATTTTTACAAATAAACACACTAGGCATTATTTTATAATCTACACCTAATGCTTTTAGCTCTTTTTTACATTGTGGACATTGATCATCTTCAAATGTATTTTCGGGCCTAATTGTACCACAATCATAATGTTCAATTAATTTTGTTTGTTCAAAATTAAAACTATTACATTTTGGACAAGAATATTGTGATGATGTATTTACTGAATCACATTGATTACACAATATTTCTTTAATCTCATTTGTCTCTAAAACTTCTCCTTTAGAAATTAAACCTCTTAGAAATGATAACACATGGTCTGTAGGATAACCACAATTTTGTGCAATTCTAATTACACTTGAACTATGAACAATTTGCATATGCTCTTTTACTTTATCAATTTCTAATTCCATACCTGTACTTTCATCTAATTCATATTCAATTTCTACAGTTTTTACAACTTCTTTTATTTTTTCAAATCTTAATGGTTTTGGAATAAAATATGTAATTCCTAAAGAAAATAATTGTCTAATGGTGTCATCCTGTTCATCAAGTGATGTTTCTAAAATTATTTTAACTTGACTTGTTTTGTTAAATAATATTGGGGCAATATCCAATGCACACATATCGGGTAACTCATAGTCTAAAAATATTAGTGGAAGTATTCCTATGCTTAATAATTCATCAAATTTTTCTATTGCCTCTTCACCGTTACCAACTGTGAGAATTTTAGTAAAACCAATTTTTTGGACATATTTGGTTAACATCATAGTTACTGCAGGACTATCTTCTATGATTAGCACTGTGGAATCATAAAAGCTCATAAAATAATATTAATTTTTTTTAATATTACCTATCATATGATCAAAATGAACAATCTTTATGATAATCGTAAAAAAATCACTAATTTCACATAACTGTACATCGAATTTTGATTAGCTATGGAGGTTGTAATCTAATACTTTGGTTAAAAATATCATTTATTTTTGAACTTAAGCATATGATGATTTACTAAAGTAATAAAATAAGATTATAAATAAATTAACATAACAATTTTTTATTATGGATGAACTTCTATT
>Ga0209992_10002746_pt1 | contig 15667 bp, 16 predicted proteins | sample 2SBtaG_2_FD_182564 | JGI IMG/M metagenome (GOLD analysis project Ga0209992, IMG submission 182564) | Deep subsurface microbial communities from Kolumbo volcano to uncover new lineages of life (NeLLi) - 2SBTROV12_ACTIVE470 metaG (SPAdes)... | ecosystem: Environmental > Aquatic > Marine >... | reverse complement strand
CGCCAGCATGTGAAGAAAGGGGTGAAAATAGAAATACAGACAAAGCCAGTTTAGAAAGTTTAAATTGCATTTTTACCTCAAAGTGTACACATGACAGTATGTTCAGCTGTCATTGATAAATTGTTTTTTAATTTATTCTGAATAGGAGTGTGTTGGGCGGTTCTGCCCTAAGAGGTAAAAATGGGGGGGCGGTATAACGACTCGACAATATTATTTGGCATATTTAAATGCGAGTTCACAATAGACTCCGTAAAACGCATCATTGGCTGAGAGTAGCCAAGGTTACTGACAAAGATAAAGGCAGCACAGGCATTTGCAGGGCAAATACACTCAGATTCGCAGCAGTCTACTTCGCAGCAATCATCTTCAGCCTCACTATTTGAGCTTGAAGATAAATTCGAGGCGCTATCAATTGAATTGCTTGATTGTGTTTGTGCTGAATGTGTTGCTGAGATCTCAAATGAGGTCATAAAGCTATAAGCCGATGCTTGCCCAACAAAGGCAATCAAAATAACAAGTGTCACGAAGACTTTTGAAAGTGGCTTAAACATACAGTTCTCAATGATTAGACAGCGCTACTGTAATTGAATTTAATCTGGATGTGAATATTTAAGCGTTGAGCGGTAGGGCACTTATATCGAAAGTAACCCATTAAACAGGTTTCTTATAAAAACTGACAGCCAAGCTTAAATTTAAAACCCCAAAATTGAACGAAAGCTATCGCGTTAAATTTGGGGCTTTAAAGTAATAAATTTACTTCGCTATGCTCACTAGGCCAGTATTAGAGTCATAGTTTAGTTTAAGACTGTCGTTGTCATTCAGAGTATAAGTACATACCCCTTTTTTGGCTTTAGACACTTTGAATGCGCCATCTGCAGTAGAGTGATACCATTTAGTATCGCCATTAGATTTCTTACGACCTGCTCCAGAGCGGTTTAGAGTATATTTATGATCTAGCAAGTTATTCCAAAGTCTGGCACAGCGGTTTGAATTCGGCTTTTTGGTATTTTTGTTGTGCTTGTTTAGCTTATCTTTACTCTCAACTAAATAGCCGCTTTCGTTAAAGTTAAAAGAGCCGTCCTTAAATGAGGTGACGTTTGCAGCCGCACCGCCAATATTTTGCTCTTCCCAAAATGCTTTAGCCGCATTCACTTCTTGTTGAAACTCATCGGCAATAGTAAGCAGCGGGTTACCACATTCAGACACATAAGTTAGATCCGCAATATGCTCTGGTCCTTCCATCACAAGCTCTGCTTCAGCTGTTTGCGGGTCTATTTTGTAGATTTTGGCATTTTCGCCACTATTTCTTGCAGAAACGTATAGTTGACCATCGTTTGCTGTCGCAATGCCTGATGGCCAATTTAAGTTATGCTCCCCAATTTTATCTAGCTGCATGTTGCTTTCATCAAGGATGTAAAGTGATTTGGCATTTAAAACATAGACAGTATTACCATCAATTGAATAAGTAATGTCTCCATGGGCGAAATCATCCCAACTCGCATCGCTTGTTTGCATTTTACCTAGTACAATTTTGTCGCCCGTTTCTAAGTCAAATTGGTACATATAAGTTTGACTTGTAGCGAGTAAAAAACTGCCATCAGGTGAAACAACAGAACGCTTTATTGGATAGCTTGTTGTATTTGCGATTTCAGTCGTCTCGCCAGAAGATAAGTCATACTGATAAATTTTTGACGCATTTGTCTCTTTGCTTAATCGCTGCATCATAATCAATTGATTATTTGCTGCTGCCAGATTGCTAGTAGGAAGAGAAGTACCTGACATTTTGCTATAAGACTTATTTGCTAAATCGATGTGGTATAGCGCACTTTTTCCTTGTTCTGCATATCTATCCACCGCGAATAACCCCGCTAAACAAGCATCACTTGCACTAACGTAAGAGGAAGATAAAGTGAATGCTAAAGCAATAAGTTTATTGGTGCTGAACAAAGATTTTAAAGTCATAATGATTACCTTGATTAATTCATTATGATTTAAGCAAAAATTGAGCCGGTATTTTAAATTTTTATCTAAAATACTTAAGTAGGCTTAATCAACTCAGAAATTTTTAAGTGGCTTGGATTTTAAAACTGTAATTCAATAAAACACTAAAAGAAAAAACGAACTATGGTTTCGATGTGACACTAAAAGTCAAAATACAGCTATCAGGCGACGCTAATTTAGGTTGTTTCATTGTGTGACATCATGTTAAATGACGCCAATATACATATATGTTTGGTTATAAAAAAGCACTTGTTGTGCTTATTTGTTGTAAAAATCTGTCTACTTTTTCTTCCTTTTTCTGACGTTCTTCGCTAAGTTGGCATTACTTAAACCATAGCGCTTTGTTGCGTTTCGGTTAGTAAATAATTTTTACTTTAAACACATTATCTTTTTAATTGAGGGTAAGTATATGGATAGAGTAGAGAAACTTATGGTTCGGATGGTGTTAAGTGATGTAAGCCAACATTTTCCTGAACCCGTAGATTTACTATCTACTGATAGTATCAACACCTATGGCGATGGTTTATACCAAGTACTCAGTGAACTTGAAGCACAACAATTAGTAAAGCGACTGGAAAGCGGTCATTTTACAGTTGGTGCTGCTTATAGCCACTTCAAAGGATAAGAGCGTTTCAGTCGAACTAATTTTTAATCTTCGCCAAGGAAGTCTTTGTTATGAGACTAATGGCGTTAATTCATTTAAACTCCTTCCTGTTTTGGTCTAACTTGATAATATCATGCTTCATAAAGTGCTTTTATATTTCACACTTTCTATCTGTGCTATATCTCTAAATGCAAATGAATTAAGACCATTTAAAAGCGATGGATGTAGTTTGTTTCCCAACGGGACTATTAAACAGCAAAAATTATGGTTAGCTTGTTGTGTAGCCCATGACTTTGATTATTGGCAAGGTGGCAGTGCTATTCAAAGAGAACAATCTGACGCGCGTTTAAAACAATGTGTTAAAGAGGTTGGCGAGCCTATTATCGCTAGCATGATGTTGGCAGGTGTTAGAGTAGGCGGCAGTCCATACTTACCTACGCCTTTTCGCTGGGGGTACGGTTGGCCGTATCCTAGAGGATATAAAGTGTTATCAGAAAGTGAGCGTCAACAAGTCGAGAATGCAGTTCGAAACGTAAAACTGGAGCAGTATTTTATGCCTAAAACAAAAAAGCAGTAAGTTAATTTACTGCTTTTTTGTTGCAAGTATCTATTCGATTAGAAAAACTTACTAAATAATAATCTCATACTTAGATTATTATCGCGTTCAACTAACGGGCTATCAGTTATGCTACTGTCATACATGGTGTAATCAATGGCTATCTGGGTGAAGCCGCCAAAAAATATCGGGGTTGAAACTGAAAAACCGATTGATTGGTTTATAGCACTATCACCTTCATAAAGCGCTCTGTTTTGAGTAGCTTCGTAATCTTTTACGCCATAGTAATAATCGACATGGTTTTTATCTAAATGGCTTATTGATAAGTTTGGTTCAAAGAAGATGGGACCAAAACGATACGCTTTTCCAATTTTGGCTTTTACTTCATAGCCGTCAGATTTATTAAAGATATCATGTAAAAATCCAATGCTTAATTTCCAGTTATCTCGTTCGTATTTAAAGTTTGCGCCTAAATCCATTGCAAAGTCTCTTTCTTCCATACCGATAAAGACATCACTGTCAGACTCATCGAAGCCTTGAAAACGGGGAGAAGCTTGCACCTCAAATTCGATATCACCTAACTCTAACACCTCGTAGCTCACGAATGGCCCATATACTGATAATTTGTCACCGCGATAGCCTAATATAGGCAAAGGCGTAACTCGGTTGCCATAACCCTTATAAATTTCTTGGCTCAAGCCAAGACCAATGCCATACAAGTAACCTTTTGGTTCAAGTTGAGCACGTACATCACCTCGTTCATCAGCGGAGACATTTGAAGAAAAAATTACGGTCAATGAAGCAAGTACTAAGGCTTTTATAATTCTGAGCATTTTGAGGTCCTTTTATTATCAGAGTATCAGTATGGATGAAAAATCACTTTAGATCAGTGTTATGACATTTTTTATACTTGTACCTTTTTAGGTTTTATGTATTATCGCGGAGTTGTTACAAAAGAGAATTATAAGGAAGTAACGTATGCAGTGTTACCAATGTAATGTAAAACTTGAATATGACTTAACCGAAATTCATACAGGTTATGGTTGTTCAGAATGTCATGGAGCTTGGTTACCTGCAAAATTTTTAAAAGCAATTGGCACCGTCAAAGAGTTAGATTACATGGTTTTTGTCGGTCAAGTACAAAGCCAAGTGAAGGAATCGACAGAATTAACTTGCCCATCGGGCTGTGGTCAATTGCATCGTCACTTTTTTGAAAATAGTCACTTTAGTTACTGCCATAGTTGCTTTGGTGCTTGGTTTAAGCAAGGTGAGTTAAAAGACTTCTTAAAGAATTTTAGAGATGCCAAAGACATTAGAGTTCTAGATACAGCAGACAAAATTAATGGCCTCGATATGTTGTTTGATCTTTTAAAATAAAAGCATAAAAAAGGCCGCATAAATGCGACCTTAGATTACTGCTAGGGAGGTAACCTTCAAAATTGTGCTTGAGGGCTATTCCATCAACCACATTCTTGCTGTTCTTGCTGGCAGGTAAAACTTGTGCCACCGACTCGAGACATTTTGCACATCGTTGCTTAATGTGTCTCGGTAGTTACGGTGCCACCATAGATTATCGACTTGCGTATCTACCCAAATATCTTGGCCAGTGCCACATTTATTAATACCAACCACGCCTTTGTGCTCACGTTTGAATAACAAAATACAGCTATTGTGGTTTAGCACCTGCATACTGCTGCCATGGGTGGCATTGTGAAATTTAAGCATACCTTTCACGTCTTCACGGCGGTAAAGATCATTCCAACGGTTATCACCACTTTCATTATTATCCGAATACACCAGCGGTAGACCACCATCTCTGCCTAAAACAAATGCGTTCGCAAGTTTTTCGTCGGTGGCATCCATAATTTGATATCTAAAGCCGTCATTCAGAGGAATATCATGAGTAACGCTAAAAGTGATAGCTTTGTTACCTGCTAATGCTTGGCCATAGGCTGCAGGGTCAACTAGCTGACTCATCGAACCGCCAAAGCTGAATGCGCCTCTGATCTGTGCAAACAGTGGGAAGTCATAAGCTGAATGACCTGTTTGTGCCAAGTAAGGTACTAAAAAGTTATCGTAATCACCACTGCCTGAACCACCAGTCGTTATAATTTCACCAAACACATGAGTATCTTTTTTAATGTCAGTATCGAATACGGCATTAATATGGTAGTTGGTCATGTGTTTTGCGGCATCAACTCTAAAGCCCGTTACGCCAATTTGTTTTAACGCATTTAAATACGCTTTTTGTTGAGTGATAACCCAATTGTTAGGGTCTAAATCGGGGAGGCCGGGATCGGGGGCAGCGCCACACAGTCGGTTGTATTGTACATCGCCAACGTCATTGTAATTACTGATACATTTCGGACCACCTTGGTCGTATGTACCGTGAAAATCACCAGCGCCGAATAAACCATCTTTAACATCACCAAATAACGTAATGTCGTTGTAATGGTTAATATCAGCGGCGTAATCGGCTAAAATTTCGCTTCCTGGATAGTTAAGATCAGCGCGTTTCCATTGCTCGTTTGCCATATGATTAAAAACAATGTCGGCATAAGTCTCTACACCTTGTGCTTTAAGCGCTTGCACCATGGCCTTAAAATCATTGGTATCACCCAAAGGGTTATCGATGACACGAAGATCTTGTGGCTGATAACGAGACCACCATGCATCTCCAGTCGATTTATAAGCAGGAGAGACGAGAACTTTTTTATATCCTAGGTCTGCAATTTCTTGAGCCTTGCTCGCAACGTCATCATAGCGCCAGTTAAATGCATGTAAAATAACATCTGCGCTGCTTTGGAAGCTCACAGCACCAAGTAAAAGCGCTGCAATTTTAAGTTGTTTATTTGATTTCATATATGTTGTCATGTGTTCACCTTTTATCGCATTCCTTGCCTGTTGAAATAGGAAACATAAAACTCACACATAAACTAGGTTAATGAAATGTTATGCATACGTATTCATTAAAAGTCTTTTCTCAATAATCAAAATTACAAAATAGTTTGAATAGATTTTATTCAATAAAATCAATGTATATACAAAGTTTAGACTCGTTTTTACTAAATGTTGGGGAGGCACAAGTAATTGCGCTTTCTTCATGATCAATCCATTGTGTGCCTTTCATTAGTGCTATTTCACCGTCCTGTAATTGAGAAATATGATGAGGTAAAGGTGCTTTAACTGCTGGCTTTAATTGGTTTTGCTCTAATGGTAAAAACTTAACTTCATCGGGAGCAACCCATCTCTCACCTAGGCCACCTAATGTAGAAGCCATTCTTACTAGATTTTGCGGTTGATGAAAATGAGGGCTTAAAGAGGTATCGCAGGCAATCAGTCTTAAGCCTATTTCTTTAGGCTCAAACAACACTTCAAACATTTCTAGCATGAGTTCAATATGTTGTACTAGTAATGATGCATGCGTACAGCCATCAAGCTTAAATTGAATTTCATCAAATAAGTCTTGATTTATCTCGCCCTGATATTGCATCACAGTACCTAGATTTTGTTTGGCAAATAACTGCGCTGCATGTGTAATCGCCCAACTTGATTTATTTGAGAAGCAGGTCAGTGTGACTTCCTTATTGTAAATATTGCTTAAAACATTTGCAGAGGAGCTTGTTTGGCAACTAGCTGTTTGGTTTAGTCCAGAGTATTCAAGTGGGGCAGCAGTGTTATTACGCATGTTAACTTTATTTGATTGATACAGTATAACAAAACTAACACTAAATAATTCTCATTTAAAGTTTTGAAAGTCGAAAAATGAGAATTGTTTTTATTAGACGCTCGGTCACAAGATCGTTTTGTGATAAAAAATCAGCAAAACCTTGAAGAGGCCGCACACCCAAAGTGGCGCCTTTCATTTTAAAGAGCGTTACGCTGGCGGGTATCGACAGTGTTATACGCCTATTTGAAGATAGAATAGAAGTTTGGTCACGTTTAGGCGATATCATTGAACCTGATATGTTTGATACTGCATTTAAACTGTCAGAGAGAAAAGTGAGGGGTCGAGTGGTTTTTACCCTTTAATCATTTTGAACAGCGATAAAAAAGAGAGCAAATGTAATGCTCTCCTTTTTGTTGGGAATTAAACGACTATTAAGGCAAGGTTTTACGATAACTTAATCGATAGAACAGACTGTAAAATACGGGAACTGCAATCAAGGTTAAGATGGTTGCAAATGCTAAACCGCCCATGATGGTCACTGACATATCTGCAAAGAACGCATCGCTCAATAGTGGGGCCATACCTAAAATGGTGGTAATAGCAGCCAGTGCTACAGGGCGTAAACGAGAACTACTTGCTGAAACAATCGCTTCTCTAGGTTCGCTTCCTTCGCCAATTTGCAGGTCAATTTCTTCAAGTAAGACAATGGCGTTTTTGATCAACATACCAAATAGACTTAAAAATCCTAGCAGTGACATAAAGCCAAACGGCATATCAGTGACGAGTAGGCCTGTTACTACACCCACTGCGGCCATTGGCACCACAAGCCAGATAATTAGAGGCTGACGCACGCGACCGAATAGCAAAATAGACACGAGTAACATCACTAAGAAACCTGCAGGTAGACCTGTGCCTAGGGCTTCTTGCGCATCTCTTGATGATTCATACTCGCCACCCCACTCAATTTTGTAGCCATCAGGTAGTTGTAGGGCTTCAATTTGTGGCTTAATACGTGCGAATGCTTTACCTGCGGTTTCGTCGAAGCCTGGCTCTGCTGAAATAGTAATGGTTCTTACACGATCTCGGCGATGAATTAGAGTTTCTTCATTTTCTAATTCAACCCCCTTTGAAACTTGTTTAAATGGAATATAGGTACGCTGTGATGAACTCCACACTTGGCTGTTTTCAATTGCTTCTATATCGTTTTGTTCGACTCCTGCAACTTTGGCTTTGATTGAGTAGCTGTAATCACCATTTTGTAATTTACCTATTTCAAGACCATTTGATGCATATTGAATGGCTTGCGCGAAATCATTACGAGATACTGCTGCAATACCTGCGCTGACAGAGTCATAATGTGCATTTAGCACAAGACCTTTTTCACGCCAGTTGTGACGAATATCTCTGATCTGACCATCTTCTATCATCAGTTGTTCAGCTTGCTCGGCTAAATGGCGCAAAATCTCAGTATCAGGGCCTGAAAATCTAACCGCCAGTTTTGCACTGCCACCAGGGCCAAATTGCATTCGCTCAGTATAAAAATCGGCGTTTAAATCGAGTGCAGGCATGGTGTTATTGAGCTTTTGGATCATGCCATCTATTTCATCGCGATTGTGTGTACGTACCAAGAAATAGCCGTAGCTCTCATTTGGTTGCTGTGGCGCATAAGTTAGAGTGAATCTATCAGCCCCTCGACCAACAAAACTCGTGACAGACTCGACTTCTTCGTGTTCTAAAATAAGTGCTTCTGTTTCTGCTACTTTTTTGGTGGTTTGGCGAATATCTTGGCCTTGCGGCCCCCAATAATGCACAAAGAACAACGGGGCATTTGATGGCGGAAAGAAACCTTGTTTGACTAAGCCAAAACTGCCGTAAGCCACGGCTGTGATTACGAATAAGCTTGCTACGGTGATCCAGCGGAACTTAAGCGCACCACGAAGAACTTTTTCATAGCCACGATAAAATGCACTATGCGGTTGTTGATTAGCATGGTCTTGTTCAACCTTATAAAAGTACTTACCAAACAGTGGCACGACTGTGATAGCGAGTACCCAGCTCAGCATTAAAGACACTAAAACAACTGCGAATAAAGAATACAGAAATTCACCAGTTGCATCGTCAGATAAACCAATACCAGAAAATGCTGCGATCCCTATAATTGTCGCGCCCAGCAATGGCCATTGTGTTCTTTTTACAATAAAGCTTGCAGCTTCAACGGCTTTTTTACCTTGCTTCATGCGTAGCATCATTCCTTCGGCAACCACGATGGCATTGTCGACCAGCATACCCATCGCAATAACCATCGCGCCTAACGAGATACGCTCTAACTGTAATCCCATTAACCACATGATTAATACTGTGCCCATTACTGTTACTAAAAGCACAGAACCAACCACCACGCCTGAGCGCCAGCCCATAAATAGCATCAAGGTTAATGTTACAACCAAAACTGAAAGCACTAAGTTATTAATAAAGCCTTGCACGGATTCATCGACAATGGCTGCTTGATCATAAATAGGCGTGAGGGTGATCCCTGCAGGTAATTTTGTCAGTAATTCATTGGTCTTATCGTTAACACGTTGTCCCACTTCAACAATGTTTACATCATTAATTGCCGAAACAGCTAGTGTAATAGCATCATGCCCTTGATATCGAATGAGCACAGGTTGAATGTCGACAGGCTCAAATTCAAGCTTGGCAATATCACGAACTTTTATTGACTGATTGGTCCCTGGCACCACTAGGGTGAGGTTATAAATTTCTTCAATGTGATCAACTGGATTTTCAACAACTAAACGAAGCTGACGACCTTCCACTTCAACACGCCCGCCGTTAAATGGCAGCAGGTTTTCTTGTAATAATCTGGTTAGATCAGGAAAAGAGATCCCTAAACCAGATAATTGATAGGGATTGATATAAGCCACTAATTGCTCTTGCTGAACACCGCTCACTTGCACTTTTGCAACGCCTTCAGTCACCAACAGTTCACGGCGAATAACTCGGGCAAATTCACGTAACTCGTGCAATGAAAAGTCAGGGGCACTGAGTGCGTAATACATGCCGTATACATCACCAAAGTCGTCATATATGTTGGGAGTTTGGCTGCCCGTGGGTAATCTTTTAGCTGCGTCTGATAGGCGTTTTCTGAGCTCATCCCATATTTGGGGGAGTACATCAGAGTCAAAGTGTGATTGTACTTCGACTGAAATCTCAGAAATGCCCGGTTTCGAAATTGAGGTTAACCGCTTTAGTTGTGGCATTTGCTGTAATGCAATTTCTAAAGGTTCTGTGATCTCTCGCTCTACTTTCTCGGCACTGGCACCGGGAAAATGTGTGACTACTTGCACTTGTTTAATGGTAAAAGCGGGATCTTCTAAGCGACCAATTTTACCAAGAGCAACGGCACCACCGACTAAAAATACGATCACCAGCAACCAAATGTTAACTGGATTTTTTATGGCATAACGTGCGATATCCATGCTTATAGCTCCGCTTTATACGGTTTTACCGCTAAGCCTTCACGCATTTTCGGTGCGCCCGCAGCAACCACTAAATCATCTTTATTTAAGCCTTTTGTGATGGCAGCCATATTGTCATCAACTTTAAGTACCTTGACAGTTCGTTTTTGCACGGTTGAATTAGCCTTGTTGTATACCCAAACATGAAAGCCATCCGCGTTACTGCCTTGTAGTGCGTTGAAAGGCACTAACATCACATCATCTTTTGCATTGTCTTCGAGGCTGACTTTAACAATGGCACGAGCTCCGGGAGTTAAGCTGTTGTCGCTGACCTGTGCAGCAAACACCACTTTGTAAGTTTGTGTAATAGGATCAGGCTGCGTATCATGCTCTATGTAAGTAAGTTCATACTTTTTTTCTGGAGTAGAAATAATATGGGCTTCAGTTTTTACTAAACTACCTTGTTGGTAATTGCTAAGTAGACGCTCAGGCACATTGACGTTGAAGTAAAACAGTGAAACATCTTGCAACTTGGCGATGATGTCACCAGCTTTTACAAAGTTACCTTTTTCAACAAAACGTTCTGACACCTGTGCATTAAAAGGTGCAGAAAGTGCGGTGTAGCTCAAATCTTGCTCGGCTTTGCTGAGGGCGATTTCGGCTAATTCAAAGTTAGTTTTCGCATTGTCTAATTGACTTTGTGAGGCCAAACCATTTTCAGCTGTTGCTTCTATACGTTTTAAATCTCTTGCGGCTTGATTCAATCGTGTTTGAGCTTCTTGGACTCTTTGTTTGAAAAGAGTGGGGTCAATTTTTGCCAAAATTTCACCTTCATTCACGACTGATCCTGTTTGCAGCTTGGTATTGATAAGGCGACCTGACACTTCAAAGCTTAAATTTATGGTTTTAACTGCCGCAACTTCAGCTGGAAAAGTACGCGTATATTGCTTTGCGTTGGTTATAACAGGTGCTAGTTTTACTGTCTGTGCAACAGGTGTTTGTGTTTGCTGCTCATTATCAGGTGCGCAAGCGGTGAGGGCAGACGTCATAGCGATTGTCATAATAAATGCAGTTGTGACCTTGAGAGTCGTTAGATTAACTAAAGCATTAAGTTTCATACTGTATAGGCTCGCCAAAAAGTTAAATTAATTTTTCTTTGCTTGCTGCTGAATATCAGGCTGAATTAGCAAACATTTAAAGTAAACTGTACGGTGTAGTTTACTAGTGGAATTTGAAAAGTAAACTAATTAGTGTAAAAATAACCTATTCAGGTATCTGAGAGTGAGTTATGAACGAAGTTAAAAAAACACGCAGTGAACTTAAGCGCGAAGCGATAGTGAATGGCGCAGTTGAAGCATTTCAAAAATATGGTGTGAGCGATACCAGCATGGATAAAGTGGCTGAAACTGCAGGCGTGTCGAAGCGTACCGTGTACAATCATTTCCAAAATAAAGAGACTTTAGTTACTGAAATAATTAAAGATATTTGGAGCCAAAACTTCGTAAACTACGACTTTCCTTACGATGCTACTACCCCTGTAAAGGCGCAACTTCACGAGCTGGTGGTGAAAGAAATTCAGTTCATGAATGACAAAAAAATGCATGAACTTATTCGTGTTGCAATGGGAGTGTGCTTATTCAATCCTGACAAATTTATCGATGATATAGGCGAGTTTTTCGAACAAGAAACGACGTCAATCCGGTGGTTAAAGTCAGCCATGCAGGCTGGTAAGATTAAAGAGGCTGAGCCACGTTTAGCGCATGAGCAACTGGTGAGCTTATTGAAAGGCCAAGCTTTTTGGCCGCAAATTTTGCATCAGGCAGAGCCATTGACTGAGCAAGAGATAACTAAATTGGCTGAAGATACCATTAACTTCTTCTTAAGTTATTATTTAGTGAAGTAAGCACGATGCCTTTTAGCATTGAACTAAAAGGCATTGAAAATATAAAACATGCTAATTCTATAATTCGCCAAAATGATTAAGTGTTATTGCGGATTGGTATTATGCATGCCACGAATAGGGTAGTTATTGTCTGGGTTTCTGATCCAGGCTAAGCCATTTACGAGTGCTTGCAGTTCAGGGCGAACAAACGGGTTATTTGAAATATCGACCACTTGAATATGACCTTCAGCGTTTATTACGAACAGGCCTGGTTCAGCAAATGGGTGATCCGTTTCATGTTCTGAGCGCGGATCAGAGATGTATAAGCCAAGCGTTTTCATTTGCTCAACGCTTAATCCATAACTTATGTCATAGCTGACCTCTAATTGCTCACTGTGCGCCTCTAGCTGCGTTTTACTATCGCCAGAGACGGCAACAATATCGATGCCAATGTCGGTTAGAGCACCTTTAAACTGCTCTAGCTGATTAAGATAACGAGTACATAAAGGGCAATGTTTACCACGATATACCAGTACTAGTTTCCAATCAAAACCAGTCTTTGGCTTTGCAAGATTGACTGGCTCACCACTGAGTAAAGTGGCTGTTATGTCAGGAAAAACAGTGCCAGCAAGAAGTTTAGTTGTGTAATCAGAGTTCATTTTATTATCCTAGAGTGAATCCTAAAAATGTGCGTTTAAATGTGCTGCAAAGCGTTTTAAATCGTTCTCAATGTCGGCGTTTTTCATCACATCAAAGCAGGCAAATGTGGCCATAGGTTGCATATCGAAAAACTTAAAATTCATGTGTATAGGGAACATTAAGTCATCAACTGACTTACCTTCAAAAAAGTCATTAGTGTCGTTAAATGATTCTTCAGGTGCATTAAATGTCAGTGAAAGCATGTATTTAGTGCCTGTCATTGTGCCGCCTTTGCCATAGTTGGCTTTAGGTGCTTGTTCATTTCGACCGTCACCTAAGCACAGTGCACCGCCCATACCTGCTGTGTAAACTTCATCCATATACTTTTTGAAAGACCAAGTAACGCCCATCCAATTGACCGGGGTTTGTAAGAATACATAGTCAGCCCATTGATGGTTTTCAAGCTCTTTCTCGACATCGATGTTGTCTTGCATCGTCACAACGCGAGTTGAGTGACCCTTGCTTTGAAAAATGCTGAAAGCTTTGTCGACTAAGGTTGCGTTTAATTTACCTTCAGAGAACGGGTAATACTGATGACCATTGATGATTAAAATATTGCTCATGTCTTGCTCCAGTGTGTTCGCAATTAACTTATGGTGTATTTTAGAAACCTGCTTACCTTAATAAATTAGTATACTTTTAGTAACATGGTAAAAATGAGCGTCAGAAAATGAAAAGTCTAGTAGAAACAGATAGTAAAGGGCGAAAAAAAGTTTTAGATGCCTGTACAGAACCCTGCGCCATAGAAAAAGGCATGCGTTTAATCGGTGGCAAATGGAAGGGCTCGATTATTTATCACTTAAAAGATGAGCCTGTGAGATTTAATGATTTGTCACGTATGTTAGGCGGCGCCACCAAGAAAATGGTTGACCAACGACTCAAAGAGTTAGAACAAGAAGGCATGGTGTTGCGCAAAGTCATCAGTGAACACCCCGTTGCCGTGACCTATGAGCTCACAGAGTTTGGGCGCTCTGCATTGAGTATTTTAGAAGCGTTGCGACAGTGGTCAGAATCTCACGATATTGAATTGAGCTAACGTGCAAAAAGGCAATACCTTAATCTAGCTCAACAGGTAAAGCAGTGGTGTGTTTAACCTGATCGAGTACAAAAAGAGTCTGTGCTTCTTTAATTTCAGGAAAGCTTCTTAATTCTTTGAGTATAAAACGAGAGAGCGCTTTGTTTGACTGTGCAACGACTTTCATTAAGTGGTCATAGGCACCTGACAGCGAATAGCATTCTAAAATAAGCGGGTGCTCAATCACAGCCTGTTTGAATTTATCAAATGCCGCTTCATTTTTTTGGTCTATGCTCACCTGCACAAATGCTAACACCCCAAACCCGGCTTCTTCGGCATCGAGTATGGCACTATATCCTTTAATGACGCCTTTTTCTTCAAGCGCTTTGGTGCGACGCAAACAAGTTGATTCAGACATATGAGCCTCTTTGGCCAAATCAACCATAGACATGCGGCCGTTACTCTGTAGTTGTGAAAGGATTTTTTTGTCTTGCTTCTCAAGCATGGCGTTTTCCGTCATTTTCTATCTTTATAATAAAGGATAACACCAAATCTGGTTAAATATGAGAGCATTTTGACGGCACCCATCAGGCAAAGTGGCGTAAGCTATTTTTAGTTAAGTTACTAAGTAAAAACACAGCACAGAGAGAGTATTATGTCTGAACAAAAGTTTTACCATGTTGGTGAGTTAAGTGCAGAGCAGCCAGCAACAACACAATATGAACCGTCAAAATTTGCTAAAGCCCGTCATCCTGAGCCTTACCGTTTTGAGGTGAATTTAAGTGCTGAAGCTGGCAATATGCAAAGTAAGACCGGTGTGGTGTCTGTCAATATCCCAGGTTTCAGTCCAGTAAAGCTTTATTGTGACGAGCAACCCCCTGTAGGTGAAGATACTGCGCCGCCGCCACTGGCATTTTTCTCAGCAGGTATTGGTTTCTGTTTAATGACGCATTTAACCGATATTTTAACGGCACGAAAAATTCAGGTAGATAGCTTGAAACTTGAGCAGCGCATTGTATTTCGTACTAATTTGGGTCATATGCGTGAACATGGTTACATGACTGATGGTGGTTGTGATGTGGTAGAAACCCATGTGATGATTGAAAGCCCAGAGCCAGAAGAAAAAATCAAAGATCTATTGGATGAAGCTGAAAATGGCTGTATGGCACACTTTGCACTGCGTAACCCTATCCCTTGGTCGACACGTTTAGTTTATAACGGTAAAGAAGCGATTAGTCGTTCAGGCGAATAAATCAGGGGGGCTATACTAATTACCTTAATTAAATAAACTATTTTGAGGCAAGAAAAGCTTGTCGATAACGAGGCAAAAATTTTGCTGTTAAGTTATTCTCAATGACATATTTTTAAAGTGTTTAGCGGCAGCTTTAGTCACTCAAAATGGTTAAGTATTATTGATAATTGGAATTCTCTTTAAGAAAAGAAAAAGCGCACTATAAAGTAGTGCGCTTAATTTCTGCGAATGGTGAAGGGGTTTACTAAATGCAAGGACTAGTTATTGGTGAATGCAACACCGTTTCGACCCTTCGATAAGTTAAACGCAGTATTCATTAAAAAAGATCAATTAAACTAAAAAAATCTTGAAGGCTTTTGCTTAGCATTGCCCTCATTCATTTTTATAGCTTAGGCGCCACTCGGCCTTGTGTTAACAGCTCAAGTTGCTTTGCGATTTCAAGCACTTTCATATCTTGGTTTAAGTCGCCAATAATACTCACTGCAAACGGCATCCCATCTTTTAACCCTAAGGGGACGGTAATGCTTGGC
>Ga0209992_10002745_pt1 | contig 15672 bp, 9 predicted proteins | sample 2SBtaG_2_FD_182564 | JGI IMG/M metagenome (GOLD analysis project Ga0209992, IMG submission 182564) | Deep subsurface microbial communities from Kolumbo volcano to uncover new lineages of life (NeLLi) - 2SBTROV12_ACTIVE470 metaG (SPAdes)... | ecosystem: Environmental > Aquatic > Marine > Volcanic... | reverse complement strand
AGGTTGGACACGCTACCGCTGAATGTATCACTAAGGCTGAACGGACTGAGCCACGCATGCTTGACCGCTATATGCGGGTTGGACAGCGAAAGGTAGTCTGCCAAGCTGCAAATGAAGATGAGTTACGCCGACTCTTTGGGGAGGCGAAAAATGCTGGAATAATTGCTTCGTTGATTACTGATGCAGGTCATACAGAGATTCCTGCTGGAACAGTTACTGTCGTGGGGCTAGGTCCTAATGAGCGTGACAAAATTGATTCCATCACAGGTTCTCTACCTTTACTCTCTTGAGCGTTAGGTAAAAGTTTGGAAAAACAATTTTGTAAATGAAAACCTGCGTTACCTTTTGTCATTTCCAAAATCTGATGTTGCCTTACGCCCCTATAGGGGCGTGCTAAAACAAACATTTCTCAACATTAAAATAGTACGGAGTACCCCCAATAGATTAGTGGGGCCTGTGGCTCCAGCGCCCAAATGTGGACGCAAAACATTCTCAAACCCGCTGATTCATTCAGTGTTAGCCAGATTTTGAACACCTTTTCTCAAGGTTTTTCCTTTGGCACAACCTCACAGACTGAATTCAATTGTGCCTCCCAAATCATCGTTGGTGAAAAGGCGCGTGTGCAGGCAATTGATTCTGAAAGTACGGATAGCAGAGTCTGGTCACGCGGTGGATTGCAAATTCACTTACGGGAGTTCGAATCTCCCTTCGTACTCCAAACTAACTTGGGAGTGATTATCTATGGATGAACAACTGTATGAGTGCCCCGCTTCTCATTGTGAGAGAGCATTTGATGAAGAATATAAACTTGATCAACACATGAATGATACGAAGCATGAATGTGATTGTGATGGTGAATGCTGTGAACAATATACGGAGGAAGATTGGGATGATGAGCAACCTATCCCCGAAGTTCGTTCACAACCACCTAGGCAGGCCTCGGCCGAGATAATGAGTCTAGCAGGACAAGCTCTGCAAGACCCCGACGAATGTGACAATGATTGCGTAAAATCCCTAGCAGCATCTCATTTGGCTATAGGCAGAGTTTGCTCTTCAGGATGTTGTGAAAACAGAGCAAAAATAGATTGTTGGAATGATAGTTGTGGTGAATGTTGCCAAGGTTGTCCAGTACATTAAGAAAATGGGAGATGAAAGTTTGAATAGCAAGAACCGAGTACGAAGAAACGCATCCATATATCCAAATCAATTAATTTCCAATTCAAAATCAGTAGTTGTAGGTGAATCATCAATGGTAAATCCACTTATTCTCAAAGAAACGGTGCAACTGGTGATGATGCCACATGTACAAGATCAGTACATTCGTTGGCTTAGGTCAAATCTTCCTGTATTATTTCCCAAGTCTGAGGAACTATTGCAATCTGAAGTACCAATGGGTGAGGAGTGCTGGGAGGAATACGGTTGGCCAACACTTGAACGAATTTTCCCAACCCCAAGCAGGGTAGTGTTCAGAAGACATGACCTCGGCGACAATCAACAATGGCTAATATTCCCTCATCCAGATGATTTAGTTGTGAATAATTTACTCGATATTGACAATAGACCACCTGTGTTTCGCGTACACTTTTCTAATGAAGGACAAGTACTGATAATTCTTGGATTCCATCCCACACCTAGCGCATTGACATTGAGAGATAATGATGGAATAGCAACATTGAATTTCGATTCAGAGAGGCACAAAAAAGGTCTGCGTTGGATTAATTGCCCAAATGAATTGAGAAACTGGATGATGGGCCTTACAAGTCTTCGTGATCAAGTAGGCAATAACATAGATGATTGGGAAAGTTTCCTTGATTTTGAAGAGAGGGAAGCCAAGAAGAAACAATGGGGTGCTAGATTCATTGAATCAATTCCACCCGATGAATCGACATTTAATTGGAAGTATAGAATTTCAGCGTCAGAGGATGTATGGGTTAGAATGCGAAGAGATCGTAATAAGGAAATATACTTCGCTAATCCGATTTTATCTAATGATTCACTTGTATGGGATCCAATAGATGATTCAAAGATAGATTACAAAATGAGAAAAAAGATAAAAGGAGCCCAACAAAGAGCAGGTATACTATTATCAGTAGATCGCAAACCAATAGTAGACAAAGACGGTTATTTAGAAGGAATTATTGAGATTGAAGCACAAGATACTGGGGATATTTTGAAAGACCCCCTCCCTCCGGGATGGCAAGGATTTCTTGTTAACAGCATTGCTCTCACCATATCTCAGATTAAGAAACAACAAAAGGGATTGGAGCGTTTGCGCGATCAAGAATCAACTCACAATCAAGTTCATGAATGGGTTTTTGATATTACAAATGCACGTCCAGGTCCACGAGTACCTCCCCCTTTGAAGTATGATACTTTACCTAATCATCCTATAAATGAAGATCAGCAGATGATGGTAAGAAAAGCATTAGCAGCGCCGGATATTTCTTTGTGTCAAGGGCCACCAGGTGGTGGTAAAACCACTGTCATAGCAGAAATTATACACCAAGAACTCCAAGATGGTAATCGCGTACTTCTAGCTAGTCAAACTAACTTAGCTGTAGATAATGCTCTAGGTAGATTGGGGAGAGTACCGATTGTTCGTCCAATTCGCATGTTTTCTCGTAGCGCATCAAAAAATATTGATCCAGAAGCGGAAAAATTTGTTGAAGGAATGGTTGTTAAGGAATTTTTCATTCCTTCAATTAGAGAGACTAGTAAACGTTCTCATGAAAAAGATATACGTTTCTTAGCCTACGCTGAGGCCAGTCGTGATGCTGAGCATCAATTACGTTCATTGAAGGAGCAATGGCAAGGCCGCAATACTGAATTTCGTTCATTAGATGCCAATTGTGAGAAATTGAAGTCTGAGTTGAACAATATAATTATGGAAATTCAAACACATCGCAAGAAACTTGATGAAATTAATACCGTAGTTCAAATTATTGCAGATGGATCTTTGGATATTCCTGTTTCTGCACATGATTACCTAGATGAGTTAGATGAAATTATTAGTAAGGTTAGGGAGTTTGATGGTCAGAGAAATTTATCTGAACATATACAGAAACTTGCCGAATTATGTATTATTGAGCAGGTACCAGGGGGTACTTTGAATTCTGAAGTTAAGGAATTAGAAGAACAGATAGATGCTGCAGTAGAGTCCAAGAATTACGGATATGCTCAACAATTACAGAATAAACTAGATTCTTTAGAATCAGAATTTGAAGGCTGGTCACTTTGGTCTCGTGCTATTAATCGCAGCATCAAAAAGATTCTAGAAGAGAATGTTGTAGATATCGCACACCCTCCAGAGGTACATGATTTGTTGAATAATTCTACAAGCACTCAAGCACCACCAAATCTGATTGAAATAATCTCTCCAATTTCTGAGTGGGCGAATGATTGGCTGAATTTATTTAGTAATAATAAACCCGAATTTATGGAATGGATGGAAGAAAGGTTGTCTTGGATTCATAACCAATTTACATCACTACAAACAAGCACAGAACAAGTTATTCAAAATAATATATTAGAACAGAAAACCATTGAATCAAAGTTGGAAAGTTCTCGAGGTGAGTTGAAGAATACTGATTTGAGCAGAACATCCTTAGAAAATGAGTGGAATAGAATTCTTTCCACTTTACCGGAAGAACTAGAACTCAAAAACCGCCAAATTGTCGGCTCAAGATTGGATTCAATAATAAATAAAATCCAAAAGTGGTTGGTGGAGCATCAAGAAGAGATAGAAAAGGCGCAGAGTTGGTCTTCAATTAGGAAGGCTTGGTTGGATGCTCTTTCAGACCCTAATCCTGCAGTTTTAAGAGATCTTGAATCAATGTATAACGAGCTTGTCAATGTAATTGGTGTCACAACATCGTTTTGTGGCACATGGTCTTGGTATCAGGAATATTTATCCGAGCCATTTGATATAGTGATAATTGATGAGGTGAGTAAAGCCACTCCTCCTGAATTGGTGCTGGCAATGTTACTAGCAAAAAGAGTTCTTTGGGTTGGTGACCATAAACAACTTCCACCAACCTTTACTCACCACAAATCTAGAAAAAAGGCTGCTGTTGACATAGCCGAAGAAGGTATTTCAGCCCAGCAAGTATTCAGTGAAGATGAACTGGACAAATTTGAAGATATGGTTACTACAAGTTTGTTTAAGAAGATGTTCAAAGATGCTCCTGATAGTATTAAACATACTTTACGTAAGCAATATCGTATGCACCGTGATATTATGCAGTGCATCAACTGTTTCTATGATAATGAATTAGAAGCAGGATTTGATGAGGCGGATGAGGAGAGGTTAAAGGCTCATGGTTTCACTTTTCGTAAGAAGGATAATTGGGGCATGCTAGCCGAAGGAAGCGAATTGATTTCTCCAGATAATCATGTAGTATGGATAGATTCTTGTTTTGATCGTCATCGTGAATATAAGGCAGAAACACAGGCTGGGACTTCTAAATCTAATGAAAGAGAGATCCTAATTATTCGGAAATTATTGGATGATATGCAGAAACAAATTCATGATGAAAAGCAAATTATCCCAGAATCAGAATGGCCTGATAATCCAATGCTTCAACATCTTGATCATGATCAGAAATTACCCGTGGGTTTCATTTCCTTTTATGGAGCACAAATTAGATTGTTTAGGGATTTAGTTTTGAATGGAAATTGGGCTGATGTTGATGAGAAGTGGCCAGATCTCAAGGTAAAAGCAGCAACTGTTGACAGATTTCAGGGAGGAGAAAGAGCCGTTATCATTGTTAGCACAGTAGTGTCCAAACCAATTCCCGAAGATCAGCAGTTGGCTTTTGAAAATGCTTGCCGTATTGATGATAATGAGACTCTACGAAAATATAGTTTTGCTCAAGGAGGAATTGAGCCACCCACAACAGGATTCATCAGACGTCCTGAGAGAGTTAATGTGGGTCTTTCAAGAGCACAAAACCTTCTAATTATTGTTGGAAATAGGTGGGGTATTGAGAAAGTGAAAGTTCCAATTGAGTCTAACGATGGAATAGTTAGGGATGTCAAGGTGTACAAAAAAATTCTAGATATAATCAACAAGAAAGGGGGGTTGCTAAATGGCACTGACTTCTGTTGAACATATCATCCTTGGTGCGGTCAAGCGCAAAAACGAAGGCTGCCGTCCAATTCATATTTCCCAATTTAATTGGCCAATTCAAGTTTCTTTAGTTGAAGTGGAGTGTGTCAGCATTAGGAAACTGACATTATTGGAGGAGTTCACCCTCAAGTCATTTAATGAGATTCCAGACGTATCTGCAAACCAAATAGCCATGGAACTTGGTCTTGAGGCAAAACTAATCGAGGAAACGTTAGACAACCTCGAAGCATCTGATGCCATTGAAGTTCAAAAGGACCTTTCTTATCAATCAAATGATATTTCTGAATTAAAAGATGAAAAAGTTAGATTAGAATTGGAAATCAGTCAAGACGAACATCGTTATGGTTTTGCTAATGTTGATCGTCAAAAGAGAAACCGCGTAAAATTGTTAAGAAAAAGGATAATGCAACTTGAAGCAGAAGATTCTGAAAGTGTTAGAGGTACTTCATGGAAAGCTCTTTTCAAAAATGCATATGAGAAACTTAAGGGATATGTTGCAAATGTTACCCCTAGGGGGAAAGAAAACCTCGCCAAAGGTCTAATCGACATGCCACCAACGATGAAAACTCTACGCTTATGCAGATGCCCAATAAGTGGTAATGTATTTCCTTTCAATGAATATTATTTCAAGCAAGAACAATTGTACAAATTGAATGGGGCAGTTACCCCATATAATCGTGAGAATATACAAGCAGTTGAAGTATTGCGTGACGAGGATGTCAAGAAAGCCTTTGAGAAAGGACGCAGTTTAGATACAGAAGTTGAAATTAAGTCACAAAGAATTTTGGATGACGATTATGAATTAGAAGGCATACAAATATTTGCAACTGCTTATTTAGACAAAAGTGGGAAACTAAATTGGTCAGTAATGACAGAAAAAGGAAAAACTCTCGTGTGGGCTCAGGATGAATTGAATATTAATAAGGAGATGCAATCCCAATTATTGAAATCATTACCAAAGACCAAATCTAATCATAAAGTAAACTTCAACAAAATTCGTCTAGAACAAACTAGTTTGTCTGATATGTTAGAAATAATCAATCAGAGCAAATCAATTATTCTCCGTGAACCATTAGATTTGAGTGACAACGATCGCAAAGCATTGAACGCGGCAATAGAAGCAAATGGTCCGGCAATTTTTGAGGTGCGGAGTGATGACGAATCCCCCACCGGGGTTATCAAAGATGAACCACTTCATGTAAGAATAGAATCATCTATTGTTCAAGACTGGGTACTGGCTGGTGAATTTGGTGCAATAATGCCTGGATATACTGAGATAAAAATAGGTGACAAATCTCAAAAAATCAAAGTAAATCACAAAGATGAGAATGGTAAGTTATTCGATTCTGTATTGCATGAAATAAGAGACACACTTGAACCTAGAATAAGATTTAGATTATCCCAATCAGAAGAAGATTTCGATGATTGGGTAGAATATGAATTTGCAAAGGTAAGTGATTTCGCTACTTTGGAATCTTCGATTCAATTTTTACGTTCAGCATCTGGTGCAGCACAGTTTAACGTTGACAATATGATAATGGAGCGAATGAGGCCTTTACTGTCAAGTATCATGAACCTTGATGATATTAACGAATTACAGCAAATTTCCAACTTATCTGAATCACTTGGTCTTGACCTTTGGTCTTCTGCAGCGGCTAATTTACAAAAGTCAATTCTTGTGGGGGGTGGGGATGAAAGTGAATCTTGGAAGACATGGATAAATCATGATAAGGGCACAAATAGGTTATCATATGAAGATGCAGCACGTTTGGAAAATTATCTATTTGCTAATTGTGATAAAACAGCAGTAGAGGTACTAAGAATTTTTGAGAAATCATTACGTAAATTAGCTGCTATTAATGGGGTAGTTGCAGGTGGTGATTTGAGTAACATCATTGATGGATTAGAGAAAGAAAACATAATTGATATTGGTATGAAGCAGCAGATGCATGACATTCGAAAAAATAGAAACAAGTTCATCCACACAGAAGGGGAGCGCGCAACGCTTCCAGAAGTATTGAAAACCACAGTATTAATTAGAGTAATCAGATCAATATTACAAGAAGATGGTTGGATAGAAGATCAAAAAATTGTTTGGGACGAAGTTCTAGATGAGAAAGCAATGAAGGAGATAATTTCTGTAGTAGTCAATAAATGTACTGAACTACATGAATTAGGACTCAAATTGGATGGCGAACTATGGACTCGCCCCCTCATTAATCGCACTCCGAAATCATTTACAGAATTGGATATTGAAATACTTCAAACAATTGCTGCGGCACCCGAATTTAACACAGAACCACAGTTTTCAGAATTGGGGGTTAAGATTGCTGAAAATTCAGTAGATGCTTTCATCTCACAGTACCCTGCTAAGCAGATACCTCTACCATCTATTATCTTGACAAAATTGAGACAAGTGAAAGAATTGGGCTTAGATAGTGTTGCCAAGGTAATTTTGGAGAAAGTGATTGCAGAGATTCCACTCCCTAATAGCGCCTCTCGTCTTCTAGAAGAGGCTGGTAATACAGCCTTTATAGATGAAGTTTTGAAACCAATGGAGTTGAATAGTCGCTGGAGCAGTGCTATCGCAGAGAAAGGTTTCATTTGCAATTTTAATGAATTAGCATCGGGTCTCCAAGAAGGGATTGATAGATTGACGAATAAACCAAAACAGAAACTCTTAACTGAAGCAGTAAGTTCATGGCATAAATCTCTAAAAAGAGGTGAAATAGAGGCACTTCAACCACTTGCTGAGCAATTACATCAGATGTCAAATAATGATGGATGGAGTAATCAAATTACCAAAATTGATGGCCAACTTGAGAACATGGTGAGAAGGCAAATGAGCACATCCGATTCACCTGTCAAGGCAGCCAAGATATTGGTGAAAATTCATGCAGAGGATTCACCACTTTTCCCCGAACAATTAAAGCGTTGCAATTCTCATATCATGAAATTTATTGAAGAAAATTTAGAGGTGAAAGAATGAGTAGTAGAGGCATATCAAGAGCAGAATTAGAACGCAGACGGCAAGAGCAGATTAGGAAGGAACAGGAACGAAAAAGGCAAGATCAGGTGCGTGTAAATACTCAAGAAATGTGTGCAGAAATTGAGGCAATTATTTTTGATATAGCATCAACAAACTCAGCAGGTCATATCCGTATGGAGATGGAAGAAGTTACGAAGGTTAGAGATGAGGCAATTTCTTTACTAAAATCAGATGTGGATGCTGCTGAACAAAAAGCTCGTCAATCAAAATCCTTAGTCAACGCATTAAATGAACTTGCAGAATCAAGGATGCAAGAAAAGCAGATGGAATTGGATAGAGTCAAACTTGAATTGGAAGCAACTTTGATGCAAATTCGTCAATTTCAAGATACATCGTCTGATTCCTTAGCTTGCTCAGAAGCGGAACTACTAGCATCAAAATTATTAGATGCTAATGATAGAATTGCAAAGGGAATTAGAATAGGGGTTGAGGGTGAAATTTCTGCTGTTAAATACGAGATGGAGCAAATTAAAGTTGCTTCAAGTGAAAGAAGCGTTGCAGAAGAGTGCAGAAAACATATCGTGAAATCGTTGCGTGGTAGTATGCAGGAATTAGGTTTTATTGTAGGTAACCCGAAAATCATCCATGAAGCTGGACAAGTGGTTCTCGAAGGTCAAATGGCAAATGGGCGATTGGCTCAATTTCGTGTTAATGTTGATGGGGAAATGGAGTTTGATTTAGAAGGATATGTTGGCCGCGAATGCTCAAATCATTTAGACGCAGTCCTCGAAGAAATGAGGGATAGATATGGCGTGAATTGCACTCCACCACAGCACAATTGGAAGAACCCAGATAGAATTTCAAAAGGGTCGAAGGATTTTCCAACAGGTGGTTCATCAAAACAGATGGGGGGTGGAACTTAATGGTTAATGCAGACTGGTGGAGAACTCTCCAAAGAGAAGCAGGTTTTAGACGATGCATTGTATTATATGGCAATGTAAGGGACCTTTGGTATGATGCAAATTCAGGACGTTATTTACGTCTCTCTCAACTGCTTACTTCTGGTCTAAACAATTTTGATATTAGGGCTAGATGGGATAGGATTGATGGTTTAAAATTCCCAGACAATTCTCAACTACAACGATTCATAGATACTCAACAGATGATGATGCCATCTACAGATGAAGGGGACGATTACGATTTAGATGCTGATGATCAGCCACCTAGTCCGGCGCCAAGTTCTACAAGATTTGGAGATGAAGTGACTGCAGGGGGAATGGAGCAAGCTGAAAACGCATTTCCAGCAATGCGAATGGTACTTCAGTCAGATTATGCTAAGAGCCTTTTTGTTTTAGATTGGAGTGAACATTTACTAACATCCGCAAATCAACAAGATATTGAAGAAAGACTTCTACTGACCAACCTAGCAAAAGCAGTTTCAGATCAACCACAAAGTCAACTTACTGGAACAGCATTAGGTCAAGCAACAGGACTCTTAGTTATCGTCACACCAACTCTCGGTGCTCTCCCACCTGAATTCTACAATCATGATAGTCGAATAAGAATTCTCCCCATTCCAACTCCAGATTTAGAACAAAGACGTGCCTTACTATCTATCCTCTCAGGGGATTTGTTAGTGAAAATGGGGGAAGGCCAAGGCACATACCAGGCTGCGGCTTCAGAAATTCTTGCTGAACTAACCGATGGTATGACTTGCGTTGATTTGCGAAACATTGTTGCTCTGTCAAAGCAATCAACCAATGCAATGGGCCCCGAAGCTCTTGTCAATCTCTACAAATTTGGTGAACAGGATTCACCTTGGGAACAGTTGCAGGAAGAGAAAGTAGCCGAGGCTATGTCGATTATCAAGCAACGTGTTAAGGGCCAAGATGAAGCAGTATCTAGAGTTGCAACAATGATTGTACGTGCATATTTGGGTCTTTCCGGCGTACAACATTCAAAGCGCATGACTAAACCCAAAGGAACGCTATTTTTCGTTGGTCCAACCGGCGTAGGGAAAACGGAATTGGCTAAGGCACTTGCCCAGTTTATTTTCGGAGACGAGAGCAACTGTCTTCGATTTGACATGTCGGAGTTTAGTCAAGAACATGCTGATCAGCGTTTGATTGGAGCACCGCCAGGATATGTTGGATTTGAGGAGGGTGGGCAGTTGACAAATGCAGTGGCAGAGAAACCGTTTAGTGTACTGTTGTTTGATGAGATTGAGAAGGCTCACCCAAGAGTTTTAGACAAATTTTTGCAAATTCTTGAAGATGGGCGCTTAACAGATGGGCGAGGTCAGACTGCCCATTTCTCTGAATCAGTAATCATTTTCACTTCAAACATAGGGGCTAGTGAAGTTAAACCAGGTCAATCACGTGATGATATGAGAAATGCTTTCATGACAGCAGTTGCAAATCATTTCAATACAGAACTCAAGCGCCCAGAATTACTCAATAGATTTGGTGATAATATCATTGTCTTTGATTTTATTGATGATCCGGAAATAAGGAATCAAATAATGGAGGCGAAATTGACTGGTGTTCGAGAGCACCTTAAGGAGCGTTTCGACCTAACTTTGGATATAGGTGAGGTCGCTATCCAGTCATTTGTCAGTCAAGGAAATGTCAGTCATGGTGGACGAGGTTTAATCAACGTCATTGAGAGAGAACTAATCAACCCAATGAGCATCTTCATCTTTGAGAATCTGCACTTTATCGAGGCGGGCGGAAAGAGACTCGTGGTTTCCTTGGATGGACATGGTAGCACCTCGTTCAAACTTGAGGAGAACTGATTTGATGGAATCATTACTGAATGTATCAGGTACTTTGGCTAGAAGTAGGGCTAACGGTCCTGGGACTCGGGCTGTAATTTGGGTTCAAGGTTGTACCATTGGGTGCAAAGGTTGCTTTAGTCCTTCGACTCATCAGCATGATGCAAATAGTCTCATTGAACCCACAGTTTTAGCTGACTGGGTTTCTTCTATTGAAGGAATAGAGGGCGTTACAGTAAGTGGTGGCGAACCATTTGAGCAGTCCGCTGCCGTTGCGGAATTATTGGCTTGCATCCGAGATCAAAATCCAGATTTGAGTGTATTTGTATACAGTGGTTACACGCATGAAAAGTTGCAGAGTTCAAAAGACGAGTATGTTCAAAATCTTCTTGAACAGATTGACTTACTTTGTGCAGGCCCATATGTTCAGTCTCTTGCAAGCGAATCATTACTATGGCGCGGCTCATCGAATCAAGAGTTGGTGTACCTCAGTGGTTTCTATGATAACTCGATGGAATCCGAGTGGCTTCAACAAAGTCCAATCGAGGAATATCATCTAGATGGAAAGGTGGCGATTCACACAGGATTCAAAGGTGAATCTGGTGTGGGAATTAATTTAATTTCTTCAACTTTCGATAGTTGATTACAGGTAATTAAATTTCAGTGGAAGTAATCTGTCACAATCCACACCTTCATTAAGAAACGATTCTACAGAGTCACATTTACCATCTTCTATTTCTGCTATACATGAGTGCAACCACTTATTTGCGGTATCTGTAGATTGTTGTAGTACTGTTCTGAAATAATTCACAGCATTGCTGAAGTCCAATAGGTTTCGAGAAGCCAAATCAAGGCGATAACAACCTTTCATTATTCCAAGAGCATCTCTGTCTGATTCTTCACAAAGTTCTTCGAATCTATTACATATTTCCTCAGCAATATTTTCTTCATCTTCATAGTATAGCCTAATTGCCCAGTAGAATATTGATTGAATAGGGTGCTTGGAATAAAGAGTTAAACGGGTAATTCTACGTTTTATATCATCGGTTCGCAACATTTCCAGCAATTCATCATCTACAAGCCCCATCATTCTAGCATTAGTAATAGTTTTCAGTAAAACAGATAGGAAAAATAGTCCAATATCTTCGGAGATCAACTCTTTAACAGCATGAATATCTTTTGTGTATGAATTGCCACGATATGTCATAAATTCTTCAGCAGTTTCACGCAATATATTTTGAGCTTCTTGATATTCACTATTATCAATCATAATGTGCACGCGATAAATTTGTTGTCTAAGAAAATCCTCTCCTTTCCAATTTGCATCATTGTTGAGAGAATTCCATTCATTCAGAGCCACACCAATATTTCCCAAAAAAGCATTGTTCTGCATAAGAGTTCCCCGAAGTTTTAAACTCTCAATTGATTTAACATTCATTGCTCTTTCTACCAAAGGACGTTCACATAATTTTTTAACATTTTCAAATAAGAATTGATTCTGATAATGCACACAAAGATTGTTCATTGCCCTTATTTTCCCATCCTCTGAAATAGGCTCATTAGAGTCAATTAATTTGATTATATTTTCTCTCACAAGTTCTGCACTTTCAATATCTGCTCTGTGGTTTGCGTTTGCTAAAAATCCCATGAGGGCACCTAGAAGTGTGTCACCACTCAAATGTTCAGTCAGAGTTTCAATCCCCCCTTCATGTAGTGACATAAGAAATTCGTAAGCCCTCCAACAGATACTTGATTCAGACATCATTATTTGTGCCTTTGAGTTAAATGTACGCCATTCCCCATCTGTAAGATTGTTGATACATTCAGCAGCATGAACTTTTAGGTATTTGGTTGCATATTCATTGATTTCAAATTCGGTCAACCCCAGTATTGCTTCCAAAAATGGTATTCTCCCTCTCTCTGATGTTCTTATTACCTCCACAGCATGATTTATAGCATCGGTTTCAAATTTAGAACTTATTGCTTTTTCTTTCAATTTTTCTTCAAAAAAATCAATCTGCTTGTATGAGACATTTATCAAATCATGCCCACTTCCGTAGAAGCATAGACCAACAACATCTGAGTAAGCCAGCAAGCCATGTTCGCCCTTTGCCAAAATTGTCGGCCCTCCTTCTGACAGGTTTAATTTAGACCAACCTGTCCGATTTCTAAGCAGATCTCTTGTTTGTGAAACAGGTTCTTTTAGTAATAATGAACCAGGTGTTGCATCTTGTACACGCTCAAAATAAATATTGATGCTTATGTCATCTTCAACTAAATTAGAGATATATTCTAGCACTAAGTAAATGGTGTGCCACATGTTGATATTAGAATCCGAACCTACGCTTTCACTTACTCCTTCTCTAAACCTAGTTATTGTACGTGGGCTAACCTCAAAATTGAATAATAGAATTCCGTCATTTTCACATAATGAACGCAAAGCATCTACCCTATGGTCTTTCCAATGTCTCCTCATTGAATGATAATCTGGATGAAGAAATGGTAATTCAACACCCGGTGGAATGGCAATAATAATCATGTTTGCTGAACGTTCTGCTTCTGGTCCGAATGCTCTTCTTGGTTGTCCGGCTTCATCGGCAACAATCACCCAATTTTCACTTTGATTATTTGAGATTAATTTATGAGCAGAATTTAACAGTGAGAGATTTAGCGATTTTTTTTGTATTGGTGTTAGTGTTTTGTTCATAATGAGTTTTATACGAGATTGATTTTTTCTAATGAAAGAGTGGATGTACGGTTGCTTCATTCCACTTCCAAGAAAGCCCTGAATTTGTTTCATCGTGACTATCTCTGCTGTGCTCTCTTTGTCAACATAATTTGCAAAACTACTAAATTGGCTTGTGTCACATTGTTCAGAACTAGAAAGAACGACAAACCCATTTTCTTTTATTAGCCCCAAACATTTGTTCAATAATTCTTTTTTTCTTGGACCTTTTTTAGGAATTTCTGTGAGGAAAACACTTTCTGGCAAGTCAGTAGGTTCCAGATTCTTGTTACTCTCACCTTCTTTCATCTGTAAACCGTATTCCTTACCGACAATACCAGTAGGTTGATATCTGGCAAAAAATTTAACCTTCGCACCAACAATTAAACTTCCTTTTGTTAAGTTATATTCTACTGCCATGATTCGGTCGGGTAGTTGATTACAAATTATGAATGCCATGCCATTTCTAATTTCTCCTCTTTTTTTAGGCCCCGTTCCTTCTACAGTTCCTTTAAACAAAATATTGCTAATTTTTGAATTTAAATTGTTCATTTCCAAATCATTATTGATATCCATCGGGTGTGGGTATTCAGACATATTTTCATCTCCCCTTTTTCTGTGTTGTAATTTTCACTTATCTTGATACATGAATTTCCAATCATGTACAAGTTTTACTTTACGAGTTGCTTTATTTTTACCCGATGCAATGAATAAAAACGCCCACTTTTTTCTGTGTTTTTTGCCTGTACCTAACATTCCTGGATAATCAAGAACCGACTTAATTGCCGCATCAACAAAACCATCATCCCGAATATATTCATTATACTTGTATGTGCTTCCTCCAACTTTAGAGTAAAATGCAATGAGTATGGCTTCAGTAATTTGTTTAATTAAATCGGATCGGTCAGAACCGATTTTACTGCGAAGTTGTTTTAATTCCTTTCGGTGGTTTTCTAACGATTTAATGGAACCCATTTTTTTCTTGCGAACCGTTTCCTCAAAGGCTTGTTTTTCTTCGGCAGATGAAAATTCTAAACGTGATGATTCTGAATGTATGTCCAAGTTTTTCCTTTTGTTTATTTTTGTGGTACAGTTACCCACCAAATTACTTAAATTATTATCAGAAAGGATGGTTTGAGTGATACTCGGCCATTTAAATTCCTCCAATTCAGTAACTAATGTTTCCTTCCATCCATCGATCTTTTCAGGTCCTTTAGCGGCTGTAGATCTGGTATTATATTCTTCACCAATTATGAAATAGATTTGTTCCAGCACCATATCGACCAACTTTTTGTTTGCAACAGTATCACGATTAGTTTGGTAATGCACATATGAATTTGTACTAGCCCCAATATAACTTAATGCAGCTCTTTCTAATGAATTAAATTGTTCAAAGAGTTTTAATTTTGTATTATTTAAATCACCTATTGTAAGAATATCTTTCGGCTCACCATCTTTGACGATTTGCAGGTGTTTCTCCATCAATATTGCTTCTCCGGCTTGACGGCACAATAAAAGTGCGTAGACCGGTTCTTTAACTGAATATTTCTCTGCCCGCTCAATTAAAATTCTGATGTCAGAGTTGATGTCTGTTCTCAATTCTGTCATGAACCCCCCCCTCCTCTTCAATATTGACTGTTTACTATGTATCAGAATTCCTAAAGCCACCCCCTTAATTTCATTGTTGGTGTAATTCGGTGCACTCTCTTGAGCGTTAGGCTCATGGGTAAGGGCTGTGCAGGACAATACATGGACGCAAGGGTTCTTGATGCGGAACTCTCTGAGGATGAGTCAGAAATCCTAGATGCAGTTCTTGATATTGATAATGCTGACGCACGTCGTGAAAGGCGTCAATTGAACAGTGCTTTTGGTGCCACCATAGCATTCGTAATAGTCGCAATGCTGGTGAGCCACATATTTTCCACTCCTTTAAAAAATCAAATAGATGATAATAATTCAAATTCATATCCGCCAATATGGGAACGATATTTAGAGGACTTTACTACGGATGATACACATTCATACATTTTACAAAACGGCACACTTACTGGTCCAGA